>OGIE01002115.1_pt1 | contig 25504 bp, 18 predicted proteins | sample 1571581 | NCBI WGS metagenome assembly OGIE01 (sample SAMEA2582021, study PRJEB24529) | metagenome | biome: Human gut stool | place: China | collected 2011
CTGAATTTACGGCATAGCTTCCGCCTCCAAGATCTTCCAGTTCAAAGCCCATCGAATCACACGGACATGAGTCTGCAGTACATGGTTGACTTCGGGTACAGAGAAGCTCCCGCTCCAACCGATATTCCGGACGCCCGTGAAGTATTGGACAAATTAGGTTATAACAAATAATTTTTAATTGATTATTGTAATGAAGAAACACATATTATTACCTGCCATGATGGTAGCCGCCATGCTGTCTACCAATGCAGTAAAGGCTCAAGAAGATGTAAATCCCCTGTTGAAATATATCGACAAAGAGAATGATTTGAAAGCTAGTATCGGTGGTCGTATGTTCGCTGACGTGGCTTACTACCACACGGAATGGACCCCGATGAAATCAGGAGCCGCGATCACGGACGCACGTATCCACGCCGCATTAACCTACGGCAAATTGTATATCTACGCGGACTTCGGTTTCGGAAACGGCAAATTCAGCCAGAAGAACCTGTTCGCTCAATACAAGTTCAAAGAAAGCGAGAACGGCATCCACCTGGTAAAAGCCGGGTATTATAATGAACCGTCAAGCATGAGTATGATGACCAGTTCATACAACTATCACTTCATCACCCGCCCGTCCGTATCACAAGCATTAGCTCCCGGTCGCGCGTTAGGTGCTACTTACAAATTCTTCAGCCAACATTTCTTCGCTGATCAGGGTATTTTCGCCCAAATGAAATACAACGAGCAAGAAGAAGGATACCAAGGATTCAGCTTGAGCGGACGTTGGTTATGGAAACCGGTGAACAACAACGATCTGACCGTGCAATTCGGTACCGGATTACGTTACGAAAGAATCAACGGTGGTGAAGTTTACCAAGACGGTGTTTACAAAACCAATATGCACGTGGCTGCCAACATGCAGACTTACGTGGACGAGACGACCAAATTCTTGAGTTGTGATCTTCCCTGGGCTAAAAACGCGTTTACTCTGAACCCCGAGTTTTTGGTAAAGAGCAACCGGATGTTTGCCCGCGGAGAATTTACCTGGAAAAAAGTATGGAAGGATCGTGACGATCAAACTTTATTCGAAAGCCAACTAGGAGGCCAACAAAGCTGGGGGAACCTTGAAGGTTGGAGAAGCGGTAACAAATTACGCCCGACGATCCTGAATGGTGGATACGTGGAATTGGGTTATTTAATCTGCGGAAACGGTTACACCTATGACGACGAATACGGTTTATTGAAAGGCATGGGCGACAAAGGTGGTTTGGAAGTTGTAGCTCGCTACTCTTGCACGAACTTGTCGGACATCACGAAAGGGGATATCTTCCTGATCGGTAACCACAAATTCTACCCGAACGGGAAAGTTGTTGACTATCCTTATTCATCCAGTATCGACGGTGGTACAATGCACGCCGTAACCCTCGGTTTGAACTACTCTTTCAACCAGTACATCAAAATCATGGGAGAATACCAATACGCTAACTTGAGCAACGTGTATTTCCCGGATGACAAGAATTTCAATCAATTACAATTGCGTGTAATGTTTGCTTTCTAAAACAACGTATAGCTAATACTAAAAAAGAACCGATCTTTACAGGTCGGTTCTTTTTTTATCATTAAAGAAGCGTTGATAATCAGCTTACTTTATTTTGAGCCTTTTCATCAAACTGACGTTATTTATAATTCCACGTACTCGCTCGGTGAAAATTGATTTAATTCCTCGTTCCCGAAAAACAGGTAAAGATGCAACCGGGTTCCTTCCGGTTGGCATGCCTCGGGGATTTCAATCGTGACCTTGCCGTCGCCCCGGTGTGCCATGCTGTTACTGATTAACTGGGGCGCATCATGTAGCGTGTCGTAAAAGTATCCCACGAACACTTGATCCGAGGCTTTCGCTTTCGGGCCCTCGATCCCGTTTTCCCACTGCAAGGTGATTGTCCAGTCGTGGCGTTCCGCGTTCGTGATCACGGGAGCTTCCAGCGATCCCACGGAAAAACGGAAGGTTTTGAACGCCCATACTCCTTGTTTTGCTTGCAGACATCCGCCGTTGATGGAATGGAACAAGGAATCGCTTTTGGATACACCCCGTTCCCTCGCTGCAACCCGCCATATCGGTAAAACCCCGATAGCCAGCCGGTAAACTTTCCATATCTTGCGGACTTCCGTGAAATGATCGGTGATTTGTTTCTCCCGCTCGGTTTTGGATTTCCGGGGTCCCCTTTTAGACTTGCATTTTCGGATTTTACCCCCGTACAAGAAATAAGTATACTCGCCCGCTTTTACCGGACCGTTGGCCAGTAGCGCCGCGAAAAAAGGAGAAGTTATATTCATGTCAATCCTGATTAGAGTGTGAGTAACTTATGAATTCCGATGCAATAGTACTAATAAAATTTTAAATAAACAATAGATACATTATATGAAGCTTATAATAAATAAGCTTCATATAATGTATCTATAAGCTTTATATAAGCTTCATGACGGTAGTGAACAGGTATTCACCACGTACTGATAACGTAATCATGATAGAACTCCCTATTTATACGAAATGACTTATCGAGCTAAAGGTCGCCCCGGATAACGATAAAACCGATATCGTAAGGCAACCTGAATCCAATTCTTAAAGCAATTTCAGACGAACGCGAGATTATTCGGGCTATTTCAACGGTTAATAGCCAGCCCCTAGAACGGATACCCGATCGCCAGATGGAAAGCCAGCCCGTCTTTAAACTTGGAAATATTGTAGTATCCCCGTTTATCCGGATTCTTGTAAGGTGTATGCAAAGCGATTCCCAAATCACCCCGGATAACGATGAAACCGATATCATAACGCAACCCGAATCCCGTACCTAAAGCGATCTCATTCAACAATCCGGCAAGCTTAAATTCTCCCCCGGGACGCTTGGAATCATTTCTTAACAACCACACGTTTCCCGCATCCAGGAAAATAGCACCATTCAAGCGATAAGCTATTTTAAAACGTAATTCGATATTCCCTTCCAACTTGATGTCTCCCGTTTGGTCCAGATAAGCCGTCTTGTTGTCACTCTTCTGGTGATAGCTACCGGGACCGATAGAACGGATCGTGAAAGCCCGGATACTGTTGGCTCCACCGATATAAAATTGCTCGCTATACGGCATCACTCTCGAATTACCGTAAGCGTAGCCGATCCCACCCATAAAACGGGTTGCCAGGATCGAGGTTTCGGTCACTTTGCGATAAACGATCACCTCGGAAGTCAATTTCAGAAATTGAGAGTAGATATTACCGAATATCTTTTTTCCCTGTCCCTGATGATCACCGCTAATATACTGTATCGCCGAAAGGATGTTACCCGACGACATGATCATATTTTGCCAATAAAAACGATTCGGGTTACGGGTTGTCGCCGCCCGATCATACGTGTAAGTATAGGCCATTGAAGGGATAAACTGATTTTTGAAACTCATGGCTATCGCCGGGTTATTCTCCATGGTTTCATCAAATTCCTTGGAAGTACGCAACAAGTGAGTATAGCTCAACTTCAAAGGAGTTATCGTGTGATACACCCGCCAGGAAGACTGGAAATCATAACTCGTTGATCCAGTAAAAGAGATCATACGGAAAAACGTGTGCCGGTTCAGAAAATCCATCCCGATCTGGAAATGCGTACGTTCGGCAAAGTCTTTGTTACTCTTCAGGAAATTAGGTACCAGCAACCGGGGTAATGACAACCCGACATTCAAGCCCAGTTCATAAGAATTAATTAACCCCGAATTTGAATTTGCCTGTTTGTTACCTACCTCCCACTCGTAAGCGCCATTCAGCTTGAACGAGAGGTTCTCTCCTCCCCCAAACAAGTTCTTGTTGGTTATACTGAAAGACAATCCCGGTCCCAAAAGATTGTTGGATTTCGACGAAACGTCAACTTCGATCTCGGTCTCGATAGGAAGGTCATACACGGCATTGATACTAAAATCCAACATGCCGTAAGAACCGTTTTTCACGCTATCCGCACGGGTAACATTCAGATTGGTATATTTGAATATCCCTAACCGGGCCAAGCTCGTCTGGGTACGGTTCTGCCGCCAGAAAGCATACGTGTCCCCCGGCAATAAATGCATCGAACGGGCAAGCACTTTCGGTTTCACGTCCAAAGGTTTCGTGTATTTCACGTTTATGCCTTTATAAGATAAGGAGTCTTGTGTTTCCGTCTGGTCGGGTTCTTCCAACACGAGTTCCACATCCCGGACTTTGTAAGGCTGCAAGGCAACAGCAGGAATACCGTGTTTCAAGGCGATACGCACGTCAGCCACCCGCTTTTCCCGTGTCGTGTCGACCAAGAACTCGATATAATCCGATTGAAAATAATAATACCCGCTATTCCGCAATATCTTGGTGATCCGAGCCCGTTCATCCTCCATCGTGTACAGGTTATACTCGGCACCTTTAGTCAGCAGGCAACCTCGTTGGGTTTTCTGAATCAGACTGTCCATTCTCCCTTTCCACCCCCAAAATTCGACATTGCCTAACAAGAAAGGTTCCGGGATATACACGTGATAACTGATCTTTGCTTTCTTCGGATTGCGTTTGTTCGGGATAATCTCGTAACCGGATTGAACCCCGAAATAGCCGTATTCGTTGGCGGCATTATCCACCACCTTCAACCGCAATTCGGGCTGCACGTCGGAGATCAACACGGGCTTTTTCGCCAGCTTTTTGTATATCCAATATTTCAGTCCCTTCTCTTTTTTCAAATTCCAGTTATATACCCACAAACCGACAGGGAAGGGGGATCGGATGTAAGGAGCGTAAAGCGGGTTATTCGGCGGGAAAGATAACGGCCCGGAAATAGCCGAACTCTTCGGCCCTTCCAGCTTCACGCCTTTAGCCGTCTCTATTTTCATTTTCTTGACCCCGGTATATAATACCTCTCCTTCGGTCAACTTTTTCGTCTGCGAGCAGGAAGTTGCCAGGAAAAGTAGACCTAAAATGACAAACAAGTATATATTATTTCCCCGAATTTTCATGTTCAATGTGTTGCGTTTTTTGTTCTACTTGTACTTTCTTTTTACGTCGGAATATATCCATAAATTTCTGGAAGTTCTTTCTCAGTACCACACCGATACCGGTTTGGGTTACTTCACCTTCCAACACGCTTTCATAACCCGTGTGACGGAATAGCTTCAAGAAGAAATTCGGATTCTTTCCAAACACGTACTCGATAGCGATGTCGTCCACCAAATTCTCCTCCACGCCCCCGGCTGCCGGGTCATTATCCGTGGAAATCCGTCCCCCGACTTTTACCCGCACTTTATTATTAAACAACCGTTTCGAGAATTGATAGGAATAATCCGTCTTTTTCGATTCGCCCGCTTCCGACACCTGGTTGTAGGTGTTAATGCCAAAAGTCAGGTCCATGTTTTTCAAATGTTTTCTCGACCATTGATTCAACTCGTTTTCCACGAAATTATTGATCGCGTTATCCGAAGCGTTCGATTTCGCCACGGTTCCCGGTCCCGAATAAGTCCCGTAAATCATCATGTTCATGGCTTCCCTGGAACGCTCTTCCGGGGTCATTGCCGCCAACTGATTCTGAATGGTTATATCCCCTTCTGCCGTAAGATCAAAGGTAATATCCAATTTCTCCAAGGTATTCGAGATTTTAATCTGGGCATTAAAGTTCACCAGACGGGATTTCTGGCTATCATCCGACACGCTGGCCGAAATGGTTTCGGCAGCCGTTATATTCAGCGAGGGGTTTGCCAGATCGCCGGTCCATTCCACGAAACTACCGTCTTGTATCTTAAAATCTTTCTGGCCGATTACCGGTAAACCGTAAGAAACGATCCCGCTTGTCAGGACATAACGCCCCACGAGACGAGTTTCCCCTACCGAATTCAACGTGTAGGTCAAAGCACCTCCCCCGTTGATAGCTACTCGATTCTGCCCGTTTTCCGACAAGAGAACATTCAGGCTTACCAACGGGGCTATATTCACGGTCATCAACAAATCCATGCTCACGGAACTCACCTGTTGCAATTCATCGTCCGCGAGAACTTGAGTGGTGTCACTGAATGAAACGAAACGTACCAGATCAACACTCCGATCTGTCAGCGTCAACGGAGAAGATTTTAACGTGTAAAAGACCTCACTATTATCCAACAGGTTTATATTTCCCCGAATCTTCAAATCCTCTAACATTCCCTTGATCGTTGCCGACAAGTCAACGAATAATTTCCCGTAAACCATGGTTTCCGAATTCTCGTTCACCTTCATGGCCTGAAAATTCCGGGCGGAGATAGAAGCGTCCATAGCAATGGCCGAAAAAGATTCAAAATTCACGGTCCCCAATAGCTCCAACCGCTGTTTGTTCGGGGCTATCAATCCGAAATGATTAAAATTTAACAGGTTATTATTGATTATCATCGCAGAGGAATCTATCTTGAATGTTGTCCCGACCGGTAAGGCCTCCACCGTCCCATCCCGGAAACGAAGATTACCATTTAGCAAAGGCTTGTCGACCTGTCCCTTCACCTGAAAACCTCCATTCAGATTTCCCCCTAATTTCACGATTCCGGGAGGTGTAAAGGCATTGGCCACACGTAACGGTAAATTCGGGATATCAATATCCAAAGCAATATTTTCATCCTCCGTTCCCGTCATTAATTTCCCTTTTGTCAACATAGCCCGCTCCCCGTCAACAGATAAGGTAAAATCCACGTCATGCTCTGTTTGTTGAGATAACTTATACTTGATACCCAATCCCAGATCACCCACGCGTTCTTTCCCGTAATAAAATTCGTCCACCCCAATTTTCCCGTCAACATCAATCACGTTATTCTTACTATACATCTGTATGTCGATCCCCAATATCCCGGACATATCCGGGATAAAGGAAAGGGCTTTCGAGATTCCCCCCAGGTCAATGCCTTTGATATCCACGATTAAAGATTCCGGTTCATGATTGGCTCCCTCTTCCGAAACCAGACGAATCCGCCTGTCACCGTTCAGTAATGACAAATTAGCCGCCGGGATTTCGCCCTGTTTCAACAGGACGAAATTACCCCTATTTACCTGCCACGACTTGTATCCCAGAATAAGCGGATCGGGAGAAATACTCACTCTGAATGAACTATCCTGAATAGCGATATTCGCCCCGATATTAAATATTTCCCCTTCTTGGGTTTCATGTTCCCGCACCCGCACGTTGACCTGATCATACTCTACACTTCCCTCCACGGTCAACTGTGCCAATCCTTCCAACTGATCCTTAGCTCCCCAGACATCCATCCCGTAACGTAAGGCAACCCCTTTTTGCGTGGCATTTATTGATAAACTATCAATAATAATACCTTCGATATCCAACCCGTATATCATGGACTTCAACTCGAAATGATCCGTGTTTCCCGATCCCATGCCTATATCCAGACGCTTGAACCGGATACCGTTACTCTTCAGATAGGCATTCAATAAATTCTCTTGCCCTGCCTCTATGGATAATTGGAAATCCGGAAACAGTTCATTCAATTTTTCCATGTTAAACTCGTGCATCCCGATCTGTTCGGTCAACAATGCACTCGCGGCACTAAAGCGGTCAACCAAGGCATACCCGCCTCCGACACCTTGAAATTTTAATCCTAAATCCCCCGCATCAACATCCAACCGGGTTCTGTCACTAAAACTGGCAAATCCGATATTCAGATTTCCCAATTTACGGGTAGCCAGATCACGCAATACAATATCCGAGAATCCGGCCTTCAAAGAAGAAGTACTATCCGCATTCAGCTCGGCGTTAATATTCAGTCCTAAAGAAAAAGCCAGGTCTTCCGGCATAAAATGCAGCCCTTTCAGATCCACGTTTCTGATGTCCCCGTCCAGATTGGCTTTGTAACCTTTCTCGTCCGACCACAAGCGGAATTTCATTCCCAAATCCAATTCCGGATTATCACTCAATAATTCGCCCTGTAAAATTTTCTCTTTCAAGGAGGCGTCCAAAGCGATGTTTTTATAATCATATCCCCTGTATAAAAGAGAATCCAATTTCATATCTAATTTCGCGATGGCTTTTTCCCAATCAAGACCTCTTCCCGAAGCCAACACACTAGCAGTTACAGCTCCTAACGAATCCTTCGGCATGAACTTATCCAAAGCGAAATCCCGTAAATACACCTCTGCCCGATAAGTATCGTTTTTCCACCCGTAACCCGCGAATACCCGTAAATTCCCTTGTCCCGGTTTCATTTCCAAATCCACCTTTGCCGCTTGATCCGCGACATCAATTCCCGCTGTCAATGAAAGATTGTCCGGAATCACGAATCCAGTTTCTTCCTCTCCCGATAATAACGGTGCGAAATACTTTCCCTCGTCAATAACAAGCGAGACATTCAATTTCCCGGCCACGCGTTCCATATCCGTCACGAAAGAAATATTTCCCCCACTCTTCAATGAAAAACCACCATCAGCCCCCACGTCAAAACGAGCTATATTCAACTGGTTAACCTTCCCATTGACGGAACCTGATAATGTAAATAATTTATCCGTCAACCAATTATCCAATGAAGCGTTCGAATCGGGCATAAACAACAACACGTCTTTCCCGGCAATATTTCCATCCAAGGATAACCGGAATGGCGTATCCATGCCAAAACCACTAATACCATCCTCGGCCCGGACATTCATTTTCAACTGACTGTATTTTGTCTTTAAAACCAGATTCGCCACGTTTACCTGTTCGTTTTCCAAATTCACCCGACAGGATAAATCACGCAAATCCAGGCCATTCCCCTCCTTAAACGCCAAATTCTGGATAATCGCGGCCACCTCGGTTCCCCGGTTGAACACGCTATCCACTTTTAACGAAAGTGCTGAAATCCGGATAACCTCCGGGAATTGTTCCGCTTGAACAGGAACATTTTCCGGTTTCATTAAAAACCGACTATCTGCCAGCTCGACACTCCCCACCCGGACTCTCCAAGGTTTAGTTTCCCCGTCAGATTCTTCAATTTTCCCCTCGTCAGCTTGTTGCTCGGTCATGAGTAAATCACAAAACCCCCGGAGCAATTTCACGCTTTCCAAATCAACCGTCTGTTCTTCCAACTGAACATCGGTTCCTTTCAATAGCGCCTCACCCACTCCGGCATAAAATTCACCCATAGGCAAGCCCTGCAAACGATAATCAATACTATCCAACGTGATCTCCCCGACCTTAAACCGCCAACGGGCAGGATCCCCGCTCCCGGTTGTATCCGCTGATTCGCTCGTTCCCAATTTCATCCGCACGCTTCCACCCCGTAGTGACACGTAGGGGATCTCCGCCTCCTGACGTGCCAGATTTAACCGATCGACCCGAAGATTCAACTCCTTTACCGCGACATTCATATCTAACCCGGAAAGCGAGTCCCCGAAATGAATCGCCGCGTTCTCCACGATCAAACGCCGGACTTCTATCTCTTTATATAAAAGTTTTGACAATGCCACATTCACCTGAATCGCATCAGCATATAACATGGTATCCCGCTCTGTCTGTCCGAAATAAATTTTCTCGACAGCAAGATCAAGCGGGAATTTCAACAAAATTCGTCCCACGGACAACCTCATATTCATGTTCCGTTCCACGTACTGCTCGGCCTTATCCTTCACGAAATCCTGAACAGCAGGAATATACAAAAGAATCATCACAAGAACTATCAAAGAAAAAATTGTCAGGATAGTTCTCAATATATATATAAAAAGCTTACGCAAAAATCTCATCTTTTTCTCTTTATCAAAGATTATATCTGACTGCAAAACTACAATTATTTCTCCAAATCCGACTATCGGGGACAACGCTTTTACCTCACCCACACCTTCCCCTGTCTCTTCCTAACTCATATTCGGAACTGTTAATTTAACGAACAAAGCCATAGGAGTGTTTCGATTCGCATGCTTTTAAACATACAAAAACAATAAAATATAACAAACTATTTCACAATACATTACCATTACACCCACGTGGGAGTGTTTTTTTCTTCATTTTTTTTTCGTAATCTTGCATCTTGGTAGGTAGGGTCCTATCTTGAAATAGGCCCTATCATTTACAAATAAAAAATAATACTTATGTCACTTAAAAGAAATGTTCTTGATTTAAGAAAGAGAAAAGAAATTGTTCTTCAAGGAGGTGGCGAGGAAGCGATTAAAAAGCAAGCTGCAATGGGAAAATTGACAGCCCGGGAGCGTATTGAAGCAATTCTTGACAAAGATTCTTTCCATGAGTACGACATGTTCGTTGAGCATCAGTCAAAAGATTTTGACATGGATAAAAAAGTCCTCCATGGTGACGGTGTCATTATCGGTACCGGAACAATCTATGGAGAACCCGTATGTATTTACGCACAAGACTTCACCGTGGCCGGTGGTTCTCTTGGTTTGATGCACGCTCGCAAAATCACGAAAATTATGGACCACGCCTTAAAGATGCGCGTACCCTTGATCGGTATCAACGATTCGGGTGGTGCCCGTATACAAGAAGGCGTTGACTCTTTGGCCGGATACGGAGAAATTTTCTTCCGTAATACTCAGGCTTCTGGGGTTATCCCTCAATTATCGGTAATTCTCGGTCCTTGCGCCGGAGGTGCCGTGTACTCTCCTGCTTTGACTGACTTCGTTTTCGTAGTTGACAACATTTCCAAAATGTTTATTACCGGACCCGAGGTTGTGAAAACCGTACTGGGTGAAGTGGTAACCATGGAAGAACTCGGAGGTGCCAGAGTACACAGCGAGATCAGCGGTAACGCTCACTTCTTCGCTCACTCTGAAAATGAATGTTTCGAGCAAATCAAAAAGTTGCTGACATTTATCCCGTGGAGCAACGAGGCAAAAGCTAAACCGTTCCCCTCCAAACCGCCTAAACCGGAGTACAAGATCGAAAAGATCATTCCTTCCGACCCGACTCAACCTTATGACGTTCGCGATATTATCCGGGCTGTTGCCGATGATTCGGACTTCCTGGAAGTACAACAAGAATTCGCCAAGAATATCGTTGTCGGATTCGGACGTATTGACGGAGAAACTATCGGATTCGTGGCAAATCAACCCTCGGTTCTTGCCGGAGTTTTGGACTGCGACTCATCCGACAAAGCCGGACGTTTCATCCGTTTCTGCGATGCATTCAACATTCCAATCGTGACCTTCGAGGATATGCCGGGTTACTTGCCGGGTGTTGAACAAGAGCACATGGGCGTTATCCGCCACGGGGCAAAAGTTCTTTACGCTTATAGCGAGGCTACCGTGCCCAAGATCACCGTTATTCTTAGAAAAGCGTACGGTGGAGGTTATATTGCCATGAACTCCCGTCACTTGAAAGCTGACTTCATGTTCGCATGGCCGACGGCCGAAATCGCAGTTATGGGACCGGAAGGAGCTGCTAACATCATCTTCAAGAAAGAGATCATGGCTGCCGAGAACCCGGATGAAATGCGTAAGATTAAGGTTGCCGAATATCGTGAGAAATTCGCCAATCCTTATGTAGCCGCCTCTAAAGGCTATATCGACTCAGTTATCGAACCCGAAGAGACCCGGAAGATACTGAAACACTCCATCGAGGTATCCAGCAACAAGTCGGTATTAACCCCGGCCAAGAAACATGGAATTCCTCCATTTTAATCTAAAATTATACCACGATGAGTACACCAAAATATGATTTATTAGAAATCGACGGATTGAAGTATAAAACCCAGTTCACGGAAAAATTCATCAACCGTAAACAATGGGAAAAACCCGATCCGGGTGCCGTTATCACGTACATACCGGGATCTATCCTAGATCTATACGTGCAAGAAGGCCAAGAAGTTAAAGCCGGAGATCTGTTATGCCTCCTGGAAGCCATGAAAATGCACAATAAAATTCTGGCTCCCATAAGCGGTACCGTAACTAAAATCCATGTCAACAAAGGAGATAAACTCCCCAAAGACGCTTTAATGTTTGAAATAAAATAACTTCAAAGGCTGCCTTAACAGGCAGCCTTTGACAAATATTCAATTATGAGTTTCTTCAAAGCTTTGAATATCGTCAAAACCTACGCCAATCACAAGGCGTTGGATGACGTGTCAATCAATATCCCGGAGGGGGCTATCTACGGGCTACTCGGCCCGAATGGAGCCGGCAAAACCTCCTTAATCCGTATTATCAACCAAATTACCGCTCCTGACTCGGGCGAAATATTCTTTCGGAACGAACACCTGAAGCCTTCCGATGTTGACCGGATCGGTTACCTGCCGGAAGAACGGGGACTTTACAAGAAAATGAAAGTCGGCGAACAAGCCGTTTACCTCGCCCGCCTGAAAGGTATCAGCAAAAACGAGGCAATTATCCGTCTCAAAATGTGGTTTGAAAAATTTGGTATCGAGGCCTGGTGGGATAAAAAAGTAGAAGAACTATCGAAAGGTATGGCCCAGAAAGTACAATTCATCACGACCGTACTTCATGAACCCGAAATGTTGATTTTCGACGAACCTTTCAGCGGTTTCGACCCGATCAATGTCGAATTACTAAAAAAAGAAATTCTCGAACTCCGCAAAAAAGGGACTACCATCATCTTTTCCACCCACAACATGGGTTCAGTGGAAGAAATCTGTAGCCACATTGCCCTGATCAACAAATCACAAAAGATCATCGAGGGACCGATCAACCAGATTCGCGAGAAATACGCGAGCAACACTTATCAACTCAGTTGCCGTTACAACCCGGAATTTTCCCCCGAGCAAACCGTTGGATCAGAATTCGAGATAGTATCCCAACGTGTCGAAGGTGACCGTCAAGATATTATCCTGCAACAAAACACGTATTGCCCGGCAAACACCCTTCTGTCAAGAGTCCTGCCCCAAGCGGACATCATCTCTTATCAAAAGATCATTCCCAGTATGAATGACATTTTTATCAAACTTGTAAAAGAACAAGCATGAAATAATTTTAAATTTTAGATTTTAAATTAAATACTCAACAATATCATAATCCCAAACTGAAAATCGTCATGCAAATCCTCCAAAGATTTCATTTTCAATTTTCAATTTTCAACTTTCAATTATTATGAACAAGATATTAATCATCATAAACCGGGAATTTTCCACCAGAGTTCGCAAGAAAACCTTTCTTGTCGTAACGATCTTCGTCCCGATCCTGTTCGCCCTTTTCTACGCTTTCCTCATGTGGATGTTGCTACGGGACGACAGCCAGCAACGGACGATTGCCGTCATTAACGAGTCGACATTGGAAACCCCGTTCCAACAAATCAACAACACGAGTTTCAATTACCTTGATCAAAACGTACCGGAATCCGATTATGCCGAATTCCTGAAAAAAAATAACTACTATGCCATCACCCGAATTCCCGATAACGTGATGACCCATGCCGAAATTCCGGTATTCTCGACCTCTCAGGTTCCCATGGAACTAAAAAACGAGATCGCCTCCCAACTACGGCAAAAAATAGAGAATGTCAAACGGACCGAGGTTATCGCTAAAAGTCAGGTTCCCGATCTTGAAAAGGAATTGGATGCGACTAAAACACCCGTGATGGTAAGAACCTTACTTGTCACGGACAACGGTGACACCAAAGAAAGTTCATCCGAAATTACTTCTATCATCGGCCTCGTAGCTGGATTGATCATCTATTTCTTTATCTTCATGTATGCCTCGCAAGTGATGAAAGGGGTTATTGAAGAAAAGACCAACCGTATTATTGAAGTACTTGTCTCTTCGGTTAAACCTTTTCAATTTCTACTGGGAAAAATTATCGGGGTGGCGGCCGTTGGTCTTGTACAATTCTTGATATGGATTGTCTTGGGGGGAATCATCATCTTGATCTCACAAGCCCTTTTCATGCCTAATCTTGACCTAGAAGCCCTGAAGAATGCCAATGATTTAAGCATGTTCGCCCAGAACACGGAAATTAACACCGAGCAACTTGCCGTTATCCAAAACCTGGTAAAAACCATTGAACCGATGTTTATACTGAAATTCGTGGCTGCATTCCTGTTTTATTTTATCGGAGGTTATTTGTTATACGCCTCTCTATTCGCAGCTATCGGCGCTGCCGTGGATAACGAAACCGATTCTCAGCAATTCATGACCCCACTTTCGATTATACTGGTTGTCGCTTTATATATCGGTATTGCCGCCATGAAAAGCCCCGAATCCCCCATGGTTTTCTGGAGTTCCCTTATCCCGTTCACCTCGCCAGTAGTGATGCTCGTGCGCATACCATTCGGCGTCCCGGCGTGGGAAATTATCACATCCATGGCTTTACTAGTGGGATCATTCCTTTTCTTCACCTGGTTATCCGGTAAGATCTATCGGGTAGGCATCTTGATGTATGGCAAAAAAGTTACCTGGAAAGAACTTTACAAATGGCTTAAATATAAAGCATAAAAAAAAGCGACTCTTTTCGAGTCGCTTTTTTATATTTAGATCTTATGGATCACCATTCCTGAACGAAGCTTCGGTTCGAACCAAGTTGTCTTCGGAGGCATGATATTACCGGTATCGGCAATGTTAATCAATTGCTCCATAGAAACAGGATACAAAGCGAAAGCAACTTTCATCTCGCCATTGTCAACACGACGTTTCAGCTCACCCAATCCGCGGATACCGCCAACGAAATCAATCCGTTTGGAAGTACGCAAATCCTGAATGTCCAAAATATCAGCCAATACATGGTTAGAAAGGATTGTTACGTCCAATACCCCGATCGGGTCATTATCATCGTAACTTCCGGCTTTAGCGGTTAGTTTATACCATCTTCCACCTAAATACATGCTGAATTCATGTAATTTAGCCGGATGATAAATTTCCGTACCCATATCTTCAACCGTGAAGTGTTCGCCTAATTTAGCCAACAATTGAGCCTCGGTTAAACCGTTCAAGTCTTTTACAACACGATTATAATCAATGATCTTCAATTGATGATCCGGGAAGTGAACAGCCATGAAGAAGTTATATTCCTCGGTTCCGTTATGATTCGGGTTCTTTGATTTGAACTCGGCACCGATACGAGCGGCAGCAGCCGTTCTGTGATGTCCGTCGGCAACATACGTGAAAGGAACTTTCGTCGCGAACAATTCTTCCAGACGTTTGTTTGTATCCGGGCAGTTGATAGCCCAGAAATGATGTCCGAATCCGTCTTCAGCAACGAAATCGTAATCAGCTTTCCGGTTCTTCACGATATCTTCAACGATAGCATCAATTTCCGGTACAGCTTTATAAGCAAAGAATACAGGTTCCAAGTTAGCTTTCACGTAACGGGTCAAGATCATACGATCCTCTTCCTTGTCCGGACGAGTCAACTCGTGTTTCTTGATAATACCGTTCATGTAGTCCTCACAAGCAGCACAACCCACGATACCATATTGAGTTCTACCGTCCATAGTCTGGGCGTAAATATAGAATTTAGCTTCCTTATCCTGAACTAACCAACCTTTATCCTGAAACATGTTGAAATTCTCCACGCTCTTGTTATAAACCGTCTCGGAGTGAATATCAGTTCCTGCAGGACAGTCAATTTCAGCTCTGGTAACATGTAATAACGAACAAGGTTTTCCGGCTGCCATTTGAGCAGCTTCCTCGGAGTTCATCACATCATAAGGCAGACACGCCAACTCTTCGCAAACCTCTTGGGTTGGGGGACGTAATCCTTTAAATGGTTTTACTATTGCCATATATAATTTTAGATTTTAGATTTTAGATTTTAGATTTTAGATTAGGATATCCCCAATTTAAAATCTAAAATTTACAATTTACAATTCTATTTGTTTACTCTAAATTTCTGATCACCTTTTTCAATGAAGTTCACGATCTGGTGAGCGGCAGCCAATCCGGCGTTAACGTTAGCCTCTTCGGTTTGAGCACCCATCTTTTTCGGGGTTGCGAAGAAACGGCCTTCGAATTTGCTGAAACAATCGCAATCCGGAGCGATATCCGTGATATAGTGGAAATCTGCTCTTTCTTCCATTAATTTAGCCAAACCTTCCTCGTCGATAACTTCCTTGCGGGCGGTGTTTACCAACACGGCACCTTTCGGCATATCTTTCAACAAGTTGTAGTTGATAGATTTCTTGGTTTGTTCTGTTGCCGGAATATGCAAAGAAATGTATTGACACATCTTGTACATTTCCTCTGCTGAATGTAACGGAGTAGCTCCGGCATTCTTGATTTGTTCGTCAGTCATGAACGGGTCGAAAGCGTAAACTTCCATTCCGAATCCACGAGCGATACGTCCAACGTTTTGTCCAACGTTTCCGTAAGCGTGGATACCGATTTTCTTACCTTTCAACTCAGAACCTGATTTTCCGTTGAAGAAGTTACGAGCCATGTAAACCATCATACCGAAGGCCAACTCTGCCACAGCATTTGAGTTTTGTCCCGGGGTATTCATGGCAACCACGTTATGAGCGGTACAAGCTGCCAAATCAATGTTATCGTATCCTGCACCCGCACGAACGATTACTTTCAATTTCTTTGCAGCTTCGATCACTTCTTTCGTAGCTTTGTCAGAACGGATGATCATAGCGTCAACGTCAGCCACGGCAGCGATTAATTCATCTTGTGACGTATATTTTTCCAATAATACTAACTCATATCCTTGAGCTTCTACGATTTCTCTGATTCCTTGAACGGCAACCGGAGCAAACGGTTTATCTGTTGCAATTAATACTTTAGTCATGATTCTTGAAATTTTAAGTTTGAATTGCATGTAATCACGCAATTCAAGTAAAAAAGATTTACGATTTCAAACCATAACTGTCTTCACCGAAATGAAAACCAGTTAAAAATCCGAAATCGTAAATTGTAAATTATTAGATATGTTTTGCTTCAAATTCCTGCATTGCAGCAACCAAAGCTTTCACGTCTTCAATAGTACAAGCATTGTAAGTAGAAGCGCGGAATCCACCTACTGAACGGTGTCCCTTCAATCCTACCAAATTCTTGGTCTTGGCGAAATCAAGGAATTCTTTCTCCAATGATTCATATCCTTCTCTCAACAAGAAAGGAATGTTCATTCTTGAACGAGAACCTTCTTTCACAACCGGACGGAATACCTTGCTTCTTTCCAACTCTGCGTAAAGCATGTCAGCTCTTTCGATAGCCAATTTTTCCATAGCTTCTACGCCACCCATAGCTTTCACCCATTTCAATGTTTCTTTCACACCGAAGATGTTCACGCATGGAGGAGTGTTATACATAGATTCTTTATCCACGTGAGTTTTGTATCTCAACATGGTCGGGATCATTCTGTCAGCTACCACGTTATTCAAGAAGTCATTCTTAATAATCACGAAAGTAACACCGGCAGGTCCGAGGTTCTTTTGGCAACCACCATAGATCATGGCATATTTGGAAACGTCAACCGGACGGCTGCAAATATCAGAAGACATATCACAGATCAAGGGCACCGGAGAAGTCGGATCGTAGAAAATCTCCGTACCGCGGATCGTATTGTTTGAAGTGATGTGCATGTAATCCACGTCTGAAGGAATCGTGAATTCAGGATAATAGGTAAACCCGTCAGCCTCAGAAGAAGCAACGATCTCTACCTCTCCCCACATTTTAGCCTCTTTAATAGCAGCTGTAGACCAGGTTCCGGTATTAACATAGGCAGCTTTCTTTTTCAAGAAGTTGAAGGGAATCATGCAGAATTGCATGCTGGCACCACCACCTAAGAAAAGAACTGAATATCCTTCCGGGATGTTCAATACTTCTTTGAACAAAGCAACTGCTTCTTCATAAACAGCTTGAAAATCAGCAGAACGGTGAGACACTTCCAAGATAGATTGTCCCGTGTTTCCGAACTCGATAACTGCTTTTGATACATTTTCCAATGTAGAATCCGGCAATTTACATGGTCCGGCATTAAAAATGTGTTTTCTCATCTCTAAAATATTTAATAGATAATTAATATTAAAATCTTGTTCACAATCGCGTTACAAAGATGCAAAATAAGTCGGTATAAAAGACTTTTTTCCGTAATTTTTATTCGTTTTTATTACACACTAGTTATCAAGCATTTCCACACAAACGCAAACGTTTTTATTCCTAAAAAAGATGAAGCACCCGTTTCCGGGTGCTTCATTATCGTTCAGCTCAAAAGCACCCGACTAAAAGAACGGGGTTTTGACAATTTTGGCTTTCAATGCTTTATTTCTTACACGAATAAAAATTTCAGAATCTAACTTGTGGAAGCCGCTCTTCACGTATCCCGTACCAATAGATTTTCCGGTCCACGGAGAAACAGTTCCCGAACAAACTACCCCGATCTCGTTTCCTTCAGCATCCTCGATCACGTATCCCTGACGAGCAATACCTTTATCTTGAAGTTCAAACGGTTTCATATAACGGGTAGGCTTGTCAGCTTTCAGTTTTTCATGGTAAGCACGATTAATGAAATCATTTCCCGGAACAAACTTCGTGATCCATCCCAAACCGGCTTCAATCGGAGAGTGATCATCATCAATTTCATGACCGTACAAACAGAATCCGGCTTCCAGACGCAAAGTGTCGCGAGCTCCTAATCCGGCAGGTTTGATTCCGAATTCAGCTCCTGCTTCAAACACGGCATGCCAAAGTTTTTCAGCATCTTTCACGTAAGCGTAAATCTCACATCCACCCGCTCCGGTATACCCGGTAGTAGAGAAGATCACCTTATCTATTCCAGCAAACGGGATCTCTTGGAACGTGTAATATTCCATGTCTACCACGTTAGCCGTTGTCAATTTCTGCATAGCCTTCAATGCCAAAGGTCCTTGAACGGCAAGCTGACAAATATTGTCAGAAGCATTTTCCAAATCGGTATCCACGTTCATCCCCAACTCTTTCGCCCATTTCGTGCACCAAGCCCAGTCCTTCTCGATATTAGCAGCATTTACAACCAACAAATACTTTTCAGCACTGAAACGATACACCAAAAGGTCATCCACGATACCTCCCGTCTCGTTCGGGAAACAGCTATATTGGATTTTACCATCCGTAAGGGCAGCCACATCGTTAGAAGTAATCTTCTGCACCAACTCGAAAGCTTTCGGGCCCTTAATCCAGAATTCACCCATGTGAGAAACGTCAAATACACCGACTTTTTCACGAACAGTATTGTGTTCGTCTTTAATTCCCGTGTATTCGATCGGCATGTTGTAGCCAGCAAAAGGAGCCATTCTTGCTCCTAGCTCCTCATGGAAATGCGTAAATGGAGTTGTCTTCATTTTTATATCGTTTAAATATTCATTATATTATAAAGTATTACTATAACACTCCGCAAAGTTAAAACTTTTATCTTTCCCGCCTACCCTTTCTTTAAAAATATTAGCGAGGAAAACAAATCTTCGAAATCAGAAACAATCCGCCCGTCAACTAATTTGTAATCTCGGTAAAAATGATTACTTTTGTTCTAATCAAGTGTAATATAACTTTACTACATATTAATCATTAGAAATTATAAAGCAATGATTCTAAAAGTAACAGAACAAAATGGTATCACCATTGTCGAATTCGCGAATGTGAATCGTTTCACGTTAGCGTTGGCTGATGACGTAAAAACAGAGCTCCGGCCCTTATTAAATAACAAAGATTGTAAAATGCTTTTTGATTTTCATGATATTGAATTCGTGGACAGTAGCGCTATCGGTTGTATCATCGCTCTTTTCAAAACTGCGAAAAGTGTCGGTTCTAACCTGAAACTTTGCAACCTTTCCCCGGAAGTATTGAAAATATTTGAACTCTTACACCTTCAAGTGATCTTCGACATCACAGGTACCCGTGAGAGTTGCATGAAAGCTTACGCGTAAATGAACAAGCCTCCCTACCGGGAGGCTTTCTTTTTATCTTCCAAATTCCAACAAATCTAAATGCCCCGACGACGGACTAGAGACTCTCAAACAACATATTCAAAATTCGTTTACAATCACCTCACAGCTCTTCAAATAGATTTTGGGTATATAAGAAATAAAAAAGCCGCCCAGTAAAGGACGGCTTATATATAGCTCGAAAAACTCGATATTAGTCACCTAAAGTAGCAACCATCACGGCTTTGATCGTGTGCATACGGTTTTCTGCCTCGTCAAACACGATTGAGTTTGCAGATTCGAAAACATCCTCGGTTACTTCCAATCCGTTCATGCCGAATTGCTTGTAAACGTCACGACCTACCTGAGTTTCCAAGTTGTGGTATGCCGGCAAGCAGTGCATGAATTTGCAATTCTTGTTTCCCGTCAATTCCATAACTTTAGCGTTAACTTGATACGGGGTTAACAATTTAATACGTTCTGCCCATACTTCAGCAGGCTCACCCATAGATACCCAAACGTCAGTATACAAGAAGTCACAACCTTTCACTCCTTCTTCCACGTTATCAGTTACGGTTACAGTAGCTCCGGTCTCTTCTGCAATAGCCTTGCAAGTTGCCACCAACTCTGCATTCGGTTGCAATTCTTTCGGGGCAACAATGCGAACATCCATACCCATCTTAGCACCACCAACCATCAAAGAGTTACCCATGTTGAAACGAGCATCCCCAAGATAAGCGAAAGTCACTTTATTCAGCGGTTTATCCGTGTGCTCCATCATAGTCAGGAAGTCTGCTAGGATCTGAGTCGGGTGGAATTCATTGGTCAGACCGTTCCATACCGGTACCCCAGCATAACGAGCTAACTCTTCAACGATATCTTGACCGAATCCGCGGTATTCAATACCATCATACATACGTCCCAACACGCGGGCCGTATCAGCCATAGATTCTTTTACGCCAATTTGAGATCCGGAAGGACCAAGATAAGTTACATGAGCACCTTGATCATAAGCAGCTACTTCAAAAGCGCAACGGGTACGAGTTGAAGTTTTCTCGAATATCAAAGCAATATTTTTACCTTTCAAACGAGGTTGCTCGGTTCCGGCATATTTTGCTTTCTTTAAATCAGCAGCCAAATCCAACATGTATTTGATCTCTTTCGGAGTGAAGTCCAACAACTTCAAAAAGTTTCTGTTTCTCAAATTAAAAGCCATAACTTTATTATTTTAGATTTATGTTTTAAACTTCAAATTGGAAGTGCATAACACCTCTTTTAAAATTTGTCAAAAGTAATATATCCTATCGAGAATTAAAAACCCATTCTCAATTTTCAATTCTCAATTTTCAATTATCTTCTATCGTCCTCGTATTCCATCGTAATCTTGGAACCGTATTTCCGATCTTCCAGTTTAGTTGCTTCCGTGATAACAGATTTCTGACCGCCATTTTTAACAAAACGCAAGCATGCCCGGATTTTCGGAGCCATACTACCTTCCGCGAAAACACCCTCTTCCAGGTATTTCATCGTGTCGGCATAGTCAAGGAATTCCAACACTTTCTGAGTCGGCTTCTTGTAATCCTTATAGATATAAGGTACATCCGTCAAGATATAGAATTCATCCGCTTTCACGCGGGTTCCCACCATGGCAGAAGCCAAATCCTTGTCGATCACACCTTCAATCGGTTGGATATCCCCTTTTTCGTCGATATATACCGGGATACCACCACCTCCGGTCGTGATCACGATATTTCCCTCGCGAGCCAGACGTTCCACTAAGTCGGCATTCATAAAGTCTTTCGGATCCGGAGAAGGAACCACGCGACGCCAACCGCCTTCCACTTTAATCTCTTCTTTGAAAACCCAACCTTTTTCCCGTGCCAACTTATCTGCCTCATCTTTCATGTAAATCTTACCTACACGTTTGGTCGGGTTCTGCAATGCCGGGTCATTCTTATCCACGATCACCTGAGACACCATCGAGATCACGTTCCGTTGTAGCCCGTGTTCTTTCAAAATATTGCGCAAGTTACGCTCTATCATGTATCCGATTTGTCCTTGCGTGAAAGCCACACATACATCCAATGGCATGGCCGCATTACCATATTGCTCAACACCGGCAGCGTTATCCATCAAAACGTTTCCAACTTGTGGACCGTTTCCATGAGAAATGATCAGGTCGTACCCTTCCTTTATTAAATAGACTAAATTTTCTAACGTGTCAATCGTATTGGCATTTTGCTCTTCAATCGTTCCTTTTTGATTTCCTCTCAGAAGAGCATTACCTCCTAACGCGATAACTGCTAACTTTTTCTCCATTACTCGTATTTTAATTTATTATATTCCTTTTCGTCTAAAAATTCTGCGTTCACAAAGCTAGCGAAATTAGTTATACAAAAAATAGGTAAAATTCATTTTTATAAAAATATAATACCCTAAAATTCAATATCTTGTATAAATATTCTTCCCATTTTTATAAATATGCAGCGCAAAAAAGCAACTTTTGCCTCCCCGGAAAAAATTTAAGCATTTATTATTCTTAACCATCTCTTTTTTTGTACCTTTGCGATATGCAAAACGAAAACAAACAACCATCGAGAAATTTGTTCCAGCGATTTGCAAACAAATACACGTTCGTGGGACTACTATTTGTTATATGGATCGCTTTATTCGATAAATACAGCTTTATCGATCGGTTTCAGTTGTACACGAAAATCAACCAACTGGAAAGCGAGAAAGAGTATTATCGGGAAAAAATTGAAGAGGACAAACGGAAGAAGGAAGAGTTGTTGGGAAATCGGGATAACCTGGAGAAATTTGCAAGGGAACAGTATTTAATGAAGAAAGAAAACGAGGATATTTTCATCATTGTAAAGGAATAATCTATTGGGAAGAATTATTGCTATTGATTACGGAAAGAAAAGAGTGGGTATTGCCGTCACTGATCCATGCCGGATTATCGCAAACAGTCTAACCACTGTCAGATCTCACGAAGTATTACAATTTCTGCAGGACTATTGCTCGAAAGAAAAGGTAGATATCATTGTCGTGGGCCATCCCAAGCAAATGGATAACTCGGATTCGGAAAGCATGACCTATATCAAGCCGTTCCTAGTCGCCCTCGGGCGTAAACTCCCGAACATTCCCGTCGTTATGTATGACGAACGCTTCACGTCGGTTCTGGCCCACAAGGCCCTGATCGAGGGGGGGGCGAAAAAGAAACAACGACAGGACAAAGAAATCATCGACGCCATCAGCGCGACAATTATTTTGCAGTCTTATATGGAATCACAAAGAAATTTGAATATTTAGAAGATGCTTTTACCTATTTACATTTACGGACACCCGATTCTTCGGAAAGTTTCCGAAGACATTACCCCCGAATACGAGGGATTAAGTAAGCTACTTGATGATATGTGGCAAACCATGTACGAATCAGACGGAGTGGGTCTGGCAGCCCCGCAAATCGGAAAAAACATTCGTATTTTCGTGATTGACGGCAGCCCGTTCGAAGAACTGGACCCGGCATGCAAGGATTTCAAAAAAGCTTTTATCAACGCACATATCCTAGAGCGCACGGGAGAAGATGTCCCCTTTAACGAAGGATGTCTGAGCATTCCCGGCATTCATGAAGATGTCATGCGAAAGGACCGGATCAAAATCGCATACCGGGATGAGAACTGGGTGGAACACGTGGAAGAATTTACCGGAACGCGTGCTCGTATTGTTCAACACGAATACGATCATCTAGACGGAATCATGTTCACCGATCACCTGTCAGCCTTGAAGAAACGTTTATTAAAAGGTAAACTGAGCAACATCAGTGCCGGGAAATTTAAACAGAGTTACAGGGTTATTCTTCCGAAATAGACCTCATGAAATCCTTTAATTTTAAATTTTAGATTTATGATTTTTCAATCTAAAATCTAAAATTTAAAATTCAAAATCTAAAATTAATTTGCGTCCCATCCACTGGCATCGATATCCTTTCCTCTTCCTCGTGATTCCATTAATCTCAGGTAATATCGCCAGTCGGTATCTAGCTCATCTCCCTTCTATCGCTATTCTTTGCTCTATCATCGTATCTTTCACGTTACTTTTAAGCATTCAAAGATTACGTTCCGGGGCCTCATTCGTTATCTTTACTTTTATCGGACTTTTTTCGACAGGAGTGTATCTAACTGAAACAAGGCTCCCCCCGATCATTCCCGGTAACACCTACATACTGGAAGGAAGATGTGATCGGATACTGTCTCCCGGAAAGATCATCGTTTCCGGTCACCAGATATACACGTACTTACAAATCCCGGATTCCATGAAAGTTTCGATTGGCGACTCGCTTTCATGTTCCGCCCGTTTGTACCCGTTGGTGATCTCGCAAAACCAACATGATTTCAATTACAACAACTACTTGCACAATCAAGGGATCAATGTTCGGGGGTTTCCCATAAGTGCCATACAAAAAACAGGACATTCCCACAATCTCTATTCCATCAGTCATTCCGCACAGGTCTACTTATTATCCAAGTTACAGCGGGTTGTACCGGACAGCACCACGTACCGTTTACTCGCCGCCCTTTGCCTAGGAAATCGTCAGGATGTGCCTCCCTCCATGAAACAACTTTTCCAAGAAACGGGAACGATTCATCTACTCGCGATTTCAGGATTACACATGGGAGCTATCTTTATATTACTTTCCTATCTGTTAAAATTATTCCGCCTCAAAAACAAAAAGTTCAGACTAATCCTTATCCCGTTGATATGGATCGCCACGGGTATCACCGGTTTTTCCCCTTCCGCTTGCCGGGCTGCTGCCATATTGAGTTTTATAACGATTGGTCAGGCTTTTCGACAGGAAACGATCTCACTAAACGCCATTGCTGCAGCCGCATTCTTCTCGTTACTCGTGAAACCGGAACTACTCTACTCGGTCAGTTTTCAGATGTCGTATGCCGCTTATACCGGAATCATACTTATCTACCCGCTAATGAAAATAAAAAAAGAACTCCCCGAATTACTCCGAAAAACCTACTCTCTTTTCTGTGCCAGTTTCTCGGCACAAATTCTGACACTCCCGATCATGGCTTATTATTTTCATTCAATCAGCCTGAATAGTATCCTGATTAACATTATCGCTGTTCCGGTCGCCACGCTTCTTTTATACGGGGGTATCATCCTACTGTCTTTACCGGGATTCATCAGTATCTACCTAGCATACATTGTTTCAGGTCTCACCCACATCTTTATTTTTAGCTTGGAACTATTCTCCCGTATCGTCATTAATCTCCCGGACTTATACCCGACAAGCACGCATATCATTCTGGTTTATACCATCATTATATTTACCATTATTTATCTGATCACAAGGACTCGACAAATCTTAAAACTTCTTTGTACAACTGTCGGCATACTCGTTATCTTCACGTGTAGTTATACTTATTACAGGCAAACCGGACAAGAAATCGTCATCTGCAACACCTACAAACACTCCACAATCTTGTTGAATTACAAAGGCTATTACACCTATTTGAAAAATACGGATACCCTTCCCCGTCTATCTTCCTACATTTCCGCCAATCAATTACAAGCATTGCCCCCGCATGACGCATTTAGCGGGGAACAAATTAAATATGCCGACAATCAGTTTCATTCATCCAGATATACCGTTGCTATTCTTGATCAAACACACCCTACTCATCCGAACAGCGATATCCTTATCGTGACAGAGAACACCTAT
>OGIE01002117.1_pt1 | contig 25503 bp, 27 predicted proteins | sample 1571581 | NCBI WGS metagenome assembly OGIE01 (sample SAMEA2582021, study PRJEB24529) | metagenome | biome: Human gut stool | place: China | collected 2011
TGTCTGTAGATCTCCCTTATGGTTTTTCTCGTAGCCAAGAGTTGCATCCAGTTCTACCTCCATCAGCTCCTGCAGGATATCCTTAAAACTGTCTTTCAGAAGCGTGTATATATCTGCGACGCTATTAATGTTGTTTTCCGAGATGATCTGTCGAATTTGTTCCTTTGCAACTGCCATAAAAATACAAAGAATAAAATTCCTGCGATCCGATCAAAGATCAAATATACTGCGTCAAATATTGCTTCCATTACATCCGGCATCTGTGGTTTATCATTTTTTTCTCTCATACTTCGTTCTCCTTTTCTATCTAACTCCATATTCTTTTTCAAGAGCATATCCGCATTATTGCAAATTTTACGAAATACACTGATACAAATGTGCTTTTCTTCTTCTGTCAGACCACTTAAAACATTATTGGCAAATTGCTTCTGCGCTTGCATTCCAGCCTCTATAATCTGTTCCGTCTTGGCCAGCAAAACAATTTCTATATGCTTTTTATTATCGGCACTCCGAATTCTTTCAATCAAACCTTTCTTTTCTAATTCTCTCAGAGAAGTAGATACATTGCTGTTCCAGAATTGTCAACCCGGATGAGATTGGTAATTTTTTCACAATATATAGGTTCCATATTCTGGACAAATCGGTTATAATAGGAACGTAACAGGAATTTAACCGGAACAGGAGGATTTTTATATGAGTACCGTAAAAATTACAACAACTAATTTTGAACAGGAAGTACTGCAGTCACAGATTCCCGTACTTCTGGATTTCTGGGCGGACTGGTGCGGTCCTTGTCGCATGGCAGCTCCGATCATTGATGAAATCGCAGCCGAGACCGCAGGAAAAGTAAAAGTTGGAAAAGTCAATGTAGACACCGATATTGAACTGGCTCAGCGTTATCGCATCGCCAGCATTCCGACTTTTCTGGTTTTCAAAAATGGAGAACTGGCTGAAAAAGCCATCGGGCTTCAGTCCAAAGAGGATCTGGTGAATCTGCTGAAATAGAATCAAAATTTCTAAGTAAAGAAGGCACTGTACCACCAAATGGTACAGTGCCCCATTTATTATTTATCTACTGTTTTATAGTCATTCAGGCATCGCTTCAATCCATCAGAAACATCACTGAACTCCACGCCGTATTTTCTCGCCTTCTCACAATTCATCCATAAATTATGCCTTGGGAGTGCATCCTGCAGTTGCACATCTTTCCCAAGTAACTGCAAAAACCGTTCTGTGATCTCATACATGGAGTGAGTTGTCTCACTTCCGAAATTGTAAGCGCCTCCCGGCAATGTCATCACATGATCCATGTTTTCAACTACTTCCTTCAGATATGTGACTCCGCGAAACTGTCTGGAACTGAAGGAAACCTGTTGACTGGCATGCAGCACATTCAGAAAATAATTAGGCTTCGGCGAAACATAGTCATACATCCATTCTGCCCGCAGCATAACCGCGGAAGGAATCAGTTCCAGCACACGCTCCTCCATCTCCAGCTTATGTTCTGCATAGATATTTCCCGGTTTTACCACGTCTTCTATGTACGGTCCCTCTTCCTTGCAGGCACTATACACCTGATCCGAACTGAAACAGATCAGCTTTCTGTCCTTACATGCAGCAGCCAGATACAACGGTATCTGCACATTTGCAAAATACGAGCTTTGCGGATCTTTCTGACAAGTCCCGATATCAGAGATTGCTGCCGTATGGATAACCACATCTACTTCACTTTCTTCCACTATTTTCTTGACCATGTCCTGCGTTGCATTCCGAAGAGATGGTGCAGCGATTGCATCCTTGTACGATGCCTTAAGTTTATGTCCAACAAATCCTGTTGTTCCTGTAATCAATATCCTCATTTATATCCCTTTCCCAGAATTACTGTTTTATTTCAGAATCCCCGTATAATTATGCAAAATATCGTCCGGCTGCATGGCATCCGATACCATAGAAATTTCCAGTTTATAGACAACATCTCCATCGCCGACATTTCCATCTACCGGCATGTACCTGTCAAAATATACATTTTTCTTTTTCTCGGTTGTGATAATCAAACTCACATATTCATCCGTTGTCACCAATTTATAATAGACGGTTTCACCCGGAAATGATTCTTTTGCTCTATTTACCATGTCTGCAAAATTATAATATTCTGACTGATCCCCCAACGGCTCCACCTCACCATCGATTGCCGGCTGAAGTTCCTCTAGAACCTTTACCGTTCTCTCTTCATTTTTCTTGTTATCCACGGCCGTCTGCACACTGACGATCAACGTTATTGCAAGAATTATAGCCGCCATGATCAGGATACTGATACCGACAGTGATCGCCATAGTCCGTCTCTTCTGCTTTTGTTCCTCAACCGTCAGATGAGTAGCCGCAAACTGACGTGCAAATTCATAAGGGTTATCATTTCCATAAGAAATAAATGCATCCACTGTACCACAATCTGGATACCTTTGACACACATTATAATCTGAACAGAATTTTTCCATTCTGTAATAAAAAGGCGTAAACCATCCCGTATAAATACGTCTCCTTATGAAAAAAATAGCAAGTCCCACCACAATAATCCCCAGATAACCTGTTATCATAAATGCATCATAAATACATTCGATGTGAGATGCCTTTTTCTCCGGAAGCACCGTTAACAGACAATATACATTACTCTCTCCATCCCTTGACCAGTATGTATTCAACCTGTCCCCATATGTATAACCCGTCGGATCAATACCGAGATCCGTCAGATTATAGATGATATGTTCCCCTTCATTGAGATCCTTAACCGACGCACTCATGCCGTCTTCCTGGACAACTGCTGTGACTGTTCTCTTTCCCATCAACCGATAACCGGTCATGCTCTCAAAAGGATCATATCTCCCGACTCCAAAGATCCAGATGCAGGAGAAAATAAAGTACAATACCACAAATCGAATCAGACTGCTCCAGACATTATACTTCAGAGATTTCTCAAGCTTCCCTTTTTCCTGCGCTGGTATACCCGGCACTGTAATATACCATGATGCAATTTTTTCCCGTTTTAATTCCTTTTCCTCTACCTGCCGTATGTGAAATACGGCATTGGCTGCTGTTCCAATGTTCATAAACTGCTCTTCTCTCTTATTAGAATTCATCTATGCCAGATTAATTTCTTCGCTGATACTCTTAATATTTTTTATCCGTTACTTTTAAAAATAGCCTGCTTTTATTTTAGTTTGGACAAAAGGCACACAGTCTCCACATGGCACGATACCTTTTGATTGATGTCAGATTTTGTGTCCGTTTGCGGAAACATATCCTGTCAAAAGGGAAACAGGTCCACGTATTCTGAAACCGCACATTCACAGCTGCACGCCGATGCAATCTGTGGCAAATTTGACATCCATATCACGGTCTTGACCTGATATCAGGTCATTATTTCTTTGCGCTTTCTTCTAATTCCAACATAAATTTATCGAAGTCAGACATAAACAACCTGTCCTGAATGACACGGTATTTTTCAAATTCAGTCTCAGCTTTCGCCTTGGCAATCTCTGCTGTGATCTTGCCTGCGTCCCGAAGAACCTCTCTGTCATCTGCCATCAGGAATAAATCCAGACGCTTTGACCAGTCCTCCATTGTCATCGGGATGTGACGTTCCGCACGGTCCTCTGCCAGATCCAGATACGCCGAAACGATACGCTCTAATGAACGCATTTCCTGCTCTGAAAGATAATTCTTCGCAACAATCACATCACTTTTTACGATCTTTCCTTCCGGTGCTGCTGCCCAAGTAGTCAGTCCCATGTGTGGCTTATCTGCATCGGCTCGTTCATAAATCAACTCTGCAGCCGTATGACCGTGAACTGCATAATGCATCTTGTTCTGCACCTTGGCAAAGAACTGCTTTGTCGTTTTTGCTGTGCGGTCGTAATCAAGAGCTGTGGCGTAAATGTCCGTTATTTTCTGATAGAACCTACGCTCGGACAAACGGATCTCACGAATCTGCTCAAGCAAGCGATCAAAGTATTCTACTGTGAGCACGGAACCACCGTTTTTCAGACGCTCATCATCCATGACCCAGCCTTTGATGGTGTAGTCCTTTGCAATTTGATTTACCCATTTGCGAAACTGTACCGCACGCTCAGAATTGACCTTGAATCCAACAGCAATGATCATCTCCAAGGAATAGTGATTTGTGCTGTAGCTTTTTCCGTCAGCGGCAGTTATCCGAAATTTTCGGATAACTGAATCCTCTTGTAATTCGCTATCACTGAAGATTTTTTTTACATGATAATTTATGGTGCGAACATCCACATCGTACAATGTTGCCATCATCTTCTGTGTCAGCCATATATTCTCATCCTCATAGCGCATCTCAATACTGTCCTGCTGATCGCCAACTGAGGCAACATAGGTCAAGTATTCTGCCGCGCTGGAACGGATGGTTATTTCATCTTTTTTCTTTTTCAAATAAGAGTCCTCCTTTTCAACAACAAATCAGTTTGATACTGTTGTATATATACTCTTAATAATCTTATAGTCTCTTCTATTTTTATTGCCAGCTTGAAAGTTCAGGTGATTTAAAATCCTATTCGTTCAAAGAAATCGAAAGTTTATTACCAAAATTGTTCATTGAAAAGCGAGTATCTTCCAATAGGATTTCCTTTTCTAACTTATAATCGAATAGAAATAAATATGTCGAACTATTTACCTCTATAAATGAATAGTACACTCTTCATCTAATCCATTCTGAAAACCTTTTTTCGATATTTGGTACACCAGACCAGACGATACTGTAAAGAATAAACATATCCTCGACCATATGACAGGTCATTTTCTTTAATAATAAATATATTTTTTTCCATATTTATAATATACTATATGTTCCTCCGAAAGTAAACGTATGTTCTTCTTTCTATCAAAAATTTTCACACCTAACTCATCACTGAAGTAACGAAAATGCGGTATGCATTTCTTCAATCGTATGATTGATGACTGCAAAGCCGGTAACATTGATATGATCATTACCAAGTCCATCAGCCGATTTGCCAGAAATACACTGGATTGCCCGAAATACATAAAGCAGCTCAAGGACATGAACATACCGGTTCTGTTTGAAAAGGAGTCTATCAACACAATGGATGCCAAAGGCGAAGTCCTTATCACCATCATGGCTTCTCTGGCCCAGCAGGAATCGCAATCCTTAAGTCAGAATATCAAAATGGGCTTACAATATCGCTACCAGCAAGGCAAGGTGCAAATCAATCACAATCGCTTCCTTGGCTATACAAAGGACGCAGATGGGAATTTAGTCATTGATCCAGAACAGGCCGAAACTGTAAAGCGTATTTATCGAGAATATTTAGAAGGTTTAAGTATGGACAAGATTGCCGCAGGTTTGGAGCGTAACGGTATTCTTACCGGTGCCAGAGGAAAAAAGTGGCACACAAGCACCATCAACAAAATTCTCCGTAACGAGAAGTACACCGGTGATGCTCTGCTTCAAAAGACCTACACTACAGACTTGCTAAACAAGACCAGAGCTAAAAATAACGGGCTTGTTCCACAATACTATGTAGAAGACGACCACGAAGCCATTATTCCGAAAGACATTTACCTACAAGTACAGGAAGAACTGGTCCGCAGGCGAGTGGTAAAAACCAGTGCCAACGGTAAGAAACGCAGCTACAGCTGCAACCACTGTTTTTCCCAAATCATCATCTGCGGAGAATGTGGCGAAATGTTCCGAAGGCTCCATTGGAACAATCGTGGAGTTAAATCTATTGTCTGGCGCTGCATCAGCAGGCTGGAATCCACCGGATTGGAATGCTATGCGAGAACTATTAACGAGCTGGTCCTTCAGGATGCTGTCATCAAGGCAATCAACCAGATGCTTGGAGACAAAAGTAGCTATCAGACACAGCTGCAGCTCAACATTGCCTCGGTCATCCGAGCTTCGCAAGTAACCTCCGTTGAAAACATCGACGAGAAGCTGATAGCCTTCCAGAAAGAGCTTATCCAGAAAGCCCAGAGCAAAGAAGCCTATGACGAGATTGCCGATGAAATATTCCGGCTCCGAGAACTCCGCCAGCAAACCACCGTCGATACTGCCGCAAGAGATGAACAGATAAAGCGAATCAATGACCTGCAGGATTATATCGAACAGCAAACTACCCACCTCACCGAATTTGACGAATCACTGGTGCGACGTTGGATCAAACAGATCACCATCTGGGATGACCGAATCACAGTTGAACTGAAATCCGGCATCAGCATTGATGTGGGTGCATGACTTCATAGATGTACGAAAACTCCCCACCACTGGATAATTTCCGGTGGTGGGGAGCCTTTTGTTACAATGCAAAGTTTAAATGAAACAATTCATTTATAGCTTTTCTAACATTTGTATCCTCTATCCCATAATGTTTCAACTGCATAGCATAAACAACATATTCTAAGTACATTAAATCCAAAAGAGCAAGTCCAATAAAATCCTTATCCAAATCCCCGTGAGCAAAATGATTTCTCTGACTTGATAATCTCTCTCCCATTGAAGAATATATTAACTCTTCTCCATTAAGGCTATACAAATGCTTGCCAAAATTTCCTATAATCGAATCAAAATCCTCTCCTATTTTCACTAACTCTGTTTGAAGAGAATCCGACCTAATAAGTTTACTTAGAAATTTATATTTATTTTTCAATTTGCCTGTGCTGGAATCAATTAATTTTTGTAGTGCTTCTATCGCCTCATTTTCAATTAAAATCGTAGCTTCCTTCTTTGGAACACCATCCGGGTAAGTTCTATGAAATTCCCATTCAAATGCAGCTGTTATCATAATAAATCTTGATGCATCAATATGTCTTCCATCTTCGTACGTCTTAGGCAAATGTCTCATATACAAACTATCGCTAGCAATATCTGTTAATATCTGACCCTCATGGCCAGATATCATTCTCTGCTTAATACATCTATTTTGTTTTAACGCATGTAATTCTTCATCTGTGCCCTGATTCATCATTATTAATGTTCCAAAAGATTGATATTTTCCATCCTGGTTTTTTGAAGAAACTACTGCTGGTCTCATGCAAATATTATTTCTATAACATAAAAATGAAACAAATTCTTTAGCGATAAACCAAAGTCTGACAAGAAAATCATAATCATCCGTTTCATCAAACTCAAACAACATTGATGATTCTAGTAAAATAGGAGGTTCTAGAATCTTTGTGCTAAATTTTCTTGAAACACTAAACTGTACACTTACTTTCTTTTCATCTACTTCGAATTCTTGTGGCGTTGTACTTGTTATATCAAAATTTTTCGTAGTGATTGAAAATACACCATCATTACTTACAGTGGATGGATTAAACGAAAAATCGAATGACTGATTAACCGGATGAATAATATTAATTTCCGGACCTAAAAATGATATTCTTCCGAATTTTTCTTTGCCAGTACTACATTCCAAATAACCAATTAACCGAACAATTAACACCAAATTATTACTGCTGATATTAGCATTCTTCTGTGTAAAGAATACAACCCGTTTTCCACTTTCATGACAACGTCCTATCAGAAACGAATCTTCCATTTTTAAATCCGTATTAGGAATAAATGTACCCTTAGCAATCGGCGTCATAAGCCATTCAGTTTCAATCTTTCTCACATTTTCAGTTGTTGGAATTAGGCGCAAATCTTCTCCATTAAATACAAAAGTAAACTCTATATTTTTATATTTAGTAACTCCTGTATAAATTCTAGTATCTTCCATCTTTATTCCTCCTGTCATCTATTCCACTGCCAAGTCTGTTACTTAGTATCGAGTGGCTTAAACTGCGGTCGGCTCTGACAACAATCCTGGTGCCACAACCTCTGACATCTAATCCGCAGCCTAAACCCTACCGCTATTCTCCGGTTACTCAAATTCTCTCCAATCAGACCGAAAAGTAGATATGTTTCCATATAATAAAACCGAGCTTTCCGCAAGGCTTCTTACGATGATACTAACCTTACAAAAAGCTCGGAAATACGTCACTTTTCAGCCTTTATTTATCTTTTCTTGACAGCAAACAGACCGTCTCCACATGCACCGTATACCCCCTTTTATGTGCGGTGTGATATCGAGCTGTCATATAGTGAATCTATTTTTCATTGAAACTTCAAGGTTCTTATGACTTCGTTTTTCAAATCATATCATACTTTCATGATAAAACATATATTAAATTTTAGACATGGTAGGCAAACTGTAGACACTGCCAACCACTCTATTTTTACATCATCTGATCAGTTGCACCGGTGCAAAAATGAATATTGCAAAGAAAAATTGCATATGTTATAATGCCGATAGGCAAGAAATGAGCAAATTGTTTCCATTGTGAAGCAGCAAACGAAAACCCCCGGAGCGGCAACTCCGGGGGTTTTTCTATTCCGTTTTGGTATGGTGGCTTAAGCCATAGGCTGGTTACCGGCTATTTGTCGCTATCCAACCATTTGCAGATGTAGTGGCAGGCTACACCAGCCGCGACAGCGACAAGAAATGAGTAAATATGGTCCATCGCAAAGCACCTCCCTTCTGTACCAGTCTAGGAGGCGGTAACGTGGAAATTATATCACGACAGTCCTGATTTATCCATCTGTTATTTTCTATTTTCCAGTCAATTTGTTAACCAGGCTTTCTTCAACAATCTGTATAAAGTTTCAATGCAGCTCTCTCCGTACTGCTGGTCCAGGTTCTCTGAAACGTACCGACTCCTGCTCCCTGGTATGCTTTCGCCTGCCAGTATTCCGGCAGAAATCTCTGCAGCTTGTATCTGGTTTCTGGCTTGTAGAGTGTTGCTATCGCCTTTTGGTGCAGTCTCGTAACCGTAGTTGGCTCTATGTTCAGCTTCTTTGCAATCTCTGCGTTGCGCTGGTCGAGCTTGTACCGTCTCCGGATAACTTCCGTCTGCTCCCCTGGAAGATCTTCCACACATCCCCACAGAACCTCTGAAAGCTGTTCCTGCTCCATACGGTCCACAAGTTCATCCTCCAGATTTTCCGCAGAAGTAACCATATCGCCTACTGTTCCAATCTGGCCATCTGCTCCACTGATGGGCGTATCCAGTGGGATGCTATTGCACCGCCCAGCATCAAGCTGCAGCTGCTCCACTTCTTCCAGAGTCAAACCAAGAATACGCGATAATTCCCGCGCTGTGGCTTCTCTGCCGCTCACCTGCTGGAATTGATCACACACCCGGTTATACTTCCGAACCTCTTCCATTCGGCCAACGGGGAGCCGCACAGAGCTTCCATTCATCTGCAGATAACGCTGCATCCGCTGCCGGATCCATCTATCTGCATAAGTCAAGAACTTCACCCCGTGCGCTGGATTATAACCATCAATAGCCGGATACAGTGCAAGGTATCCTTCCTGCTCCAGATCCTCCACCATTCCGCTGCTCTGGTACTTGATCGCCATCATATGTATAAATGCTTTCACCTGCTCATATAGCAGCTTCATATTCTCCGCCACATCCTCCCCGGCCTTGATCCGGCAGACAAGCTGTTCATTAGTCATGTTCTCAACTCCTGTTCGTTAATGCTCTGACAGCCCGCCGGAAGCTCCGCAGCTCTCCAATCTGATAGGTTAAGCACTCTGTAGCACAGTTCCTGCAGTGCTGTCTCTCCGCTCTTCTGATCGCCCTGCAGGCGGTCGGATCGTGGTATCCTTCATGGTTCGTCTCATGCTTCATACTGAAAACCTCTACCTATAAAAACACCCTGAACCACTTATGCAGGCAGTCCAGGGTAGTCTGTTCAAAACATATTAGAGCAGCGAAAGGTCATCATTCAATCTTGTTTCACAGAAATCAACCATTCCAGCAATAGAAACAGATACGCCTGTAAGCCCCTGGTTGAATGTGTTCCATGCTTTTGACACTGTTTTGATCGCATCAACTGAAATATATTTGTCTACATTAGCCCGTGTACGCTTCAGAAGATCAAGGTTATAGTCCCGGTTATCCTCCGCAATAGTAGCAGCTGTAGCTCGAATATTTTCATCTTTGCTATAATCAAGAATTGTTTTTCTGATCAGCTCAAAAGTCATATAATCACCCAAATAGTTCTGCAAAATAGACTGCAGGTCTTCAGGCCGCTTAACCACATCATTCCTAAACATTTCCAGGACATTCTGCAAACCTACCTGATATCCTGTATCGGTAAGCCGTTTCTGAATAGCTGCGTTCCATTTCTCATTTAACTTTTCCACTCCCTGGTCAATAATTTCGCATGCCGTATCATGATATCTCTTTATGATCGGTTCATACTTTCCCAGAAGCAGCTGCAGCTGCTGCTCTTTTCCGGCATCTGTATAAACAGCATTTTTATCGATCCGGTTCTTCTCTTCCTGGATTTTCTCATAAATATTCTTATATCCGTTCAAGTTATCAATTAACTGCTGTTTTGGTGTCATAGTCTGCTTTCCTTTCTCCGTTTTAAGCCCGGCCGGCTTCATCTTTTTCAGCAACAAAAAAGCACGGAAACAACCGTTATAGGTTATTCCCGTGCCTGTCTTTCTCGGCTTCCTGGTGGCTTTTCTGTTCCACCAAGGGTACTTATACGGATAGTATACACCAGCGGAGGCATTCTCCGCAACCTTGACATTTATCAACCGAGCAAAACCGAGTATATCACCAAATGACAACAAGCGTTAACAATGTTAACATGTTAGCAACGTTAACAAATGTAAACAATGTTAGCAAACGTTAGCATTTCTTAGTGTCTTTCATGATCACATAAGCCCTCTTATACTGTCCTTTCTGATCGGGAGCAGTTTTACAGAACTTCACACCGGATCCCAGGAGCTGCAGAACCTGCTGCAGTTCTTCTGGATCCTCGTATGATACTTTAATCTTCACGCTCATTTCCTTCTACCTTAACCTTTCTTAACATTTGCAGCGCTGCACTTTCGTTTGTTTTACAGCGTTGCATTCATGGTTATTTTGGAACGTTCGCTTTGGTCGTTTTGGAACATTGCGAAAACGTTCGTTTCGTTTTGTGATTGTCGAGGGTCACAAGTGCATATTCTCGGATATGCGGCCGGTCCGGTGTTGGCGCACTGAAGATCAGACCGGCCGTGATTCTATTTCAGCTCATGCTGAGCCCAGCAGATCATATACCCACCTACAGCAAACAAAAGTAGATCCAGTCAATCATTCGCTGCCACCTCCTCAGGCTCTCTCGCTTCGCTCTTGGTTCGTTTAGCTTTTCTGGCTCTCTCGTACCGTTTGCCCTGGATAAAACCATAATGGAATGCATCCACCATCAACCAGTCTGCATTATACCCTTGCTTCCTTTTCCAGATCTCATGCAGTACCGACATTTCCTGTGTTTCCGGAAAGAAATATTTGTCTTTCTCCAGCATCCAGCATGTTTTCCAGACCGTTCTTAATCTCATGCATCTCCGGATAACTTCCACTGTCTCCCTTATTGATTCAGGCGCCGACTCTACGGCCTGATCAGCCTGCTCCAGATCCAGCTTTAAAAGCCCCTCGGCAATTTCCTGATAGTCAGAATAATGCTCATTATCCCTGTTCAGCACCAGAGTTCCGTCTTTATCAAAGAACAAGGCAAGGGTCCCGATTGCAGAGCCATCGTCCCAGATTTTCAAAAAGTGCTGTACCTGCTCCATTGTGAGATCTGCCAGGGAGCAGGACTTGATATTCAGTTCTTCATTTACCATTTCATAGCTCATCTTTATAATTTCCCCTTTCATTTTCCGGGGATAGCATGTTATTATGTAATTGTTATTATTGCACGCTATCCACCGTGATAGTGACAGGCCCGTGGTGTTCCCGCACCTTATGGGCCTATTTTTTTTAGTTATCCCTCATAGTTGACAATATCGCCTGTAATCCGAACAGCTGCTCCCTGCAGCGTCCCAGTTGTGCAGTTATCAACCATCGTCTGAAGCTCGTCCAGATTAAGCCGGATCGAGTCCAGCACCTCACAGGTGTTGCTGATCGCCTGGACTTTCAGCAGCTCTATGGCATCCTGGCGGCTGAAGCCTGCATCCTGCAGCAGCTGCACCGCTTCTTTCATTGCTTCTACCTGAATCATAAATGTTTCCGTCCTTTCTTCTTGGTCTTCATAAACTGGAACATTTTCGCCTGATTCTTTGCCTTCTGGCGGGGCAGTTCACGCTCTCCCGGCTCCCGGATTACCCTAATATTTTTTTCACTTCCTGTTAAGCTCATTACTCTTTTTCCTCCTCTTCCGGTTCCATATTTCTGTGGGTTCCATATTTCTGTGATAAGTACAAAATCCGTGCGTCTGAACGCTCTGGGGTGGTTCCGTTGGTCTCAAAGGTACAAAATGAATCTTCCACACTATCCACAGTACACGGTCCCTTTTGATCAATTACAAACGTGGAAATGTTGTTTTCCTCATCCAGCGCAAAGAACGCAACCGGGAGAGAATACAGGTATCCATCTACCTGATGACTAAATACTGCCCAGAGCGGCACACTACAGGGCGCAATCTGTTTAATTCTTGCCATAACTTCTTATCCTTTCATTTTTTAGTGGAGTTAGTGAGGTTTATTTTTACTATTATTTTTTATATATGTATATATATATTATTTTTATTTTTCTTCTAATAAGTAAAAATAAAGTCCACTAACATCACTAGACAGTTAATTTTCCTTGAAAAATGGGATTTCTTCCTGGTGGTATTCTACCGGAAAAAATTTACCGACTGGTGGAGTTTTTAACCGTAAATCATAGAACACATAAACCCCATTATATGGACCATCTCTAAATCCTTTAGTAATGATGTCTTTGTAAAAAGAATTTCTTCCCAGAGTCTGGCGACCTTCCGCCATGCAGTATCTTGTATATTGATCGTACAGATCACTTTTCTTTATGCGCTGCCCTTCTGCCCTCTCTGTGCAGTCACAGAGAAACGCTTTCACACTGTCAGTGGCTTTATAATATTCAAGAACCAGATCTTTACTGTTTGGGCTGTCCAGTCCTTTCCCTGCAGCATATACATCACTGAGAGCATCAACGCATGTCTTTACAAATCCCGGCATACTGTAAGCAAGTCCCTCTTTCAGATTCTCTATATGTGATCCTTTCTTCCGAATATCGATCATCAGTAACCGCCGGAAGAATGCTTCCGTTTTCTCATCATAGGTGTTGGGCATCTGATTGGCCGAAAATAGCAGTTTCGCATAACTCCTGAATTTGAATCTGGCACCGTGCTTATATTCTCCTTCGACGGGATCCTCTCCGGTTATGCGCTTTATCACATCCACCTGCTCCATAGCCTTTTTCGGAAGATCCGCGCAGGCATTTAACAATTTTCCGAGTAAATCAGCTGACGCAAATCTTTCACCAAGTCCTTGCAGGGTAACCGTAACCACATTTTCCCAGCCGACTGCATCTATTGTCATATTGATACCCGTAGATTTTCCCGTCCCTGGTGCACCTACGATCACAAGGAATTTCTGAAAACTTGTATCCCTGGTCATGCAGTACCCCGTATATGCATAATACATGCGCCGGTCAGCCGGATCCGGGATTAAGTTATTAAAAAATTGTTCTGCCACCGTCCCCGCATATTCTGCTTTCTCATCAAAATCATGCGGCACTTGGTTGATCGACAAATATTTAGGATCATGCGGGCGCATTACCTTATTGACTGGGTCATACATACCGTTTCTGAAGTTTATCCAGGTTGCCGGATACTGGTTTATCTCGTCATTTTCTTTATGCAGAACTGCATCCTGTTGCATGAGCTCATACACATCTTTCAGTCGGCGCGCCGTTATTATCTCCTGATACATATATCCCTTGATATGCTCTTTCAGTATTCCTGCAGTATCCTTCTTGTAGTAACCATTGCTGTAGATATATGGAACCCCATTCAGGAAAAATATATTTAGGTCATGTTTGGAAACCTGCTCAGCAATCATGTAATCATAAATACCGGTCGGATATCCGTTTCTATTGAATCTGTGATAAGCAGCCAGATCCTGACCGTAATCTTCTCCGCGTTCCGTATCTTCTCACCTCTTTTCTTTCAGCTCTCGCCTTCTGTTCTTTCATCAGCCAGGTGATAAAGTCCCGCTGGCCTGGCCGGATATACTCGCAGTATTCCAGGTCAAACTTTTCATACTCCACCGGGAGCAGCTCCCGCCTTAGTATGTTAAAGATATCCGCATAGGGTAGGATCTGCTGCACTCTGATATAAAGTTCCGGTCCCCATCTGTAACCCTTTGCATCTGCCACTATGGCATTGATCTGATCTTGTACCGTCAAACTCACTCGCCAGCCACTCCCTGCACCGGATAAGTATTTATAAAAGTCTCCAGGTCCTTTCCTCTGATCTTGATCGCTCCCAACCTAAGAGCCGGAAGCTGTCCCGAATTAACCAGGTCGTAGACCATATTAGGGTTAGATTTTAAAATCTTTGCTGCTTCCTTCACCGTGTAAAGCGGCTTAAATGCTTCTACCATTCTGTTCTCTCCTTTCTTCTTCTGCCTACATACTCGCGCCGTCCGCCGGTCCATATATCCCCAAACTGATCAACATAGAGCTTTATACCCTCTGCCATTGCCTGGTCTACTGAAAGAGCATCCCAGCCACTCCTGGGCGCGTCTGATTCTGGATCATACGGCCTTAACTCTAATATCTGCATATTGATTTCCTTTCTTTTGCGACATCGCAAATCTCCAGACCATTCCATACCCTGCCCGGTACTTCTCATTACTGCTGAATAATTTCTGCGACATCTACACCAAGAGCCTGGGCAATTCTGCCGATCGTGGCCGGTTTTACTCCGCGTCCAGTAATCACATTATTAACTGTCGGGCGTGGCATCTGTGCCGCTTCTGTAAGCTCTGCAGTACTCATACATTTCCTCGCCATTACAAGCTCCAGCTTCTTTCTATCTGCTTTCATATGTTCACCTCCTATTCTTTCCTGTTTATTTTCAACATTTTGTTGAATTGATGCTATTATATTTTACATATCGTTGAATGTCAATAAGTTTTTTAACATTATGTTGAATTTTTTTACATACATGTTATATAATACCTTTATAGTAGTGAAAGGAGCTTTACTATGAGTGAATATCTGAAACGATTAAAAGACTTAAGAATTGCAAAGGATGTTTCGCAACGAGAAGTAGCCGAATATTTAGGTGTAAGTGTTGCCGCTTATTCTTTATATGAAGTTGGAAAAAGAGAACCCAATATATCTACTTTAAAAAAATTAGCAAAATATTATAATGTTTCCCCCTCCTACCTTTTAGGATGGGATGAATCGAAAAAGCAGCCTGGATTTTATATTGATGATGTTAGAATCTCTCCAGCAAATTTACATTCTATGGTTGACCAGGTCATGAATATGAAGAATGAACCCATATCTGCAGGGGATTTGAAGAAGGTAAAAGTTATAATTAAAAACCCGGAAAATGCACAGCATACCATAGCAGCACACTTTGATGGGGATGAATTCACCCCGGAAGAATTAGAAGAAATTAAGAGGTATGCAGAATTTTTGAAAAGCAAGCGAAAACCAAAAGAACAAGATTAACTGAATAGTCACCTGCTCCTGATCAGGAGCAGTCCTATAGCTCCAAGTCATTCCATACCCTGCCCGGATGAATGAAAGGAGTATAATATGGGAGAACTGAGAACAAGAAAACGTGGGAAGTCATGGGAATGGTCATTTGAGGGTGCCCGGATCCAGGGCAAGCGTCAGTGCATTTCAAAAGGCGGATACCGAACCAAAGCAGACGCAATAGCAGCCGGGACTAAAGCCAAGGCAGAATATGACAACGCTGGGCGCGTGTTCCGGCCGTCAGAGATCAGTGTAGCCGATTATATGGACTACTGGTACAAGAACTATGTATGCAAGCACCTGAAGTATAACACACAGCTGTCTTATGAACGTGTGATCCGGTTACACGTCAAGCCAGCACTTGGAAAATACCGGCTTGTTTCCCTGGAACCGGATATACTGCAGAAATGGATCGATGAAAAAAAGATGGAAGGGTATTCAAAGAGCATGGTTAAGAATATCTTTACCTGTCTACAAGGTGCTCTTGCCTATGCTGTGCACCCTTGCAAATATATTCCGGGGAATCCTTGTCTATATGTGAAAATCCCGAAAATGGAGATCCCAGAGGCTTCCAAGGCACACACAGAATATATCTGTATTCCAGAAGACTATAAAAACATCATGCAGCGTTTCCCAAAAGGGAACGTTTTCTATCTTCCGCTGCTCACGGGCTACCACTGTGGGACTCGGATCAGTGAGACCTACGGCATCGATCTGGTCAATGATGTAGATTTTGAAACACATACGTTGCATATCAGGCACCAGCTTACAAAAGAACACGGTGCCTGGTTCTATCGGCTCCCTAAATATGACTCCGTGCGAACTCTCAGAATGGATCCGGTATTTGAAGCTGCTTTAAAAGAGGAGATCAGCACCAGGAAGACCACACAGCTATTCTATGGCGAATACTACTTAAAGACCTACCTGCTCCCAGATGGAAGCATCCAGCAGGCCAGGGCGAATATCTCGCTGCCATATCCGGAGATCATGCCTTTATCTGTCCGGGAAAGTGGGGAGCTCATGACCGCCGAATCCTTCAAGTATTGTGCAAGAGTCGTTCACTATGAACTGGAAAACCCGCTTTTCCATTATCACAGCTTGCGACACACCCACGGCACGATCCTAGCAGAGAACGGAGCTCAGCCAAAGACAGTTATGGAACGTCTGGGACACAAAGACCTGAAAACCACAATGGAAAAATATGTATTTAATACAGATAAAATGAAAAACGATGCTGTTCAGATCTTCATGCAGGCGATTGGTCAATAAAAAAGAACCTCTTGTCTACCGCTCAAAATAAAGGTAGGCAAGAGGTTGGCAAAACCCTAGATTTTCTCTCTTTAATTCTCAATTAACCTTGATTTTTCAAGGAAAGTAGCGCGACCGTCTCCACATGCACCGTACCCGGGAACATATCACATGCCTTCACTTTCTTGACTTCATATCCCCGTTCACCCAGCCATTTTACATCTCTTGCCAGGGTTGCAGAATCACAGCTTACATACACAATACGTTCAGGTTTCATCTTTACCATGGTCTCCAGTGCAGCAGTGTCACAGCCTTTACGGGGTGGATCAACGACGATCACATCTGCGTAGATACCTTCTTTTTCGTATTTTTCCGGAAGGACTTCTTCTGCTTTTCCAACAAAGAATTCTGCGTTTTTTATGCCATTCAGTTTTGCGTTCTGGCGGGCATCATCGATAGCCTGCGGTACGATCTCCACACCATAGACCTTGCCTGCCTTCTGCGCCAGGAAAAGGGAAATAGTTCCGATTCCACAGTAGAGATCCCACACGGTCTCATTACCTTTCAGATCTGCATATTCCAGCGCCGTCTCATAAAGCTTCTTTGTCTGCACCGGATTTACCTGATAGAAAGAAAGTGGCGAGATCTGATATTTAATGTTTCCAATGTAATCTGTAATATAATCCTGTCCCCACACAGAGATCATCTCTGTTCCCATGATCACATTGGTATTTTTTGTATTTACGTTAATCGTAATGCTGGTCATGCCCGGCACTTCCCGCAGGGAATCCACCAGTTCGGTAAGCTTCGGCATGGTCCTTCCATTCAGGATCAGACAGACCATCACCTCACCTGTAGTAAATCCTTTTCGGATCAGCACATGACGCAGCAGACCTTTTCCACTGACCTCATCATAGGTAGAGATATGATATGTTTTCAAATGATCCAAGATCTTCTCCAGAATCACTTTATTCTCTTCCACACCCAGCCAGCATTCCGTACAGGGGATGATGTTGTGAGAACGGGCAGCATAAAATCCAGTCACCGGATTGCCCTCTTTATCCGTTCCAAAGGGAAACTGTGCTTTGTTGCGGTATCTCCACGGATCATCCATTCCTATGATCTCCGGCTTTGCAAGATCGGTGATACCTCCGATCCGGATCAGATGATTCCATACCTTTTTCGCTTTAAAATCAAGCTGTGCTTCATAGGTCATGGCCTGCAGCTGACATCCTCCGCACTGGCGGGCAAATGCACATCTTGATTCCGTCCGCTCTGGTGACGGATCCAGTACCTGCATCAGTCTGGCATAACCATAACTCTTCTTCATCTTCATGACCTTCGCCTGTACCCGGTCTCCCGGCACCGCATCCTTCACAAAGATCGCCATGCCATCAACCTTGCCGATGCCCTCTCCATCAACGCCAAGATCCTCTATTGTCAACTCAATCAAATCGTCTTTTTTCATCCTCTAACATCCTCATACTAAATCTTCCACAGGCCATAGTATTAACCTGTGGAAGATCCTGCACTCTATTTACTTGTTTTACGAATATTTGACTCAAACAGTCGGTTATATCCCAGCCATCCCTGATTCTCTCCAGCTCCGGCAAGAATCTCGATCATGGTCTCCATATGCGCATCCGTATTATCTGCAAAATTCAGTGCCACTGCTTCCAGCAGTGCCGGTTTCTTCGGCGATCCGTATTCCAGTTCCCCATGATGAGCCAAAATACAATGCTTCAGCTCATTTTCCAGTTTCACAGGAAAGTTCGGAATCTTTCCTGCCTGGTCACCGACGATCTGTGCACCGATCATAATATGTCCCAACAGCTGTCCGGCATCCGTATAATCATTTTCCGGAAATGGTGACAGCTCATATACTTTTCCGATATCATGGAAGATTGCCGCTGTGATCAACAGATCTGCATTGATCATCGGATAATTATGAATATAATAATCGCACAGTTTTGTTACACTCAAAGTATGCTCCAGCAGTCCGCCCACAAATCCATGATGAACGGTCTTTGCCGCACTGCTGAACTTGAATGCTTTTGCAAATTCCTGATCATCAACAAATACATTTTTCAGAAGCTTTGACAGATACGGATTGCTGACCCGATTGATAAATCCCAGCAGTTCCTTGTACATCCCTTCAATGTCTTTGCTGCTGACAGGAAGGTAATCTTTGGGATCATACTCTCCTTCTCTGGCCTTTCTCGCCCGCTTCACATTCAGCTGTGGCTGTCCCTGGAACATGGTTACATCGGCTACAATATCCACATAGTCCAGACTGTCGAAATCATCGATCCCGCTAGAATTCGGATCCCAGATCTTACCGTCTACAGTTCCTGTTTTATCTTGAAAGATCAGATTCTCATACGGCTTTCCTGCTTTTGTCAAAGCACTCTGCCTGGTCTTGCACAGATAGATGCCTGATATCCGATCACCTTCACGTAAGTTTTCAATATATTTCATCATTACACTCCCTCATTCTACTACTGTAACACCTTTAATGTTACGGATGCCTGCAGATCCTGATAGCCGCTGGCATCTGCACGTTTATAACGCACATCCACAGTCTGTCCACTGGAACACTTCAGCAATGTGGCCACGATATCCTTCAGATTTACAATTGCCTGACCATTGATCTCCGTAATAATATCACCTGGCTGAATACCTGCTGTGATCGCCGGAGAATCCAGTGACACTTCTGATACATAGACTCCAATCGGAATATTTTCCTGCTCTGAAATAGATGTCGTAACATCTGCGCCCACAATTCCCATATAGACAATATCCTGATTATTGGACAGATGCTCGATCAGATCCTTCACGTCAGAGATCCCGTAAGCCTGAATCGTATTGTCCTGTCCTTCAACCTCTGTCTTTTCCTGCAACAGTCCAATGATCTTACCATTCCAGTCCGCCACTACGCCGCTTCCATTACTGGATTTCAAAATATCCGTAGTCAGGATATTATAGGAGCTGTCATAGAGTTCTGCGGTCTGCATTACAGATGTCAGGTTTCCAAACAGCAAAGAACCATTGCTTCCAGTGGGATTGCCCACAACGATCACCGGCTGTCCGCTGCGCAGGGATTTGGATGAGCCCAGTTCTGCATAAGAGATCACCTCTCTGGTGCTGCTGTCTACATCACTCAAATTCACACTGACCACTGCCAGTCCTGTATTACTGTCATATTTTTTCAGAGTACCGGCTGCTTCCGTATGATCATAAAAACGGACCTTCAGATCTCCGTCCTTTACTTTCTCATGCTCTGTCAGGATCAGAAGCTCCATTCCATTGTCACCAATGATCAATCCCGCCGCAGATTTATGACTGGTCAGCGCCTCATCAAACCAATCAGTATCCGTTTTGACCGCAGAAATATCAACCAGGCTTTTTGACACCTGATTTCCAATCTGCATCAGCTGCTGATACATCTTTTCATAATCCTTCAGTTCCATGCTGACAGTCTCTGTAATATAGACCGGAGATTCATCTTCATCCTTATCGTCTGTCTCTGAATCAACCGTCTCCTCTGGAATCTGAATTTCCTGAATCTCGTTTTTCTCCATCCGGTTATTGATCCGCGGCAATGCCAGCGCCCAGATCAGAAGCGCTGTTCCTCCAAACAAAGCCCCGCCAAGAATACACCGGAGAGCTTTTTTTACCAACGGATTGGCATAGACAGGTTTTTCTTTGATCTTCTCCTGCATAAATGAAAATCCGCTGTTTTTCTCCTTATCTTCTTCCATAGGTCCCTCCGTCTGCTTGTTCCCCATTATACTATTTTTCCTTTTCCCTGTCCATAAGTTCCGCTTTTCATTCCGCTGTAAATGGGGTAAAATGAATAAGACAGTAAAAGGAGATACAACAGATTTATGAACCAAAAAGCATTAAAAACACTGGAATTTGATAAAATTATTCATATATTGACTGCTCACGCAGCTTCCGAAGGTGCCAAGGAGATGTGCCGGAAACTGGTTCCCTATGATAACATCAATGATGTGGAACGGGCACAGCGTGAGACGGCAGATGCGCTTCGCCGTGTGTACCGCAAAGGAAGCGTTTCCTTTGGAGGGATACGTGACATTCGTGGCTCTCTGAAACGTCTGGAGATCGGAGGCATTCTTGGAATGGGAGAATTACTCCAGGTCATGTCACTGTTGGAAACTGCCGGAAAGATCCGACAATATGGACAGCGGGAGGCTGATGATACCAGCCGTGATTCTCTGGATGAATCCTTTGAATTTCTGGATCCGGTTCCGACCCTGGCTTCTGAGATCCGCCGCTGCATTCTGGCTGACGATGAGATGGCTGATGATGCCAGCTCTGCACTTTTACAGATTCGCAGATCCATGCGCCAGATGAATGACAAGGTGCATAATACCCTGAACTCCATGGTAAACGGATCTGCCCGTTCTTATCTGCAGGATCCGGTGGTCACCATGCGGGATGGCAGATATTGTCTGCCGGTAAAGGCGGAACACAGAAGTCAGGTTCCCGGTATGATCCATGACCAGAGTTCTACCGGTTCTACTTTATTTATCGAGCCTATGGCGGTTATTAAGTTAAATAATGATTTCAAAGAACTTCTGATGAAGGAACAGCAGGAGATCGAAAAGATCCTGTCTGTGCTCAGTGAAAAAGCAGCCGCTGTTACCGAGATCCTGGCAGAAGATTATCGGATCCTGACAGCACTGGATTTTATTTTTGCCCGCGCCATGATGGCAAAGGATATGAAAGCCACCCGGCCGATCTTCAATACGGATCGCCAGATCCACATTAAAGATGGCCGTCATCCACTGCTGGACCCGAAAAAGGCAGTTCCCATTACCGTGCGTCTGGGAGATGATTTTGATCTGCTGATCATCACCGGTCCCAATACAGGTGGTAAGACGGTCTCATTAAAGACGGTCGGACTTTTCACACTGATGGGACAGGCTGGTCTCCATATTCCGGCATTTGAAGGCTCCAGACTTGCGGTGTTCGACCAGGTATATGCAGATATCGGTGATGAGCAGAGTATTGAGCAGAGCTTAAGTACTTTCTCCTCCCATATGACTACCATTGTCTCTATATTAAAGGAAGTAACTTTGAACTCCCTGGTTCTCTTTGACGAGCTTGGTGCCGGTACTGATCCGACCGAGGGTGCAGCTCTTGCCACCGCCATTCTGGATCACCTGCACAGGCAGGGAATCCGCGCTATGGCTACCACTCACTACAGCGAGCTGAAGGTCTATGCTCTCTCCACCGAAGGTGTAGAAAATGCCTGCTGTGAATTTGATGTAGAATCTTTACGTCCTACTTACCGGCTTCTGATCGGAATTCCCGGAAAGAGTAATGCCTTTGCTATTTCCTCCCGTCTGGGACTGGAAGATTTTCTCATCGAGGATGCGAAAAAGAGAATCAATGCTCAGGATGTAAGCTTTGAGGATATGATGGCAGAGCTGCAGGACAGCCGGGTGAAACTGTTAAATGAGCAGGAAGAGATCACCCGCTACAAATCTGAGATCCGAACTCTTCGGGATGCTCTGCAGAAGAAGCAGGATCGGATCGATGAGCGCAAGGAAAAGATTCTGAGCGATGCTGCTGCACAGGCGAATGCGATTTTACAGGAGGCAAAAGATTATGCTGACGAGACTATGAAGAATTTCCACAAGTTTGGAAAAGCTTCAATCTCTGTCAAGGATATGGAGGCAGAACGTGCCCGTCTGAGAGAGAAGATCAAGGAAAATGACTCCCGCACCGCCAAGGCTGCTCCAAAACCGAAGAAAAAGCTGAAAGCAGCAGCCCTTCATATTGGTGACCGGGTCCGTGTCCTGAGCCTGAACCTGGAAGGTACGGTCAGCACACTTCCGAATCCAAAGGGAGACCTGTTCGTACAGATGGGAATTCTCCGTTCACAGGTCAACATCAACGATCTGGAATATATCGGAGAAGCAGAAAATCTGCAGAAAGGCATGACAACCGGAGGCGGAAAGCTTCGGATGTCCAAGTCAGCAGCGGTCAGCACCGAGATCAATCTGATCGGCATGACCGTAGATGAGGCGATCGCCCATCTGGATAAATATCTGGATGATGCGTATCTGGCTCATGTTCCAAGCGTACGGATCGTCCACGGAAAAGGTACCGGTGCACTTCGTACTGCCGTTCATCAGTATCTGAAGCGATGTAAACACGTAAAAAGCTTTCGTCTGGGAACCTTCGGTGAAGGAGATGCCGGCGTAACCATTGCAGAATTCAAATAAAAGGAGATGCTCTCATGCCAGCAAAACAAAAAATTCTCATCGTAGATGATGATACCAATATTGCAGAACTGATCTCCCTGTATCTGACTAAAGAATTTTATCAGGTTCAGATCGTGGAGGACGGTGAGCAGGCACTTCAGGTCTTTGACACCTTTCAGCCAAATCTGGTCCTGCTGGATCTGATGCTTCCAGGCATAGATGGTTATCAGGTGTGCCGGGAACTGAGAAAACGTTCCAACACACCGATCATTATGCTTTCTGCCAAAGGCGAAGTATTTGACAAAGTACTTGGTCTGGAACTGGGCGCAGATGATTATATGATCAAGCCCTTCGACTCCAAAGAGCTGGTTGCCAGAGTCAAAGCGGTTCTCCGCCGATTCCAGCCCCCCCGGACCGATGAGGTTCCAGCTGCCAAGACCGTACAGTATCCGGATCTGATCATCAATCAGACCAACTATTCCGTTATTTATCAGGGAAATTCTATTGATATGCCGCCCAAGGAACTGGAGCTCCTCTATTTCCTCGCCTCTTCACCTAATCAGGTATTTACCAGAGAACAACTTCTGGATCATATCTGGGGTTATGAATACATCGGTGATACCAGAACCGTCGATGTGCATATCAAGCGTTTAAGAGAAAAAATCAAAGACCACCCGGCATGGCGTCTTGCCACAGTCTGGGGCATCGGTTATAAATTTGAGGTGAAATAATGCACCTGTCGTTAAATGTAAAATTCATATTGGCCTATATTGCATTTGCCATTTTAAGCTTTGTGGGAATCTCTACGCTGACTTCCAGGCTGATGCTGGACAATGCCACCCGGACACGTGCTTCTTCCTTTTATCAGGAAGGTGTCTACCTGTCCAACCAATATGTGGAGACCTATTTTGACGAGGAGACTACCAAGGGAACCGTATCCCGTATTCAGACACAGCTCTCTTCCCTGAGCGTTTATCTGAATGCACATATCTGGCTGGTGAGTCGCGAGGGCGAGATCATGATCGACTCCACCCCCAGTTCTTCCTATGCTCATCAGGTGATCCCGGGATTCACATCCGTGCTTCCCAGCGGCACTTACTATACTACGGATAATTTCTTCGGTATGTTTAAAGAAAATACCTTAAGCGTGCTCATTCCTGTCACCCACAATTATCATGTGCGTGGCTACATCGTGATCTACACACCCATGTCTTCTGTGATCCATCAGAAAGAGGGATATCTGATGGCTGTATATATCACCATGATCTATCTCATGGTACTGGGTCTGTTATTTGCCATTGCCAACTGGCTTATCGTCTACCGGCCTCTTCGTAAGCTAAAAAAAGCCAGTGCCGAATATGCCGCAGGTAATTTTGACTATCCCATCGTCACAGATCGGACAGATGAACTGGGATCCCTTGCACGGACCATGAATTTTATGGCCAGTTCATTAAAAGATTCCGATGAAGACCAGCGAAAGATGATCTCAAATATTTCCCATGATTTCCGCTCGCCGCTTACTTCCATCAAAGGCTATATTGAAGCCATGCTGGATGGAACGATCCCACCGGAGATGCAGGAGAAATATCTGAACATTGTTCTTCGGGAAACCGAGCGACTGACCGGACTGACCAGCGGACTTCTGACTCTGAACTCCATGGATGGCAAGCAGAACCGGCTGACAAGATCAAATTTTGATATCAATGCTGTGATCAAAAATACAGCTGCTTCCTTTGAAGGCACCTGCACAGCCAAACATATTACCATTGATCTTCTGTTTTCCGACTGGCACTCCTATGTAAATGCCGATATGGGAAAGATCCAGCAGGTGCTCTATAACCTGATCGACAATGCGATCAAGTTCAGTCATCCGGATTCCAAGATCACCATTGAGACCACGTCCAAATATGAGAAAGTGTTTGTCTCTGTCCGTGATACCGGTATCGGAATCCCCAAAGACAGTCTGAAAAAAATATGGGAACGTTTCTACAAGACAGATCTGTCCAGAGGAAAAGATAAGAAAGGAACCGGACTTGGCCTTTCGATTGTGAAAGAGATCATTCAGCTTCACGGAGAAAACATCAATGTAGTCAGCACCGAAGGGGTTGGCACCGAATTCATCTTCTCCCTCAGTAAAGTGGAAGAACAGGCAAATGCGCATCCGTAGAATCATCTGCAACACATAAAGATCCTCCCTGACACTGTGATACATTCACCGTGTCAGGGAGGATCTGTTGTTACTCTTCTTCTTTTTTTCTACGTCTCATGATCACCACAATACCGATCAATGCCAGTATGATCAGCAGCATCAGCATGAACACCGGCTGATTATCACCGGTCTGCGGGGACAACAAGGACTGCAGTGGAGTTCCATTCTGTGTTCCACCAGTTGTGCCTGCATCAGACGAGGATCCATGATGATGTG
>OGIE01002124.1_pt1 | contig 25450 bp, 20 predicted proteins | sample 1571581 | NCBI WGS metagenome assembly OGIE01 (sample SAMEA2582021, study PRJEB24529) | metagenome | biome: Human gut stool | place: China | collected 2011
TTATGCGGATGATCCAGAGGGAGACCAACTATGCAAGAGAAGGCCGTCCGGCCCGGATCATTGCCAAGGTCAACTCCCTGTGTGACAAGGAGATTATTGCCGCTTTGTATGAAGCCTCCTGTGCAGGCGTGAAGATCGACCTGATCATCCGCGGCATCTGCTGTCTGCGGGCAGGTGTGCCAAACTTAAGTGAAAATATCGCTGTCCGCTCCATCGTAGGTAATTTCCTGGAGCATAGCCGGATCTTCTATTTTGAAAATGACGGTTATCCGGAGATTTACATGGGAAGTGCCGACTGGATGCCGAGGAACCTGGACCGCCGTGTGGAGATCATGTTCCCGATTCTGGATGAGAAGCTGAAGGAAAAAGCCATGCACATCTTAAATGTGCAGTTAAGCGATAACTTAAAAGCCCATGTGCTGGGCCCGGATGGGATTTACAATAAGATCGACCGCCGTGGCAAAGCTGCCATTGGCGCACAGGATACCTTCTGTAAAGAAGCTGTGGAGGCTGTGAAAGCGGCTTCCGAGGAGGTCGATCCGGTGAACCTGCGGGTGTTTATTCCGGCAGAGAGCGTGGAACACTAGAGTGTGAAATTGGTATCGCGATAGTTGAAATAGAAATCTGCTTTGAGTGAGAGAGAAGAGAGTCTTGTCTGGTATAATCGCTGGACAGGGCTCTTTTTTATTTTCTCATGGTATTCTAATACAAAAAAGGAGAAATGACTATGCGTATCAGTAATATGAAAACCGCCATCCGAAAGGCAGAAAATGACTACTTATTTGGCGGCAAAGGCGAAGGCGGAATCATGTCCAGCCGCGGCGTTTCCGAACAGCTTCGCCGCTTTGCTGACAAATACGACATCCCCAGAGAAGTCATGCACCCCCATTCCTTCCGCCACCGCTTCGCTATCAATTTCCTCCAGGAAAACAAAGACATCGCCCTCCTGGCCGATCTCGTCAACACCACCATGATCTACCTGCGGCTATCCAAAGAAGAGCAAAGATGGGCGATTGATGATTCGGTGAGGTGGTAGAAACAAGAAGGTATGATCCTACAAGAAGAATTCTTTTCATGACGGATTGACAGCTATGTAAGATATCATGTATAATATAAATGAACCACTGAAAATGCGAATGCATCGTAGGTGGTGTTTTATTTTGGATAAATAACAAAACCGTGTTTGTTAGAACTGGCTTTTAGATTCAAGATTCCATTCACATGAAAAGTTGCCATGACACGCCCTACAAAGTCGGAATCAATGAGATGAGCGACTCGGTTGGGGAGTGTTTCTTTTTTATAATGCGTTTTATAATAGAGATGGGTAAAATAAGAAATAAAATCGCATATCTGTATGAAATAAGACTCTTTGGAATCTTTTTCCATAATATCTTCGATCAGATAACGAATTGGTTTATTTACATATCCCCCAAATTGTGAGTGGATGGGATTATAAGCTCTTATGGCTCTGGCAGTTTTTCTCATAGGACTGATCCGGCCCTTGTCTGTGATGATCAGGTAATTCCATTCCCCATGGCTGTCATTTTCAATCCGTTGAATATTGTATGTAAGTGCTTTTTCAAGTACGTTATAAGAATCCATATGGATTCGGCTTTTGTCAATGATTATGTTAACAATACTGATGTCGAGAGATGAAATCATAAGAGTAAATTGCTTTAAAATCTCTATTTTCTGTTCCTTTTTCCATTGATATGCGCGATACGGATTTTTGTCAGTTAAAAAATGTTTGGTATGCATTTCTTCATTTATATGAAAACCGTACTCTTCTTTTAGCTGTTTGCGGAATTCTTTTACAATGTCATAATTTTTTTGCCAGGAATCACTTGGCATGGATAAGCTGGTGAGAATAAAGGTATCGCAGGAAGCGGTATTCAGACCATCATCGCCGGTTTCATCACAGTATACAATTTTCGTATTCATATAAGCCCCTTTCTACAATTGGTATCATAATTAAAATGGAATAGTTGGATTTATCAATTAGTAAGTATGAAATATTTTAGAAATATTAGATATTGTATATGATGGTATTTATTTTAGCATATTGCATAAAAGAAGAAAAGGAAAAAGCAAAGAAAATCCGTGTCTCCACAGGAAATAAATACATTTTTTGTAAGTAAAAAGTAAGGCAAACCACCAGGGTGTATGGTATACTATAAAAAGAAAAATGAACATACATAAGGAGGACTAAAAGATGGGACAGATCAGCATCCTGGTAGTGGATGACGAGAAGGAGATCGCAGACCTGGTTGAAATTTATTTAGTCAGTGATGGATATAAGGTATTTAAAGCGAATAATGCCCAGGAGGGCTTAGAAATTCTGGATAAGGAGGAAATCCACCTGGTGCTTCTGGATATCATGATGCCTGGCATGGATGGTCTGGAGATGTGCCGGAGGATCAGGGAGACGAACAACATCCCGATCATCATGTTAAGCGCCAAGTCCACAGATCTGGATAAGATCTTAGGGCTTGGAACGGGAGCCGATGACTATGTGGTGAAGCCATTTAACCCATTGGAGCTGACAGCCAGAGTCAAATCCCAGCTTCGCCGTTACACCCAGTTAAATCCAAACAGCGGAAGCCGCAGCGACGCAGCAAAGAATGAGATCGCGATCAAGGGACTTGTGATCAACAAGGATAACCATAAGGTTACGGTTTATGATGAGGAGATCAAGCTGACTCCGATCGAATTTGATATTTTGTACCTGTTAGCTTCGAATCCGGGAAAGGTGTTCAGCACCGATGAGATTTTCGAAAAAGTCTGGAATGAAAAGGTTTATGAGGCCAATAATACGGTCATGGTACATATTCGCCGCCTGCGTGGCAAGATGAAAGAAGACACCAGAGAAAATAAGATCATTACCACAGTGTGGGGAGTAGGATACAAGATTGAAAAATAGTCTGAATGGCCGTTACCATACCAGAGTCGTGGTCAATATCATATACAGTACGGTGGTTGCCTGCATGGTGATGGTATTTCTGGTGACCAATTTATCCATGATCGGGCAGTATGCCGCAGAGCGTGGCATGGAGAACAGTCTGGTTCTCCTGTTTTACCGTCCTGGCACCATGATCGTGCTGCTGTATGTGCTTTTGGGGATCGGAGTTTTTTCTGTCAGCTTTCTGTTGCTCCAGAGCCGTTCCATGCGTTACATTTCCAGGATTTCCTCTGCTATGCGCGAGATTGCGGAAGGAGATCTGAATATCACCCTGGACGTGGAGGGCGACGATGAATTTGCGGATATGGCGGAGAATTTAAACAACATGGTGGAAGAGCTGCGTCAGCTGATGGACAAGGAACGTGAATCTGAGCGGACGAAGAATGAGCTGATCACCAATGTAGCGCATGATCTGCGTACTCCGTTGACCTCCATCATCGGATATCTGGAGCTGTTGTCTGGTCCGGTAAAGCTGAATGAGGAGATGCAGAAGAAGTATCTGGATATCACCTATAAGAAGTCCAAGCGTCTCCAGAAGCTGATCGAGGATCTGTTTGGTTTTACCAAGTTAAATTACGGCAAGATCTCCATGAAGGTATCTAAAGTGGATATCGTCAAGCTGTTAAGTCAGATGTTAGAGGAATTTTATCCGAATTTTATGGAGAAAAACCTGGCCTACGAGCTGCAGAGCAATGTAACTGCCAAGGTGATCACGGCGGACGGCAATTTGCTGGCCCGTCTGTTTGATAACCTGATCAATAATGCCATTAAATACGGTTCGGAGGGCAAGAAAATCATCGTAAAGGTGGATGCCACGGATACGGTCGTGACGGTGTCTGTTACCAACTTCGGTTATGTGATCCCGAAGGAAGAGCTTCCGCTGCTGTTTGAGAAATTTTACCGGGTGGAGCAGTCCCGTTCTGTCAATACAGGGGGGACCGGTCTGGGTCTTGCGATTGCAAAAAACATTGTGGATATGCATGGCGGGACCATTGGTGTTACCAGTGACTTAAATGGTACGGTATTCACGGTAAAACTGAAGGTGGATTTTGACATCAATCGGGAAAACTTCGGAAGTCTGGAGGACTATCATGAAGCAATATAAGAAATTTTTTACAGGGCCGCGGAAGTTATTGCTGGCCCTTTCTGTTCTGTTATGTGTCTGGTTTGGAACTGCTTATGGAGCATCAGCAACAGGCGGGGATTATACAGAAAATGAGATCAGCATGGATGTGGTGTGCGGCTATGACGGACACGTAAAAGGAGGCAGGTATCTTCCGGTCCAGGTGATCCTGACTAATGGGCAGGAGACAGACAGCGCAGGACAGATCCAGATCAAAACTCTGGAATCGAATAATGACATTTACCAGCACGATTATCCGGTGGAGGTGCCGGCGGGAGAAAAGGTAGAAAAGCACCTGTTTTTGCCGGTAGGCAACCGCTCAGATCAGATTTTTGTTTCCTATGTAGATGGTAATGGCAGCCAGCTTGCCAACAAACGGGTCAAGCTGGAATTTGGGACGGATACGCCGGAGCTGTTTGTGGGAATTTTAAGTGATACACCGGAGAAACTGTCCTGCTGGGATGGGATCGGTGTGGATTACAGCATGATGATGACCCGGACTATGACATTTACCACAGAGAATTTTCCGGATAACCGCATGGGCCTGGATATGGTGGATGTGCTGATCATCAGCAATTACCGGATCCGGGATCTGTCAGAGGATCAGAGCCGTACCCTGGTGGAGTGGGTGCGGAACGGCGGTATTATGGTCCTGGGGACTGGTATGCGTGTGGATGATACCTTAGGTCGGTTTGCGCCGGAGCTCCTGGAGCAGTCCTATGATGCGCCGCAGGTGGAGCAGATCTCCATGGGTGCGGAGTATGATCAGGAAGGACCGTCAGACGCGGACTTAGAGATTCCGTGTGTAGAATTTCTCCTATCCGGCGGTACGGTGATCCAGTCGGATGAAAGCCGGACACTTTTGGCTACGGTACCGTATTCCCAGGGGATCATTGCCGTAGCAGCCTATGACCTGACGGATATTGAAGGCTTCTGTATTCAGAATCCATCGTTTATGGACCATGTATTGACCCAGATCATCGGGGAAACGCGGTTAAGCCGGCTGGCAGAAGAGGTATACAGCGGTGATTCCGGTCAGTACTGGTCGGTGCGGAATGTGATCAACACGGGAAATGTCAGACGGCTTCCCAATATGGCGCTGTATGCCATGGAGATCATCATTTATATTATTTTAGTAGGTCTTGGCTTATATATTTTCCTTCGCCAGCGGGATTTGAGTCAGTTGTATCGGTCATCGGTTGTGGTTTTATCTCTGATATTTACTGTGATCATTTATCTCATGGGCAACCGGACCCGTTTTCGGGATGTATTTTACACCTATGCACAGTTTCAGGAGGTTTCCTGGGATTCGGTCAGTGAGAATGTCTACATGAACATGAGGGCGCCTTACAGCCGTCCATATCAGGTAGAGCTGCAGGAGGGTTACACAGTAAAGCCGGTGACCGGCGCTTATTATTATGGAAATGACAACCAGGTGCGGTTTACCGGGGATGAAGCATGTAAAGTGGATATCTCCCATCTGGAGGACGCGACCAGAGTGACGGTTCGGGATGTACCTGCTTTTGAACCGCGGTATTTTCAGATGGATAAAACCGTGAAAAATGAGGATCAGATCGGATTCTATGGGTCTTTGGAGATTGACCATGACAAGATCAGCGGAGAGATCACCAGTCAGTTTAAAGAAAAGATGGAAAACTGTACGGTATTTTTTAATGACAAACTGATCTATCTGGGAGATGTGGAACCGGGGCAGACGGTGGAGGTTGGCAATTATCCGGTTCTGGAATATCCCAAAAACCATTCTTTTGATGTGGCATCGTATCTTTCTGGCCAGAGCGCATTTGACCAGGCGGATATTGAAGATGACGCATATGTGGAGGCAGTAGAAAAAACCAATCTTTTGTCCTTCTATCTGGATTATTATATGCCGTCTTATTTATCCGCAGCGAGAGTGGTTGGAATCAAGACAAATTCCGGCAGTCATAGCGGCCTGATCCGGGCCGGAGATGTGGAAGGCCGAACGGTAGCATCTTCCAACGTGGATGTGTATTCCAGTGAAGACGAGATCCTGTACCGTCAGGCCACCCAGCGGCAGCCAAAGGTCATCAGTGGCAATTATGATGAAAATTCCAACGCTTTATTTGGCATGGACCCGGTGACTCTGGAGTATTCCCTGGGAAGCGATATCTGGATCCAGCGTCTGACCATGGATTTCGTGTCCGATGAATTTTTGCAGAATGGAAGCGGAACCTTACTGAAATTCAGTGGAAATATATACTTCTACAATCACAGTACCGGCAGCTTTGATAAGCAGGAACCGGCGAAACGGGACTATGATTCGGCAGATCTGGCGCCGTATCTGTCACCGGGCAATACCATTACTGTAAAATATGTGTATGAAAACAACTCGGAGTACAACTGGGATGTGCTGCTTCCGGTGCTGAACGTCATGGGGAGGACAATCGATGATCGAGATTGAGGGATTAAAAAAGAGATTTGGACAATCCATCGCCCTGGATGAGGTGTCGATGCATGTCAGAGATGGAGCCATGTACGGATTTGTGGGACCGAATGGTGCAGGAAAGACTACAACGATCCGCTGCATGATGGGACTTTTGGCAGCGGATGGCGGAAAGCTCCTGATCAATGGAATTGATATGGAGAAGGAGCCGAAGAAGGCGTTAAGCCAGATTGGCTACATCCCGGACGATTTCGGCGTATATGATAATCTGAAGGTTTTAGAATATATGGAGTTTTTTGCCTCCTGCTATGGAATTACCGGTCTGAGTGCCAGAAAGCGGAGCATGACCCTTTTAGACCAGGTGGGACTGGAGGGCAAATCCGATTTCTATGTGGACAGTCTCTCCAAAGGCATGAAACAGCGGTTGTGCCTGGCAAGGGCATTGGTACATAATCCATCTATTTTGATCATGGATGAGCCGACAGCGGGATTGGACCCAAGGACCAGGGTAGAATTTAAAGAGATTTTAAAGGATTTAAAGGACCAGAAAAAGACTGTATTTATCAGCTCCCATATTCTGTCAGAGTTGTCGGAGGTATGTACGGATATTGGAATCATTGATGAGGGAAAAGTAGTTCTGGAGGCACCCATTGACGATATCTTAAATCAGATCAATGTCAGCAGACAGCTGGTGATCTCCGTCAGTGGCGACCAGACCACAGCCCTTAAGATCTTAAGAAGCCATCCATGTGTGGAGACCATCACCATCCGCCAGGAAGATATGGTAGTGGGATTTACCGGCAACCGCCAGGACGAGATCATGCTGCTGCAGCAGCTGGTGGATGCGGAGGTCATGGTCTACGGTTTTGCCAGAGAGCGCGGCAGCTTAGAAAGTGTATTTATGCAGATCACGGGACACGAAGAGGAAAGGATGGTGCTGATCCATGAAGATGAATCCGGTATATAGACAGGAAACGACAGCTGGGTCCAGATCCTTTAAGCTTCCACTGGTGATCCTGATATTCAATAGTATTCTGGCGCTGGTGGCGCTTTTAGATATGTATTCTATGATAAGTCAGGTGCGCCAGACAGCAGAGATCCAGTATTCCAGCTTTTTAAGCCTGTATGTATTTGCTGCATCGGTAGAATTTGTGATGCTGCTGTTCCTGGTTCCAGCCATGACGGCCGGAAGTATCAGCGGTGAGCGCGAAAGAAGAACCCTGAACCTGCTTTTGACTACCCAGATGACGGCGGGCGACGTGGTCATCGGTAAATTGGCAGCCAATTTATCCACGATCCTGCTTCTGATCGTATCCAGCTTTCCGATTCTTGCTTTGGTGTTTATTTATGGAGGGATTACGATCCTGGATGCGGCGCTTCTGCTTCTATGCTACGTGACCACAGCATTTCTCACCGGAAGTATCGGTGTATTCTGCTCCGCCTACTTCCGCAAATCCACCATCGCTACCGTGGCCAGCTATTGCATCACGGTCCTGTTATCTCTGGGAACTGTGGCTGCCTATGAGTTATCCGGCGTGTTAGGCCATGGCAACGGGTTCAACGGCAGCAGTGGCCTCTTCTACCTGATGCTCTTAAATCCCGGAGCTACTTTCCGGAGCGTCTTAAGCAGCCAGATCGGTGTAGGCAATGAGATCGCCGACTTTTTCCCCTGGCTGGAACAGGGCCCGGTCAGTTTTGTCAGCGAGCATTGGATGCTTTTTGGAACTGTGACGCAGATCGGGCTGGCGGTGGTACTGGTGTGGCTGGCAGTGCGGAAGGTGGAGCCGGTGAAACGGCGCTCTGCTAAGAAGACAGAACATTGAATGAAAAATCAAAGCGGCTGGTTTCGTACCGGCCGCTTTTGTGTTAGAATAATGGGAACAGAACAGTTGTAAATCCAGTATAATGCATTGATTGAGAGAAGGTGACAGAACAATGACGACGGAGGAATTTAAGAAAATTTTAGATAAAGGCGAAACGGATACTGTTGAATTTAAGTCATGGGTGAAAGCAAGAAGTCAAAAGGAAATTATATCATTGGCTGTTGACGAGTTAATAGCATTTGCAAATCATAAAGGTGGAACGGTATATTTCGGTGTTGAAGATCAACCAATTGAAGTAACAGGGTGCAGTAGGGATTATGATAGTCAGCGGATTATAGAAGGGATCTATGATAAGACGAGACCATCATTATTTACGGAGATATATGATTTTGAATATGAGGGAAAACTGGTTATTGCGATTTCTGTGAAAGCAGATGGGAAAACGTATACAACCACGGATGGCAGATGCTTAAAAAGGCTGGGAAGGAATTCAAAACCACTGTATCCAGATGAACTAAGTAATGTGTATTCATCGAATCAGAATCCTGATTTTTCCGGACGAATTATAAATGAAAGTACGCTTGATGATGTAAATAAGCTTGAAGTTTACAGTTTAAAAGAAAAATTAAAAGTACGAGATTCCAGGTCAACATTGCCAGATTTAGAAGATAATGATTTTTTGAGAGATTTACAACTGACAAAATATGATGGAAATGTAGAACGACTGACTGTTGCAGGTTTGCTGTTTGTGGGAAAGGAAAAGTCCATTCAGAGATTATTACCGCAGGCAGAGGTTATTTATTTGCATTATTCAGCAGATAATTTGGAGGAGTATGATGCAAGACTGGACATGAAGCTGCCATTGATCAATGTTATTGATAAGTTGACAGAGAGAATTCGTGCTTACAGTAAGATTGAGAATATTCAGGTGGGATTATTTAGACTGGAAGTAGAGGATTTCCCGGAAAAAGTATTTCAGGAAGCACTGCTTAATGCCCTGTCGCACCGGGATTATCAAAGTAATGCGGCAGTATATGTGAAACAATATCCAGACAGAATTGTTATAGAAAATCCAGGTGGTTTTTTAGATGGTATTACGGAGAATAATATTATTACTCACCCATCTGTTCCCAGAAATAAATTGATCGCAGAAACTTTACAGAATCTAAAATATGTTCAGAGAACAGGACAAGGAGTAGATATTATATTTAAAGAAATGATTTCGATGGGTAAGCCATATCCGAAATATAAATCTTTCAACGATGCAATTTCTTTAACCATATTTAGTGCAATTGATCATACAGAGTTTATTAAATTTATTACAGAGGTTCAGGAAAAAAATAGCAGGATTATGCCACTGGCAGAAATGATGATATTGAGAGATTTGATGGATAACCGGAAAGAGCCATTATCCATGTTGGCGGGTACGATTCAGAAATCGTTAGATGAGACAAAAAGATCATGTAATGAATTAATTAATGATGGATTAATAGAGATTGTTGGCAAAGAGTATATGCTGACGGCAAAAGTGTATGAAGCACTGAAATCGGATGTCGAATATACCAGAGATAAGACGATTCAATATATTAAAGCTAAAAACATGATTTTAGAGTATTTGCAAAGTAATAAAAGTAATAGCAGAATAACGTCTGCCAAAATTCAGGAAATGTGTGGATTCACAAAGCAGCAGGCAAGAGGAGTAATAGATAAAATGAGAGGTGAAGGATTATTAAAGATTCACAATCATGGTAAAAAATCTTATTATGAGAAATTATAATGTTTCGAGTTTTTATTCGAGTTATTTTTGGAAAAACTCGAATAAAAACTCGAATGAAATTTTGTGAAGAAAAAATCCTTATAAACAAAGAGGGGTATAATGTAGTTATTCGAGTTATTTAAATAAATCCACTCGAAGAAAAACTCGAAATCCATGTTTACGGACTGATCAAACCATTTTCTATGGAATATATAGAAAGGAAAGCGCAATGGAACAGAAACGGAATCAGAATTATCTACAAAACGGTCAGAGTCACAGGGAAACGTCAGATAGGCCAGACAGGCCAGACAGCCAGAACCGGGATTCCCATGAAATCATCATTAACACCACCGGAAGAAATAACTGTGGTGGCCGCTGCCTGATCCATGTTCACATGAAAGACGGCAAGATCGAACGATTGACGACGGAAACCAAGGCCGAAGCCGGAAATGCAGTACCTTTATGTGCCTGTGTACGGGGGATGAACTACCATAAGACATTTCTGGATGAGGAAAAACGGTTAAAATATCCCATGAAGCGGGTGGGAGAACGTGGTGAAGGAAAATTTGAACGGATCACCTGGGAAGAAGCGGTGGATACCATTGCGAAGGAATGGATACGAATTCGGGATACTTACGGTCCGGGTTCCCGTTATGTTAACTATGCCACCGGAATCAGTGGGCTTTTGCGTGGCAATACCATGGCGAAGCGCCTATTGAACCTGGATGGCGGATTCCTGGATTATTACAATTCTTACAGTACCGCCTGCATCCGCCAGGCCACCAGCCTGATGTATGGGACTTCCTGCAGCGGCCACGATCCAAGGGACTGGGTGAATTCCCATCTGATCATCCTCTGGGGGCATAATCCGGACGAGACGAAATTTGACAGTGTGACCATGTATACACTTCTGGAGGCGAAAAAGAAAGGCATACCCATCGTTGTGATCGATCCGAGAAAGAGTGATACGGTCCTGAAACTGGGGGCGGAGTGGATTCCACTAAAACCAGCTACTGACAGCGCCCTGATGGACGGCATGGCCTATGCCATCGTGGAAGCAGGTCTGGAGGACCGGGAATTTTTAGACCGTTGTTGTGTGGGATTCGATAAGGAGCATATGCCGGAGGGGATTGATCCGTCAGAATGTTATCTTTCTTATTTGACAGGGGAAAAAGATGGGATTCCCAAGACTCCTGCATGGGCATCGAAGATTACCGGGGTCCCGGAAGAAACGATCCGGAGCCTGGCGATCCGTTATGCCACGGCGAAACCGGCGGCTTTGATCCAGGGATACGGAGCCCAGCGGCACGCTTATGGGGAACAGAGCACCAGAGGAGGTATCCTGCTTGCCTGTATGACGGGCAATGTAGGGATTTCCGGAGGATGGGCCAGCGGCGTGGCAGATTTTAAGCAGCACAAAAATCCATCGTTTCCAAGTATCCCCAATCCCTATGGGAAAATGATTCCGGTCTACTGCTGGACTGATGCAGTGGATCACGGGGCGGAAATGACGGAACTGGACGGAGTCAAGCCCATTGGCCGGGAAATGAAGCTAAATGAGAAGATGCATCTGGATGCCAATATCAAGATGATCTTCAACCTGGCAGGCAACAGTCTGGTGAACCAGCATGGGGACATCAACCGGACTATAAAGATCCTGAAAGATCCATCAAAGTGCGAATTTATCGTATGCAGTGATCTGTTTATGACTGCCAGTGCAAAATTTGCAGATATTTTACTGCCGGGCGTGTCGATGTTTGAGTGTGAAAATATTACGATGCCGTGGCAGTATGGTGATTTTCTGGGATTTAACAACCAGGTGATGGAACCGCTCTTTGAGGGACGGTTTGAATACGACTGGCTGGTGGAGGTAGCAGACCGCCTGGGGCTGAAAACGGAATTTTCCTTAGGGCGTACCGCTGGACAGTGGCTGCAGACCTGCTACGAGGAACTGAGGAAGACAGAAACGGAACTGCCGGATTATGAGACATTTAAAAAGGATGCGCTGTTCCGATATCAGGAGCGTCCTATCATTCCGGCCTTTGAAAAACAGTGTCAAGATCCGGAGGCAAATCCATTCCCGACCAGGAGCGGAAAAATCGAGATCTTTTCCGAAACGGTATACCGGACAACCTATAAGGAATTTTTCCCTGCCATCCCACGCTATGTGAAGCCGCCGGAAGGCCCGGATGATGTGCTGGCAGAAAAATATCCGCTCCAGCTGATTGGCTGGCATACCAAGCGCCGCTGCCACAGCATTCACGACAGCAACGAAGCCATGCACAAGATCGATCCCCAGCGCCTGTGGATGAACCCTGAGGATGCCGCCGCCCGGAATTTAAAAGAGGGTGAGACAGTTCTGGTGTGGAATGACCGTGGAAAAGTGAAAATCCCGGTCTATATAACAGACCGCATCGCTGCCGGTGTCGTAGCCCTGTCCCAGGGCGCCTGGTACCACCCGGACCAAAATGGTATCGACCAGGCCGGGTCTATTAACGTGCTGACGTCACTGCACCCAACGCCCTATGCACGGGGGAATGCGCAGCATACGAATCTGGTGGAAGTGAGGGGAGTGAAATGGGAAGGGGAGAAAAAAGAAAAATAGAATTTAAGAGAGTATTCACTGATCACAGAAGATGGTTATGAGTGTCTGACAAAGTTGAATCATGGAGAGATTCGGATTCAGATCCGGAAATAAATGGAAAAGCCGTTGACGCATTTGTGATTTTTTATGCGTTTGACGGCTTTATTTTCGCCAAATTTCTGCTATAGTGAACACATATTTCATAGTTTGAAATGATATAAATGAGGAGGCAGCAATTAATGGAAAAACAGTGGTGGCAGAATCGGACTGCATATCAGATTTATCCGAAGAGTTTTTTAGATACTAACGGAGATGGAATCGGAGATCTCCCTGGAATTATCGAGAAACTGGATTATTTAAAGGATTTAGGAATCGGTATTTTATGGATCTCGCCGGTTTATGTGTCTCCGTGTGCGGATCAGGGATATGATATCGCAGATTATTATGGTATTGATCCGAAGTTTGGTACCATGGAAGATATGGACCGGTTATTAGCTGAGGCCAAGAAGCGCGATATTGCAGTTTTGATGGATCTGGTGGTGAACCATTGCTCCGATGAGCACGAGTGGTTTCAAAAGGCATTAAAGGACCCGGAAGGTGAGTATGGCCAATATTTCTATTTTGCAAAGAAAAAGGACGGCAAGCTGCCATGCAACTGGCGTTCTTATTTTGGCGGCTCTGTGTGGGAGAATGTAGAAGGCACCGACTGGTATTATCTGCATATGTTCCACAAAAAACAGCCGGATCTCAACTGGGAGAATCCGAAGCTGCGGGAAGAGATCTATAAGATGATGAACTGGTGGCTGGATAAGGGGATTGCCGGATTCCGTGTGGATGCGATCATGAATATCAAAAAGCCTCTTCCATTCCAGGATTATCCGGCTGACCGGGAAGACGGTCTGTGTAATGTAGGAGGAATTCTGGGAAGCCAGGAGGGACTTCGGGATTTCTTAAATGAGATGCATGAAAAAACGACAAAACCACATCATGCATTTTCTGTCGGAGAGGTCTTTGGCCTGGATGACAGTGATATCAGTCGGTTTATTGGTGATGATGCGTATTTCACTTCTATTTTTGATTTCCGTCAGAACGTGGCTGGACAGACCATGCTTGGCTGGTATGACTGGAAGGCTCCGACTCCGGATGAATATAAGGAGTGCTGCTTTACCAGCCAGAAGGTCAGCGAGGGTGTCGGCTTCTTCTCCAACATCATCGTGCCGTATCGCGATTTGACCGGCGGCGCGGACAACCATGACGAGCCAAGAGGTGTCAGCCATTATCTGCCGGAATATGCACAGAATGAGAAAGGTAAGAAACTGCTGGGCATGATGTATTTTATGCTGAAGGGTCTTCCGTTTATCTATCAGGGACAGGAACTGGGCATGGAAAACTGTGCATTCCCATCCATTGAGGCGATCGACGATGTCAGCAGCAGGGACGAGTATCAGCGTTGTCTGAAGGTCGGGTTAAATGAAGAGGAGGCGTTGAAGGTAGTCTCCCATTACAGCCGTGATAACGGACGTACCCCATTCCAGTGGAATGATGAGAAAAACGGTGGTTTCACCACTGGAACGCCATGGCTGATGGTAAATCCACAGTACAAGGAGATCAACGCAGCTTCCCAGATCGGCAGGGAAGGCAGCATCTATGAGTTCTATAAGAGCATGATCGCGCTGAGAAGAGATGACCGCTATGAGGATACGATTGTTTATGGCGTGACCGAGCCGGTTCTGGAGGATCAGCAGGATATCATGGCATATTTCCGCAGAGGAGAGAAGCAGGATATCCTGGTGATCGGAAACTTCCGCGATGAAGCAGCAGAAGTAGAGATTCCGGAACTGAAAGGAAAAACCTGCCAGGTTCTGTTGAATAATGGAGGAACCTGTATGGCAGTGGATGGAAGAGTGAAATTAGAAGCCCTTCAGGGTGTCGTTTTTGAGATAAAATAGACAAAGAAAAGGACTGTTGTGTAAATCAGCAGTCCTTTTTTTATACAAATATCATAAAAGAGGTTGTTGATAAAAATAAAACAAAGAAAAAATCAACAAAACATTTGACATGACAGATAAAACGTGATATTATGATGACATAAAGAACTGGAAACGTTACCGGAACTGTTACCGAAACCGATTCCGGAACATCAAACAGGGGCATCAAGGGGAAAGGCAGACAATAGAATGTATATCAAGGAGGAGATATCATGAAGAAGAAACTGGTAAGTGTGGCGTTATGTGCAGCTATGGTGACAGGTATGCTCAGCGGATGTGCTGGAAGCAGTACCACAGCAAAGAAAGAGGGAAGTAATGCGGCAGGTAAGGTTTATTATTTAAACTTTAAGCCGGAGGTTACCGATGTATGGGAAGAGATCGCTAAGACCTATACCGAAAAGACCGGTGTAGAGGTGAAGGTAGTTACCGCAGCAGGCGGCAATTATGAGTCCACATTAAAATCTGAGATCGCTAAGACCGATGCACCGACTCTGTTCCAGATCAACGGACCGATCGGTTATCAGTCCTGGAAGGACTATTGTGCAGATTTAAAGGACAGTGATTTTTATGCAGCTCTGTCTGATAAGTCCTTAGCCATCACCGGAGAAGACGGAGGTGTGTATGGCATCCCATATACCATTGAAGGATATGGCATCATTTATAACGATGCGATCATGGAGAAGTATTTTGCGACCAGCGGTGCAAAGGCTGCTTCCGTGGATGAGATCAACAGCTTCGATAAATTAAAAGAAGTCGTAGAAGATATGCAGGCGAAGAAAGATGAGTTAGGCATTAAGGGCGTATTTGCTTCTACTTCTTTACTTCCAGGTGAAGAGTGGAGATGGCAGACACATCTGGCAGATCTTCCAATTTACGAAGAGTACCAGGATAAAGGCGTGAACGATCTGGACGAGATCGAGTTTACTTATTCCGATCAGTTTAAAAACATTTTTGATCTGTACCTGAACAACTCCACAACAGATCCTAAGATGTTAGGAAGCAAGGGTGTGAATGATTCCATGGCAGAGTTTGCACTGGGACAGGCAGCGATGGTTCAGAATGGTAACTGGGCATGGAGCCAGATCGCTGAAGTATCCGGCAACGTGGTAGATGCAGAGGACATCAAGTTCCTGCCGATCTACATGGGACTGAAGGATGAAGACAAGCAGGGTCTTTGCGTAGGTACTGAGAACTATTTCTGTATCAACAAACAGGTTTCTGAGGCAGATCAGAAAGCATCTCTTGATTTTATCAACTGGCTGATCAGTGATGAGACCGGTAAAGATTATATGACCAACAAACTGGGCAACATTGCACCATTTACGACATTCGCTGATGATGAGAAACCATCCGATCCGTTAGCACAGAATCTGTTAGCTTACATGGAAGGTGGAAAGACCAGCATTCCGTGGATATTTACAACCTTCCCAAGCCAGACCTTCAAGGATAACTTCGGAAGCGCACTGTTAGAGTACGCACAGGGAACGATGAGCTGGGACGAGGTAAAAGCAACAGTTATTGACCAGTGGAAGACAGAAAAGGCGGCGGCGAAATAAGCCGCTTTTTCTATCGGAAAAGCAGATAAAGGAGAAATAATTCATGGGAAAAACAATGAAACGGTATTTTCCGGTTTTTGTATTGCCAACCTTGTTAGCATTTGCAGTGGCATTTATGGTTCCATTTATTATGGGTATCTACCTGTCCTTCTGTGATTTCACAACCGTTACCAATGCAAAATTTGTGGGAATTTCCAATTATGTAAAAGCATTTACCAATCCGGATTTCTTAAAAGCCCTGTGGTTTACGGTAAAGTTTGCGGTACTGGCAGTTGTTACCATTAATATCTGCGGTTTTGCCCTGGCCCTGATGCTGACACAGAATATCAAGGGAAGAAACATTTTCAGAACCATCTTTTTCATGCCGAACCTGATCGGCGGTATCGTACTTGGTTATATCTGGCAGTCCATGATCAATGGCGTTCTGGCAAAGTTTGGTGTGACCATGCTTCTGGATCCTAAATATGGATACTGGGGCCTGATCATTCTGATGAACTGGCAGCTGATCGGCTATATCATGATCATCTACATTGCAGGACTTCAGAATGTCTCCACCGATGTGCTGGAGGCTGCAAAGATCGATGGAGCCAATGCATGGCAGACTCTGACCAGAGTGAAAATTCCGATGGTCATGCCATCCATTACGATCTGTCTGTTCCTGACGATTTCCAACTCGTTTAAGATGTTTGACCAGAACCTGGCGCTGACCGGCGGCGGTCCTTCTAATAAGACCACGATGCTGGCGCTGGATATTTATAATACATTCTATGGTAAAGTTGGATTTGAGGGTGTTGGACAGGCGAAGGCAGTGGTATTCTTTGTGATCGTTGCCGGAATCGCCATGTCTCAGCTGGTTCTGACCAGAAAGAAGGAGGTTGAAAGCTGATGAGCAAAACAAGAAAACTTCAGAACAGGATCATGCTTGCGGTTTTATGCCTGCTGGTTGTGATCTTTATCACACCGATTCTGTTTATTATTATGAACTCCTTTAAAGGAAAATTATACATCAGTGACAACCCGTTTAACTGGCCATCCGGCGATATGTTTGCAGGACTGGAAAACTATACAGAAGGTATCCGCAAAACAGGATTCTTTGCTGCATTTGGCTGGTCTGCATTTATTACCGTCGGTTCTGTCCTGGTGATCGTACTCTTTACCTCCATGACCGCATGGTATATCACAAGAGTCAAAACCAGACTGAGCAATACATTATATTATCTGTTTGCATTCTCTATGGTAGTTCCGTTCCAGATGGTCATGTTTACCATGTCCAAGCTGGCTGATATGCTGAAGCTGAATAACCCAGTGGGTATGATTTTCTTATATCTGGGATTTGGCGCAGGACTTTCCGTATTTATGTTCTGCGGTTTTGTAAAGAGTATTCCGTTAGAAATCGAGGAAGCAGCCATGATCGACGGATGTACGCCGATCCAGACATTTTTCCAGATCGTGATGCCGATCCTGAAGCCAACAGCCATTACTGTGGCAATCTTAAATGCCATGTGGGTATGGAACGATTACCTGCTTCCGTATCTGGTGATCGGTGTTTCCACACCATACAAGACCATTCCGGTTGCAGTTCAGTATCTGATGGGATCTTATGGTGCAAAAGACTATGGTTCCATGATGGCACTTCTGGTGCTTGCGATCATCCCGATCATCGCATTCTATTTATTCTGCCAGAAATATATCATCGAAGGTGTTGTGGCAGGTGCAGTAAAAGGTTAAATGTAACTATGAAGGTACTGAATAGTTACGGTTAAACAAAAGTAAAGGAGGCACCGTGTTATGCGAGCAAGTGGAATTTTAATGCCAGTTTTTTCCCTGCCTTCCCGGTACGGAATTGGATCATTTTCAAAAAGTGCCTATCAGTTTGTGGATATGCTGAAGAAGGCCGGGCAGAAATACTGGCAGATTCTTCCGCTGTGTCCAACCAGCTATGGAGATTCCCCATATCAGTCCTTCTCAACCTATGCAGGCAATCCGTATTTCATTGATCTGGATCAATTGATCGAGGAGAAGCTGTTAACCAGGAAAGAGTGTCAGGCATGCGATTTTGGTGATGATCCTCAGGACATTGATTATGGAAAACTGTATGAGAACCGTTTTAAACTGCTCCGTAAGGCATATGAGAGAGCTAACGTAGGAGAAGACCAGGAATTTGAAGCATATAGAAGGGAAAATGCCTGGTGGCTGGATGATTATGCGCTGTTTATGGCGGTGAAGGACCGGTTTGATGGCGTGGCATGGAATGAGTGGGCAGAGGATATCCGTCTCCGCTGGAGCAATGCTATGGATTATTACCGGAGAGAACTGTATTATGAGATTGAGTTTTATTCTTACTTACAGTTTGTCTTTATGAAACAGTGGAAAAAACTGAAAAATTATGCTAATATAAATGGCATTGAAATTATTGGAGATATTCCGATTTATGTGGCATTTGACAGTGCAGACGCATGGGCGAATCCGGAGCTGTTCCAGTTTGACTCTGAGAATCTTCCGACTGCGGTGGCAGGCTGTCCGCCAGATGGATTTTCGGCAGATGGACAGTTGTGGGGAAACCCATTATACCGTTGGGATTACCACAGAGAGACCGGTTTTGACTGGTGGATCCGCCGGATCGCGTATTGCAGCGAGTTATATGATGTAGTCCGGATCGATCATTTCCGCGGATTCGATGAATATTATTCGATTCCATATGGAGATACAACGGCAAGAAATGGTCATTGGGAGAAAGGTCCTGGCATTGCATTATTTGAAGCTGCGAAAAACCGTCTCGGCGAGTTAAATATCATTGCGGAAGACTTGGGATATATTACCGACAGTGTGAAAAAGCTGGTGGCGGACAGCGGATTCCCGGGAATGAAGGTTCTGGAATTCGCATTTGATTCCAGAGAAAAATCGGACTATCTTCCATATACTTATGAGAAAAATTCTGTTGTTTATACAGGAACCCATGACAATGAAACGATTGCCGGATGGTATGCGGGACTGGATAAGAGCGATTTAAAGATGTGCACCGATTATATGAACATTGACCGGATTCCAGGAAAGGAATATCATTGGGATTTTATCCGTCTGGCGATGCTGTCTGTATCGGATCTGTGTGTGATTCCGATCCAGGATTACCTGGGATTGGATAACTGTGCCAGGATCAATCATCCATCGACCCTTGGAACCAACTGGAGATGGAGACTGGCAAAGGGTCAGTTAAGCGCTTCATTGCTGAAGGAGATCCGGGAAATGACCAGGATCAGCGGAAGACTGCAGAATGGTGAATAAAATGAGGTGGTGAGATGGAGTCAATTACGATTAAAGATGTGGCAAGATTAAATAAAAGAATTTACTGTGACTCAAGCAGTGGAAGGTGATGTGTAGTTGGTGTGAGTACTGTATCACGTGCGATCAATAATCATCCGGACATTAACCCGGAGACAAAAGAAAAGATCATGCAGGTGATCTCAGAGCATCATTATATTCCTAATAACAGTGCCCGTAATTTAAAGCGGCAGGACTCCAAAACGGTGGCGATCCTGATGAAAGGAATCGCGAACCCGTTCTTCCATGAGATGATCAAGATTCTGGAATATGAAGTAGAAAAAAAGAAGTACAGCTTTCTTCTGCACCATGTGGAGGAGGACGAAGATGAGATCGATGTGGCTATGGAGCTGGAAAAGGAGAAGAAGCTGTGTGGGATCGTGTTCTTAGGAGGAACCGTTGGCCACACAGAGGAAAAATTCCGCCAGCTGACAACACCATTTGTGCTTTGTACCATCGGGCTTCGCCGTGATGTGGACCCGGCGATCTGTTCTTCTGTGTCCATTGATGATGTGAAGGAGGCCAGAAGAATGGTTTCTTATCTTTGCAGCCTGGGCCATGAGAGGATTGCTTTTGTGGCGGCCAGAGAAGATGACATCGCCATTGGACGGATGCGTTTAGAAGGTTATCGCCAGGCACTGGAGGAGAACCACATTCCATTCCGTCCGGAGCTGGTGTTGTATCCGGAGAAAGGAATGAATGCTTATTCCATGGCTAATGGATATCAGGTTACGAAGCGCTTTCTGGATTCGAACATCCCGGCAACCGCCTTTTTCGCAATTTCCGACAATGTGTCATTTGGCGTGTGTAAAGCCATCTATGATGCAGGCAAACGGATCCCGGAAGATTATTCTGTAGCCGGTTTTGATGGGATTGAGATGGGTAAATATTATTACCCGACATTGACCACCATGCGCCAGCCATGCGAGGAGATGGCCAGAGAAACGATGAAGATCTTATTTTCCAGAATCGAAGATGAGAAGGGAAATAAACATAAGGTCTTTGAGGCAGAACTGCAGGAAGGCGGTTCTGTGAGAAGAATAAAAGCATAGAGGATAAGGTCGAAAGGCAAAGAAGAATGGTAAGAGGAAGGATCAGTTCCCCGTGAGAGGAACTGGTCCTTTTGTGTTCTGGAATTGAATGTTCTTGTTTTTGAGGAAATATGGTGTGTTTGTAGATTTGAGAAAATTAGTGAAATTTTTTCTGGGTTATGAGGATGATTGGTGGTAAAATAGAGGTGTGAGTCTTCTCGACTGAGATAAATACTAACGGAGTTAAGGAGAAAATATATGATAAAATTATTAAAAAACGCTAACGTCTACACCCCATCCCCAATCGGGAAAAAGGATATTTTGATCGAGGGAGAAAAGATCCTGCGAATCGCAGACCATATCGATGGCTACGAGAATCTTCCAGATGTGGAAATCTATGATCTGAATGGCAAAACCGTAGTTCCCGGCTACATCGACATGCACGTCCACATCACCGGCGGCGGTGGAGAGCAGGGACCGGCATCACGGGTTCCGGAATCTTCGCTGAGTGTATTTTTTAAGAATGGAATTACCACAGCAGTGGGACTTTTAGGCACTGATGGCATCACCAGGAGTGTGGAAAATCTGGTGGCAAAGGCGCGGGCGCTGACGGAAGAGGGCATGACCGTGTATGCACTGACCAGTGCATATGGTTATCCGCCGACTACCATCACTGGCAGCGTAGAAAAGGATATCGTGATGATCCCACCGATGATCGGCGTGAAAGTGGCAGTTTCTGATCACCGAAGCTCTAATCCAAGTGGTGATGATCTGATCGCCCTGGCAACGGCAGCCAGAAGAGCAGGCTTGTTAAGCGGGACACCGGGCTTAGTGACTATGCATATGGGAAGCGGAAAAGGCAGATTAGATCCGGTTTTTTATGTGCTGGATCACTCTGACGTTCCGGCGAAGAATCTTCTTCCGACCCATATGCTCCGTACCCCGGAGCTGATGGACGCAGGCGTGGAACTGGTAAAACGGGGCGGTTATATCGATTGTACCGCAGGCTCCGATGATCAGGAGGTCGAGAACCAGGCGGTGAAACTATTTGATCTGCTTCACCGGGATGGCATGAACATGGATCATGTGACAATGTCCAGTGATGCTTTCGGCAGTCAGCCGCGGTTTAATGCCGAAGGGGAGTGCGTGGGCCTTACCTACGCTTCTCCGAAATATCTTCATAAGACCATTCAGATTCTGGTGCGTATGGGCATGCCTTTCGAGCAGGCATTGAAATTGTTAACTACCACACCGGCAGTCCTGTTAGGAAAAGAAGGCAAAAAAGGCTGCGTGGCAGCAGGCGCAGACGCAGATCTTCTGATTTTGGATGAGAATCTGGAGATCACCAGTCTCCTGGCGAAAGGAAAAGTGGCTCTGTGGGAGAAGGAGCTTCGGATGAAGGGCAGATTTGAGGAGTGAGGTGAGAAAAACCATGGTCAGGAAACACATCTATTTCTCCGGTGATGTCCAGGGCGTTGGTTTCCGCTACCGCTCTTACTACATCGCCCAGTCTCTGGGTTTAACTGGCTGGGTGGAAAATCTCTGGGACGGCAGGGTAGAGATGGAAGTCCAGGGAGACGAAAACTCGATCCAGCAGATGTTGGTGCAGATCCAGAAACAGCGGTGGATCGAGGTGAACCATATGGAAATTACGGAGATTCCGTGCGTGGAGGAGAGGGGATTCCGGATACGGTAGAATAAAAAAAGAAACGAGCTACCCATCTTGGACAGAAATGTCAGATGGATAGAACCCCGTTTCTTTTTTATTTTGTTATGCTATTTGATGAAAGTCAAGGACGAAGTCCAAGCACTCTTTCTGGATTCTCATGTGTCATGATGTGAATTTCTTCAACAGAGAATCCGCAGTCGAGCATGGCATCCATAAACATCATAAGCCCTTCCACTGGATACTCTTTTCCAGACTGCCCGCGGTCGGTGGCCATGAAGCAGTTTTCTACTCCGGCATCTCGAATGGTCTGGGCCATATATTCGGCGGTTACATGGTTGATTCCGATATCAAACCAGAGTTTTTCTAAGATAACTCCTTTTTTTACAAGCTGTGTCTGAACATCGGCAGGAACTGTGGTGCAGGTCCAGTCTGGATGAGTTAATACAGTGCGGACACCACGTTCTCTGGCGGCATTACATACAGCAATGGATTCGCCGATGCTGATATGACCGGTGGCAATCGTAGCGTCATATTCCTTGATCAGATCCAGAATTTCCAATACCTCTGGTTTTAAATCTCCATTTTCATCTAATAAGCGGATCCCTGGATGGTTGGCAAATGGATCACGACCGAAATATTCTATCTGGTTTCGGGCATGAAGTGTCGGCATCCAGATAATCTTTGCGCCTAATTTCAGATAATATTTAACAGCAAGCGGGTTTAAGCCACCTATGGACAGGTTGAGAACAGCTGATCCATAAGCTTTCGCCGTATATTGTCCAGATGTGTTGGCAAGAATCGCCCTAGCAGGCGTTGGATCCAAATGATTTTTTAACATGACACCAGCCATTCCATAGGCGTCAGCCTGTTCTAAAAGTTCTCTGTCATTTAAAGCCCGTGCTCCAAAATCCGGGGAAGTATGGGTATGCAGATCATAAGCGCCTTTCATGAGTTCCAGCACTTCATTTTTATGTTTTGGTGTGTACATAAGAATCTCCTTTCAAAACAGGTTAAAAAATTGGGTACATAAAACTGATCCAGAGAACTCCAGCAACACACATTAAAATACTAGGAATGATGGACTGCTTGAAGACACTCTTAAAATCATAACCGCCAGCTGCCATGGCAAGAGGAATGGCTGGGCAGGACATAGGTGTGCTGTATGCAGCAGTTGCGGCGATATGGATGATTACGGCTGCGCCAATTGGATTTACGCCCATAACTTTTACAGTTGCCAGGATGACTGGCATTAAGGACCACATAACGGCACCATTTAACATAAACTGAGTTACTAGGAATGTTACAATAAAGATGATAAAATATACGCCGACGGTACTATTTACAGAGTTTGCCATTGCTGCAATCATATTTCCGATCAGATCAGCGGCACCGGTATTGGTTAATGCACCGCCCATAGCTAATGCGCCTGCAAAGACTGCAAAATAGGAAACAGGAAGAGCATCATTAATCTGTTTTCCCTTTATTACGCCACATAATACCATTAAAACAGCACCAGCAAGAGAAATCAACCATGGATCAACACCAATTTTACCAGAAATCAAAAGTGCAAAGCAAGTACCGAAGAAAATAACATAGCCGCATTTTTCCTGGAATGCAGGAAGTTTTTCCTCAGAATCATTTTTGGAAACTATCTCAGATGCGTTGATGGCTACTGGTGGGGTGTCTGGAGCCAGGTTGAATCCTACAGTTACAACATAGATTAGAACAAGGATAATACCTGGTGTACGCAGGATCATGTCGTTGAGGACGGTCATGGAAAATCCGGTGATGCCAAAGGTTTCAAACATGGAATTAACCTGCATTGGGAAAGAATATGCTGCACCCATTGGAAGCCAGGCCATAGTGGCAAGAAGGGCTACAACTAGTGGATACATAACTTTAGAACGCTTAACACCGATTTCATCCATGGAAGCCCCTAGTAATGGAGCAACGATGGAGAATTCCGCAACTGCCTGTCCGATAAACTGGCATAAAATAACGCCAAGGATCATATATCCGAAGAAAATCTTTCTGGCAGAGCCCTTTGCAAGCTGGTTTACTTTCTTTGCCAGATTTTTTACAAACTGTGTTCTGGTAAATCCGGCTGAACAGATAAACATACAGACACAGAGCCATAGATTTTGATTTCCAAAATAACTCATAGCATCTGCAGTATTGATACATTTTGTCAGATAAAATGCAATTAGTGATAGCATGGCAACAACGCCCATGGGTAATTTATTGGACAAGTAGCCAATGATAGTAAGTAAACTGATGGTGATGCAGATAATAATAGATGGTGTAAACATAGAATCCCCCTTTTCCCAAAACACAATTTACCATTGTGCGACAATTGTTTCCCAAACAGCATCCATAAGAGCCTGTGTATTGAATTCATAAGATTTCATGCAGACAACGGCATCATAGGATGGAAGAATGATACATATCTGTCCGCCCCAACCGGAAAAATAAAATCCATTGTCCCGCTTGGTTTTCCAGAAAAAATATCCATAGCCGGATGTAGTGTCGCTGATGTTTTTCATGCTTTCGTCTGGCCAGTTTGCGATCTGCGCGGAAGATGCTTCCCGAATATAGGATTCGGGAACTAACTGTCTGCCTTTCCAGTTACCTTTTTGCAGACATAACTGGCCAAGACGCAGGAATTCTTCGGTAGTTACCTGAACACCGCCAGGACCACAGGTATATCCAAGCGGATCTGTGTACCACTGAGGATTGCGAATTTCCAACGGTTCAAATAATCTTGGACGAAGCCAGTCGATCAGGTTCTGGCCGCTTGTCTCGCTGATCATGCGGGCAATTAAGTGCGGACAACTATTGTTGTATACAAAATGTGTTCCAGGAGTTAATTGGAGTGGCTGAGAAAAAATATAGTTGACCCAGTCCAGGTTCTCCAGGTCATCCCGGTTGACTACTCCTGGAATTAAGGAGTAGCCGTCCATCAGCTTGTGATCATGTCCGCTGGCCATCATCAACAGATTACGGACTTTTACCTGGTTCCAGGTCGGATCATAATCGGCAGGCAGATGTTTTTTTAAGAAATCAATAGGTTTTGAATCCAGGGAAAATAATCCCTCATGAATGGCCATTCCAGTAGCAAGGCTGACAACGCTTTTAGTAGCAGAATGAATGTCAGATCTGCGGTCGGTAGGCTGAAAATGAAATGATGCTTCTGGAAAGGAGAACTCTGTAATTTTGGAACC
>OGIE01002129.1_pt1 | contig 25407 bp, 20 predicted proteins | sample 1571581 | NCBI WGS metagenome assembly OGIE01 (sample SAMEA2582021, study PRJEB24529) | metagenome | biome: Human gut stool | place: China | collected 2011
TGTGTAGTCATCTTTTTTTTACTGACAGGGACTTGCTTGATTCGGTTAAAAAACGCAGTTTTAAACAGAATACAAGCCGTTTGGCTAGTATACAAAATTAAAAAAAATTGGTATAATTTTAAAATAAGGTATGAGAGCGGTATAGTATGGATATAAAAAATATAGGGAGTAAGAGGTATGAAAGGTGAATGTAAAGATACGGAAGCGGTTATGAGGGTAAAACACAGGCAGGCAATTTTGGCTTCTATGATAAAACGAAAAGAATTATTATTATTTGAATATTTCCCGGAAAGGGAAGTATTTATTTTATATGACGGTCAGTTTCAGATGCTTCAAAAAATTGAACATTTTATGGAATATCTGCAAAAAGAAGATAAAATTCATCCGGAAGATAAGTGGAAAATGGTAGGATTTTGCAATGGAGAAGTACGAAATTCGATTGAAATCAGATATGTAGAGGGGGAAGGTTTGATTTCAAGAAAGAATTTAAATTCGGTTTATCTTCCAAAAAGTCTGAATGAAGAGTCGGTGCTTCTGGGAAGTATCAGAGATGTTACGATAGAGAGAAGAAGGGAAGAGCAACTGCAGGAAGAAGCGCAGAGAGATCCACTCACAAAGCTTTATAATAAAAGGGCGGGAACGAAATTAATTGAAAAATATCTAAGAACAAAAGACCCTTATTCCGCTTGTGGTCTGATGATTATTGATGTGGATTATTTTAAAGATGTGAATGACAATTATGGGCATTTATTTGGAGATGTTGTATTAAAGGATTTGGCAAAATTGTTGCTTATGGTCTGTGATAAAAAAGATGTTGTAATGCGTGCAGGCGGTGATGAATTTGTAATTTTATTCAAAGATATTCCCAATAAAGCATTGGTTCGTAAAGCTATGCAGTTAGTTCATTCGATTCGGAATCAGACTTTTCAGGAAAAAGAATACTCTATGACCTGTAGTATTGGAGTGTGTTATCTTCCGGAAAATGTTTCAGGATATACTTATGAACAGATATTAAAAAATGCAGACTGGGCGTTATACCGTGCAAAAGAAAACGGAAGAGACCAGTATGTATTTTGTGATAGTCTTCAGCGCTTTCAAAGTGTAGAAGAAAAGAAGGAAAAAATAGAAGAGCACAGAAGAGGAAAAAGACCGATATCCGGATACAGGGGAAGTCTGGTGGCAACGGCATTTGAAACATTTGAAAAAGCAGGTGACTTTGACAGTGCAGTAAACAGTTTATTAGAAATTGTAGGTAAAAGTTTTAATTTGGATCGTATTACTGTGTTTCGTACGGATATTAAGGTTAATATGAGCGAGAAGATGTATCAGTGGACAGCGGATAATGTACCGCAGGCATTGGAACAGAAAATAAATTATAAAAAAGAGGATTTCTTAAAATTATTTTACAGTTATGATGAGAATGGAACGACAGTGCTTCAGGAAGACGAGATGAAAGCACTTGGTTATAGTGAACATGGAATTCAAACTCTGCTTCATGGAGATGCCAAAACAGCGGTGCATACTGCAATCTATTATGAGGGGAAATATGCAGGTTCGGTTTCTTATATGGTTTGTAAAGAAAAACGCAGTTGGAAGAAAGAAGAACGGCAGATTTTAGGTGAAATTACAAAAATTATTGCGGCACATCTTGGAAAATTGTTTTTAATGAATTCCATGAGTAATGGAATGTTTACAAATCCGGAGTTTGATGATTTGACCGGTTTGATTTCTTTTACCCGTTTTAAAGAAGAAGTAGAACGAGTGCTTGCTAATGACAGTATCAGTTCTTATGTGATGGTATACACAGATTTTGAGAACTTTAAGTATTTTAACCAGAAATGGGGATATCAGATGGGAGACCGTCTGTTGAGAGAGTTCAGTAATTATATTATCGGAACGATGGAGCAGGAAGAGCAGATTTATTTTACCCGTGTAGTTTCTGACCAATTCTTGTTATTTATGCCGTATAAAAAAAGAAGTGATACCGCAGAGGCAGTAGATCGGTTAAATCAAACCTTTGTAGAACAGCAGGAAAAAATTTTTCCGGATACCAGGATTCGGATTCGGACAGGAATTTATTTTATTGAAGAAGCAAATGGAAATACGTCTATTGCAATTGATGCGGCAAATTATGCAAGGAAACAAGTCTCAAAGGTAACAGGAATCAGTGTGAAGGTTTACGGAAAAGAGATGGAAGAAAAACAAAGAGTGGAAAATGAAATTATCAATGGATTCGACCTCGCAATGCGAAACAGAGAGTTTAAAATCTATTTACAGCCAAGAGTTTCCCTTTTTGATTATTCGATTATCGGTGCGGAAGCGGTGGTAAGATGGCAGAGAACGGATGGAACTGTTATGATACCGGATGCATTTATTCCTTTATATGAAAGAAATGGAAGAATTATTGATTTGGACTTTTTTGTATTTGAAGAAGTTGTAAAGTTTCTTGCAGAAAATAAGAAAAAGGGCAGAAAATTGATTCCGATTTCGGTAAATGCTTCAATCCTCCACGCAAGAGATTGTGATACTGTTGAGCATTATCTGGAGATTTTAAATCGTTATGGAATTAACCCTGCTTTGCTTGAAATTGAACTGACAGAGACAGCGACGGTATCGTATTATGACAACGTAAAACGATTGTTTGAAAGATTTCAGAAAGTCAATATGCAGACTGCATTGGATGATTTTGGCTCAGGCTATTCCCTTTTAAACACAGTGATTGACATTCCGGTTAATACGGTAAAAATTGACAAAGTTTTTATGGATAACTGTAAGACAAGTGAACGTGGAATGTATTTTCTGCATCAGATTGTTGCAGTAGTGAAAGGGCTTGGTTATCGTGTGGTCTGTGAAGGCGTGGAAAATCTGGAACAGGTTGAGGTCTTAAGAAAAGCAGGATGTGAAGAGGCACAGGGGTTCTGGTTTGCACATCCAATGCCTGTCGAGGAATTTGAACAAATTATGTATCAGAAAATGCCGTATCGAAAGGTATAAATTTTGAAAAAAGAAGTATTTGCAAAAATGAGCAGGTACTTCTTTTTTGAGCGAGTACATTAAGATTGACTTTCTTTTAGTGAAATGATTATAATAAAGCTGTTTCAAATTATTTGACAGTCAGAAAGGGCAATCGAAATAGAAATGGAAACAAGAGAATTATTAGAACAGGTAAAATCAGGAAAAATATCAATAGAAGAAGCAGAAAGTTATTTTAAGAGAGAGCCGTTTGAAGAAATGGGATATGCGAAATTGGATATGCATAGAGAAGTTCGTTCCGGCTTTCCGGAAGTGATTTTCTGTAGTGGAAAAGCGGATGAACACCTGCTTCATATTGTAGGAAAGTTATATGAAAAAAACGGAGAAGCCGCTTTTTCTGTGGTTTCTCCGTTTTTTACGTCCTGTCTTACCCTTATCTCGGGCGTTCTGCCTTTTCATTCTTTCTTCGGTATTCCGTGAAATAAAATTCAATATCAAAGCAGGTCTGCTCATCGCCCTCTTCTACCATCTCCCAATCCGGTGATTCGTCAAGATCCTCAAAGAAGGTATCCGCCTGATACGTCATGTCAATTCGTGTGACGTATGCCGTATCACAGTATGGGAGAAGCTGACGGTAAATTTCTCCGCCGCCCGCAACATAAATATCGTCGTCCTCATACGGCTTTAATACTTCCATCAGCTCTTTGATACTGTGGACAACGGTTGCGCCGCGGACAGTCCATTCCGGATCACGGCTTAAAATAATATTCGTTCTGCCTTTTAAGGGCTGCCCTGCCGGGAGTGTAGCAAGTGTCTTTCTTCCCATCACGACAACGTGTCCCATCGTAGTTTCACGGAAGAATCGCAGATCAGACGGAATACTTACCAGCAGCCGTCCCTGATATCCCAGACCCCATTTGCGGTCCGCACTTAAAATTGCTTTCATTTTGTTTCCTCTTTCTGTGTTATTTTCTCATCCATACTGCCGGAACGGAACCCTTCCAGATCCATCGTCAGGTAAGAAAAGCCGAGCTTTTTCAGATATGCAATCATTTCTTCTCTCTTCTCAAGCACTTCCCCCATACGCTCCGGTGAGATTTCAAGACGCACCACATCGCCATGTACACGCAGACGGAGATTCTCTTCCGCACCGAACAGCGTATGAAGCCATGCTTCGCCGTCCGCAATCCGATCCAGAACGTCATAGTTAATTTCTGCCCCGTAGGGAAGGCGTGTCGCCATACATGGAGTGGATGGACGGTGTGCTACGGAAACGCCGTACTTTGCAGCAAGTGCTTTTACCTCTGTTTTTGTCACATGACACGCTGCAAGCGGGCTGATGACACCATATTCTCTCAGCGCTTTTCGCCCCGGCCGGTAGACATGAAGGTCATCCTCATTTGTTCCGTCGAGTACCTGGGTGACACCGTGATCGCGGGCAAATTCCAGAAGTTTCCCAAATAGATAGTGCTTACAGAGATAGCAGCGGTTTTCCGGATTGTAACGGATTGCCTCCTGCTCCAGCTCATCAACAAAAAGGACCTCATGAACAGCGCCAACCTCCTTTGCTACTCTTGTCGCTGTCTCCAGGTCGCAGGGCGGATGCAGCCGTGTCTGAAAGGTTACTGCATAAACCTTTGTTCCATATTTTGCAGATGCATCCATGACAAGCTTCAGCAGCAGACTGCTGTCCACACCGCCGGAGAATGCCAGACAGAGATCCTGTTTTGCAATCTCGTCAAGTTGGGTAAGCAATGCCTTTTCCTTATTCTGCATATCTGTTTTCTGTTCTGTCCGGTTCTTTTTCTTTTCCTGTAATTCCATCGTATCTGTCTTCCTTTCCTGTAAAATGGCCGATGTCTTCTTATCAGAAAATCCATCGGCGGCACTGCTGCCCCGATGGATTTTCTCATACAGGTATTCCTGTTCTATTTTTTATCGATATGTCGGATCGCTTCCGAAAGCACCGCCTGTCCAGGTATAACGGGTCGGGTTTGTCAGCGGATAATCCAGATTGTCGCCAATGCGGACCGTTGTTCCGCTGCTGACGTTATCATAAATCCATTTTGCATCGATTGCAGTCAGTCTGACACAACCATGTGACATCGGTGATCCCAGGGAATTGAAGTCTACGGCAGAGATCATATTCAGATCCGGTGTGCTGCTTGCTACGCCATGGAAGTAAACAGCGTCATAAATCTGTGATACATATGGTGCCCAGCACACATAATCTTCACCTCTCATTTGCTTCTTTTTCAACTGCCAGCCGATTTTATATGTTCCTGCTGCAGTGTAACTGATTGGATTTCCTACGGAGCAGATCATTGATTTGATCGGGGTATCGTAAGAACCGGTTGCACTGTTATAGCCGTAAATGGTGACACGTCCGCGGGTTCTGTCTACTGTGATGTATTTGGATGACGGATTGAAGATGCTTGTCACATCCTCCATCAAAGAACCGTCTGCTTTGCGGTAACGGCGGTATTTTCCGATGTACTCCCATCCTTCCGTGATTCTGCGTCCGGAAGCATCGAATTTGTACTGTTTTCCATTGATCGTAGCGGTGCAGTTCTGATATCTTCCGCCCCAGCTGCGGAAATAATACTGAGAACCGTTCAGTGTCAGCCACTGATCATGGTACATGCCGCCCCAGCTCTTGAAGTAGTACCAGTTCTTATCATGAAGAATCCACTCGTCATGTGCCATGCCGCCCCAGCTCTTCATGTAATAATAGTTACCGTCATGGTAAACCCAGCCGGTCAGCATTTTTCCATCTTTATCCAGATAATAATAATTTTTATCATAGAGGAACCAGCCTTTTTGCGTCCGTTTGGTTCCATCTGCATTAAACCAGTACCAGATATCGCCGGACTTGCCCCATTCGTTTTTATACATACCACCCCAGCTCTTGAAGTAGTATTTTCCATCGAGCCATTCATTGGCAAGCATGGTTCCATCGGATTTCAGATAATACTTATTTCCTTTGTAGGTCAGCCAGCCGCTGGTATATTTCTTTCCATTTCCGTCAAAATAATACCATACATTGTTGACTTTTGCCCATGCGTTTTTGTAGGCCGCACCCCAGCTGCGGAAGTAATAGGTGTTATCCAGCCACTCATTAAAAGCCATTTTTCCATCGGCTTTCAGATAATAGCTGTTTCCATTGTAATCCAGCCAGGAATTCGTCAGCAGTTTTCCGCCGTCTGCAGTTGCCCAGTACCAGATTGTCTGCGTGCTGGTTTTAATTTTTTTCCATCCTGTTGTCGTCGAAACGGCTCCGTCAGCACCAACGTAATAATAATTTCCATTATAGCTTCCAACATCGTTGACACACATGCCGCCCCAGCTCTTGAAGAGATACATGGTTCCGTTCACATTCAGCGCGTTGTCTTCCATATGACCGTCTTCATGGAGATAATATTTATTTCCATCGTAATTGAACCAGCCTGTCCGTACGCCGCCCCAGCTGCAGAAGCTGTACCATTTTCCATCAATCTGTGCCCAGCCGGATTTATTTTTCTGATTACCGGTTTCCATCTCGAAACTTCCATCTTTCAAATTTCCGTTTGCATCAAAGGAAGCTGGTTTCATATAGTAGATTGCTGTATCTACCTTTTGCCATCCTGAAAGAAGTTCCCCTGTTTCCGCATCCACTAAGTACCAGTTAGAGCCAACCGTCAACCAGCTTACCGTACGATCTCCCTGCTGATACGCATTGTGATTTCCAAGAGATACAGTGCTGTCTTCTGCATTCAGATAATAGGTATGCGTTACATTGTTTTCATCAACAACAGTCTGGAAACCTGCCTCTTTTACGCGGGTTCCATCATTGCCAAACAGATATGTTACATCTCCTACTTTCTGAGTTGTGCTCCAGACTGCATAGCCTTCTTCATCGGCATAGTAATCATCCACACTGCCATCCTCAAATTTGATGGTAACAAGTTCATTTTTTTTCAGTTCCGGTGCAAATACTTTTCCTTCACAAATACCCTGCTGTCTCGAACCAAGTTCATCTTTTGCAGGATCTTCCCCTTCTGTCTCAAAGTAGTAGATTCCGGTTTTTCCATCTTCATCCGTCAGCTCTACTTCACCGGTCAGCATATAGCCATTTTCGTCAAACGCATAATCGACGCCGTCGATTTCTATTGGTCCGGTAGCAGCTACCACCTTATTATTCTCATCCAGAACTCCGTACTGAAACTGTTTCTTTCCATCTTTTTCAACGCTGTTCCAGCCTTCCTTCAGATTACTTACTTCCGGAGCCGGAGTTGCGCTCGGCGTCGGTGTCTCGGAAGGGGTCTCAGTTGGTGTTGCGGTCGGTGCTTCGGTTGGAGCCGGAGTCTCACTCGGTGTAACCTCTGGGGTCTCAGTTGGCGCCGGAGTCGGAGTCGTTTCTTCGTCTTCGGCCTGAGCTACAGTATCACTTTCCGAATTTACCGGTAATGGACTGGTTTCTGTAGAAGCTGCATATGCACCGGCTGGTGTAACACTTACCATGACGCCAAGTACGGCTGCGGCCAGAAACTTTCTTTTCATTCTTATTCATCCTCCCATTTTTTTACTCTTATACAATTTATAGCTTACTACATTTTTCCATCTATTTCAAGTTATCCGCCGGTAAAATACCTTACAAATTTCTTATGGTTTTTTCCGGTTTTTCGGGCAGAAAAAACCTCCCGGCTCCGGTTTTCTTGCCGGATACAGGAGGTTTTTCATTTGTTTCTTTTTTATTCGTTTACGGTAGTAGATCCGTAGATTTCTGTCTGAAGTCTGGAAATGGTTGCCGAGAAATCCGGAACAAGCATCTCACCCTTGCTGGAGTACAGATCATCGTATGGTACACGGCTCTGTACAATCTCATAGGAGAGGATCGTCGGCAGCTCGCCGATCAGCGTCATCAGTGTAGACTGGTCGATGTTATGGGTGACACTCGGAAGAATGGTATCTGCCAGCGCGCTCAGTTCTGTTACGCTGGAAGATTTCATCTCCTGCATCATTTTGCTTAATACCTCTCTCTGGCGCTCGGTTCTCTGATAATCCGAGTTTCCGACGTAACGAATTCGTGCATATGCAACCGCCTGATAACCGTCCACGTGCTGATCGCCGCTTGACGTATACTGATGTGCGGATGCATCTGCATTGCGAAGCTTGCACATTTCGTTGATATAGTTGTTTGCCACACGTACCTCATCATCACTCGGGGAAAGCTCGATTCCGCCGACGGCATCAATGATATCGATCATGGAATCAAAGTCAACGCTTGCGTAGTTATCAATCGGCAGCTTGTAGTTGTCTTCAATGGTACGGACAACCAGCGGGCCGCCGCCGTATGCGCAGGCTGCGTTCAGCTTCTTTACACCGACATCCGGAATATTTGCATACAGGTCACGCATAAAGGATGTCATGTGGATCTGTTTTGTATCTTTATTGATGGACATCAGAATCATGGAATCGGAGTTTCCATACCACGTTTTGTCACGACGGTCAACACCGATCAGCAGAATGTTGTATACATTGCTGTTGTTTGGAAGTTCAATGTCCTGTGTCTCATTTAAAATCTCAGACTGCAGGGCATCCGTCTCCTCATCAGTCAACCCGGTACTTTCTGTCTCAACCTCTGTGGATTTATTGATCGTGATTTTATCATCGCTTACGTAGTTACTCTTGCTGTAATAGTGATTGATTACAGCATAGACACCGACGAGCACAACCAGTACAACTACGAGAAGGATGGTGAGCACATTAACCCAGCCGAATTTCTTCTTTTTCTTTCCTGAGGAATGGCGTCTTTCCGGGATTTCATCCTCGTCATCATATTCTTTTCTCATAACGACCTCTTTCATTTTCTTATTTTCCGGTATTTTCCAGCCGGATATCGTTTATAATATAGTCAAAAAACGGACTGCTGTCAAGTGTGCAGTCCGTTTTGATTGATTTCCGTTTGCAGTTCTTTTTCCTACCGCTGCATTTTCTCCCACTGGTTCAGTGCAGCCTCAATGACTTTGTCCATATCGTAATACTTGTATTCTCCAAGTCTTCCGCCAAAGATAATCTTCTCTTCTTTTTCCGCAAGTGCGGCATATTTCTGATAAAGTTCCTGGTTTCTGGCATCATTCACCGGGTAGTACGGCTCCATCCCCTCTTTCCAGTCGGTGGAATACTCTCTGGAAATGACGGTCTTTTTCTGGGTTCCGAATTCGAAATGCTTGTGTTCGATCACACGCGTATACGGTGTCTCCCGATCGGTGTAGTTTACTACAGCCACGCCCTGATAATTGTCGGTATCCAGCACTTCTGTTTCAAAGCGCACCGTACGGTATTCCAGCTTGCCAAGTGCATAATCGTAAAACGCATCAATCGCTCCGGTGTAAATCACCGTCTCACCCATCGCCAGGTACTTTTCTTTATTTTCCAGAAAATCAACACCTATCTGTACATCCGCTTTTTCAAAAAGCCGCTCTGTCAGAACGTTATAGCCTCCAATCGGAATTCCCTGATAAAGGTCATTGAAATAGTTGTTGTCATACGTAAAGCGCACCGGAAGCCGTTTGATGATAAAGCTCGGCAGCTCACTGCAATCTCTTCCCCACTGCTTTTCTGTATAACCCTTAACCAGCTTTTCATAAATATCTTTTCCAACCAGTTTGATCGCCTGCTCTTCCAGATTTTTCGGCTCTCCCGGAACAGCTTTTCTCTGCTCTTCGATGATTGTTTTCGCCTCTTCCGGTGTGCGGATTCCCCACATTTTACTGAAGGTATTCATATTGAACGGCATATTATAAATTTCGCCTTTGTAGTTGGCAATCGGCGAGTTTGTATAACGGTTGAATTCTGCCAGCGAATTGACAAACTGCCACACCTCTTTATTCGAAGTATGGAAAATATGCGCTCCATACTTGTGTACATGAATTCCCTCGATTTCTTCGCAGTAAATATTTCCGCCTGTATGATCTCTTCGTTCCAGTACAAGACAGCTTTTCCCTGCCTGACCGGCAAGATAAGCAATCACTCCGGAATACAGACCGGCGCCAACCAGAACATAATCATATTTCTTCATTGTTCTTTCTCCTTACAGTTCTTCCCCAAGTCCCGTCCGGATGGAATTGACAAGGAACTGCAGAGCTTCCTCCTCGTCCTCTCCCTCGCAGAACAGCTCAATTTCGTCTCCGCATTTGACGCATGCGCCAAGGACGCTTAAGACGCTCTTTGCATTTGCTGTATTTCCATCTCCGTAGTGGAATGTAATAGATGATTTAAACTGCATCGCCTGTTTGCACAGGGTTCCGGCCGGGCGAAGATGAAGGCCGGTTGGATTTTTCACGGTCACTTTTCCGCTTACCATTGGTTTCCCTCCTAATTTGTTCCTGTCGTTTTATTTGCTACTGCTTTTTCTTTGATATGAATCGTTGTCTTGACACTGTCTACGAGCTCATAGCCATCCGGCAGTGTGATTTTTACCGGTACCTCGTAATCCCCGACACCCATTCCATTCAGATCTATGGATGCGTTGATCTGGGAAGTATCTAATTTGGCCAGATTTTTGTCCGATGCTTTAATGCGGATTGCAAGCTGTGTCTGATCATACAGAACGGTATAAGTGGACTGAAGATTGCCCGTCTCGATCTGATCGACATCAAGTTCAAATTCCCTGCTCTCATTCGGCATAACCGTTACGTGAACGGTAACGGATGCAGACGAACTGGAAGATACTTTCAGATCTGTCACATCGGCGAGAACATCGCTTAAGTCAACCGTCGTCTCCACATCGGAGCGCTGTCCTGCAACGGAGGTATAGTCTTCCGGAATTTCAATCGTATTGCCTTCATCCGCCAGCTTTGCAAGTGCCTCCTCGGATCCGGCAACGGTGATTTCCTCCGGTGTGGTATAGATATTTTTAATCTGATAGCCGTCTGCCGGAGTTCCGCTGTACAGTGCACTCAGCTTAATACCGGATACACGGCGCCACAGTTCAATATCCACATCCACCTGCGGGGAGCCGCTGTCGAAATTCAAAAATTCCATCTGGGATTCCGGCATCTCATCCTGGTTTTTATCAATAATCATCAGATCCGCCGTGACGGTTCCGGAATTCCGCATATTGGTTACATCTACTTTTGCCACCACACTGCTGATCTTATTGATCAGGGACGTCGGGCCGGAAATGGTGATGCTCTCCGGATCGGAAGTCATCGTTCCCACTTCGTAATCTTTTGCCGGTTTCGTATTTCCTGCGTCAATTGTGATCGGGAATTTTTCGCTGTCCACATCCTCGATTTCCACAGGGATCGTTGCTGTCACTGTGCTCAGTTTTTCCTGTTTTACCATGGAGCACGCTGCCTTGATCGGCACATAAACCGGGTTTGTATCCATCGTCACAATCTGGGTCAGATCGGCCGTGACAGTGATATCCGATGCTTTCAGCCGGCTGACAACCGAGTTGTTGTCCGTGACAGTAACCGTGACCGTCTGGTATTCCTCCGCAATCTGGTATGTTTTCTTTCCGGCTGCGATGTAGGCTTCATTGGTCACCTGCACGGGGACATCAAAGCGCTCTTTCACAATCGGGTCATTCACACTGACCACAACGTACCAGATTACAATGGCAATCAGGATAGAAAGAATTTTCAAAGGGAGATTGTTCAGAAGCTTTTTCAGAATTTTCTTTTTCATTTCTTCTCTCCCTCCACTTTCTGACGCATTCCGCGGATATGCCATCCTTTCTTCTCTTCCGGTTTTTTCGCGAGCTTCTGGATTTTGTGAAGCTGCTCCCGAAGGTCGCTCGGTGTTACTGCCGTGTGGAGTTCTCCGCCGGAAGCATACGACACATTTCCGGTTTCCTCGGAGACAATAATCGTAAAGGAATCCGTCACCTCACTGATGCCGACACCTGCACGGTGGCGTGTTCCAAGATTCTTGTTCAGATCCATGTTGTCGGACAGCGGCAGGTAACATGTTGCTGCCGTGACACGGTTGTTCCGTACAATCACGGCTCCGTCGTGCAGCGGCGTATTGTGTTCGAAAATATTGATCAGCAGCTGGCTGGTCAGAACGCCGTCAATCGGGATTCCGGTCTTTTCATATTCCTCCAGGGTGATGGTCTTTTCGATGACGATCAGCGCTCCGGTCTTTACTTCTCCCATTTCAAAACTGGCCCTTACCAGTTCATTGATGGTTTTGTCACTGAACCGTTCATTTTCCTCCTGGCCGCTCGCAAAAGAAATGGCAGACAGCGGATTCTTTTCTCCAATCTGCTCGACCACTCTTCGAAGCTCCGGCTGAAAGATAATTACAACCGCTGTGATCGCCGCCCCGCCGATGTTTCCGAACAGCCACAGAATCGTCTGCATTTTCAGCACGTTTGCAATGATGACAAAGACACCAATCAGAAAAATACCTTTCATCAGCGTATAGGCCTTTGTATTCTGCAGCCAGCGGATCAGGTGATAGACGAAAAATGCAATGAGCAGAATCTGCACAATATCAATCAGTTCAATTTGTTTTGGCAGCCCGTAGTCTGCCGTTCTTGTGACAATCCAGTTCCACACGCCACGCACACTGTCACTTCCTTTCTTTTCCCACGGCCGGTTTTCTTCTGATTTTCAAAATTCTTTTAAAGATCCTTTAAGGTGTCCTCCAGCATGCTCTTATAATCCACATCCTGATAATCGCCCTCGTCCAGCGGCGGAATTTCTTCTTCCTGAATTTCTTCTGTTTCGTTTATTTCTTCTGTTTCGTTTATTTCTTCTATTTCTTCTTTTTCCTCGATCTCATCAAGATCCCTGCTGTTCCCGGATTCTTCTGTATGTCCAAGATTTGCCAGAGCATCGAGTTCCTCGTCTGTCAGATCCGGTTCTTTTTTCTTTTCATTCCGAATATAAGTCACACAGCGCTGTGCCTTTGTCACATTGAATTTTGGAACGGCTTTTACGTAGTAATAATAATCGTCGTCATCATATTCCAGGTATTCTGTCCGGGTGTAGTCTGCACCGAACAGGAAAAACTCCAGAACAAATCCAACCAGACAGCCGGCCGCCGCCCCGATCAGAACCATCGGGAGTGCAATCTGTACATCCAGTGCCAGGCTTCCGGCAATCATAATAACCGCATAGGCAACCGAACCTGCCACAATGGAAATCTGCCATGCATAATCCGCACTGCTGTGGCGGATTGCATTGACAAGAAGTACGGTCAGTGCGCAGGCGATCAGAACCAGCAGCATTTCCTCATTGCGGAAGAGGCCGTTGAAAAATTCCTGTACGACTGCCGTGATCTCCGGTGCTTCCGCCGCATGAAGCAGCGGCTCCATTTTTCCGTGAATCATGTCGCACATATAGTAGACAACGACACCGCAGGCTGCTGAAAATGCAGAGAGCGGCGTGCCGGCAAGACCATAGGCAACCGGAACGGCAGATGGCACGTGAAGCCAGAATGCGAGCGGTGTCAAAAGGAGTGCCGGCGCATCCTTCGGCACAAAGCGAAGATATAGAAACCAGAGCACCAGCAGAACCAGCGCCGCAAGACCCGCGATTACCATGTGAAGTGCAAAGCAGTGGCCGATGATCACCAGCATTGCAAGGAAAACCATTCCATTCAATGGCAGGATGGCGCAGATCAGTGACAGAATCAATACCACATACATGCTGTCCAGCATCTTCAGATAGCCGAGATTGGAATTAATACCACGAAATACAGCAAGAGCGAGCAGAAATTTCACAATCGGAAGTACGATTCCGCTGCAGGAGCCGTAAAACTCTTTTAATTTTTCTTTCAGTTCAATCAATACTGTCATGTTTCCTTCCTCCTGCGCCCGGATTTCTTCCCGCTTTTTTCCTGTTCCTCATACATGTTCTGCAGGTCATCCAGCTCTTTTCCATACCATTTCAGCTTTTTCTGTGCTCCCTGGTAACGGATCGTGCTGATCACATACACGGCAATGGAATAGACTGCCAGAAAACACAGATAGGACGCGATCAGACACCCTGCTGCAAACTGCAGGTCGATTGTGTCTATCTCGTCCACCAACCATTCAATATGATATAAGACTGCAACCGCAAGTACCAGAATGTATCCGATGGAAGCCAGAAAAAAATTTTTCAGAAGCTCTTTTCCGATGTAATCACTCCGAAAATAGCGGCCGATTCGTAAGGCATTTTTTTCTTCTTTTTTTTCGAAAAAAGCCAGTTTTGTCATCTGACGAATCCTTTTTTCGTCCAACATGCCTCTTGGTCTCCTCTTCCCGTTCTAAATTATGTTTATTTTACCATATGTTTCCGATATTGGAAAGCTATTCTCAAAATATTCACACACTATTTTACAATTGCCGCACAAACAAAATCCACCTGTTCTGCTCCATTCACTTTCAACAGTGACGCAATGGCATCAACCGTGCTTCCCGTTGTGAAAATGTCATCTACCAGAAGAATCCGGCAGTATTTCATCTGTCCCGGCTTTGCCAATGCAAAAGCTCCCTCCAGGTTTTTCCGCCGCTCGGCGGGACTAAGCTCTTTCTGGCGTTTTGTTTTTTTCACACGGCGGATCAGGCGGGCATTCATGGGAAGTTCCATTTCTTCTGCCAGCTTTTCTGCAAATACCTCCGCCTGATTGTAGCCGCGCTGCCGCTGTCTCGCCGGATGAAGCGGCACCGGAACGAGCACCTCCGGATTTCTTCTCTGGATCTGCTTTCCCACATAGAAAAACGCCGCGTGAGCATAAAATCCGGCGTATTCCTGCCGTTCATGATATTTGAACCGCATCAGGGAAGCCTCAAGTTCCCCGTGGTAACCGTACGGCGCAAAACCGCGGTCGAAGCTGTGCCTCGTTCTGCTGCAGTCCCGGCAGAACTCTTCCTCACTTCCCACGGGTTTCCCGCATTTTTTGCACCGCGCGCCCAGAATCGGATGGATCTTTTCCACACAATTCCGGCATAGATACGGCTCCTCACGTGACAGCAGTCCGTCACAGATGGGACATCGTCTCGGATAAACTGCGTTTAAAAGCCAGTTTCCTGTTTTATTTTTTTCTTTCATGTAACCTGCGCTTTCCCTTATCCACTCTGCCGGATGCAGCCGCATCCATGCCCCGGAAAAACGTGTTTACGCGTTTTCTTCCCGCATTTCCCAGATTCTTCTGGCGAGCGTTGTATACCGGTTCGCCTCGATATGATTTCCGATCATTGCCTGGAATGTCACATCACTTCCAACGATGGTGACGCACTTTCTGGCTCTCGTCACGGCCGTATACAAAAGATTCCGCGTCATCAGCATGCGCGGGCCGCCGAGCAGCGGAATCACAACCGCCGGGTACTCGCTTCCCTGCGCTTTATGTATCGTTGTGGCGTAGGCGAGCTCCAGCTCGTCCGCCTGTTTGAACGTATAGTCTGCGAATTTTCCTTCCTCAAACTCCACAGTGATCACCTCGGTATACGGGTTGATGCTCCGGATCATGCCGAGGTCTCCGTTGAATACACCCATACCGCGCTCCGCCACGATTCCGTTGATGCCGCGGATTTCCCACTCCATCTGGTAATTGTTGCGGATCTGCATGACCTTGTCGCCCTCGCGGAGGATATTACCTCCATTTTCCCGCTCGGCTTTGTCCGGTGCGGGCGGGTTCAGGTATTTCTGCAGAATCTGATTCAGATTTTCCACGCCGAGTGCACCTTTCCGCATCGGAGTCAGAATCTGGATATCCTGCGGGCGGGCATCCACATAACGCGGCAGTTTCTGGGACACCAGCGTCACCAGCACTTTCCAGATCACGTTGACATCGTACCGTTTCAAAAAGAAGAAATCTTTGCTCTTATTGTCCAGTATAACCTCTTCCCCATTATGGATCTTATGTGCATTGACAACAATATCGCTCTGGGATGCCTGCCGGAAAATGTGCGTCAGGCAGACAATCGGAAAGCATTCCGAACGGATCAGATCCCGGAGGACACTGCCCGGGCCGACACTTGGAAGCTGGTTCTGGTCTCCCACCAGAATCAGCCTTGTTCCCGGCACAATCGCGGAAAGAAGGGCATGCATCAGGTGGATATCAACCATCGACATCTCATCAATGATGATGACATCCGCGTCGAGCGGATTATCTGCGTTCCGCTCAAAATGCACATTTGCCGAGGAGTCATCCACATTTCCCGTCAGTTCCAGAAGACGATGGATCGTGCATGCCTCACAGCCAGTTGCCTCTGTCATTCGTTTCGCCGCTCTTCCGGTCGGCGCTGCCAGGAAAATGTCGAGGCCTTCTGCCTCAAAATAATGGATCATCGCATTGATGGTCGTCGTTTTTCCGGTTCCGGGACCTCCGGTCAGGATCATAAGACCGCTGTATGCCGCCTCAACGACTGCCGTCTTCTGCATCTCATCCAGCTCGATCTGATATTTTTTCTCGATCTTTCCGATCCGCTTTTCGATTGCCTCACGGTCTTCCTCGCATGTAATATTCAGCTCATGCAGCATGCGCGCCGTACTCAGTTCCAGATAATAATACTGGCTGGCGTACACAATCCGCAGCGGCTCATCCCCTTCCCGTTCGGCCGGGAGCTCGCGGATGACCGTTTTTTTGTCGATTGCCATATCCTGCAGAGATTTCTGCATCCGCTCCGGTTCTACGCCGAGAAGTTCCTGCCCTCTCCGAAGCAGCACCGGTTCCGGCAGATAGACATGGCCTTCTGCCGTCGCCTGATTCAGCACATACGAAAGACCGCTCTTGATGCGGAATTCGCTGTCCACGGCAATCCCGATTTTTCCGGCAATCTCATCCGCCGTCCGAAATCCCACGCCTGCGATATCTTCCGCCATTTTATACGGGTTTTCCTTTAAAATCCGGTACACATTGTCCCCGTACTGCTGATAAATCTTTGCACCGAGATTCAGTGCAATGCCATATCCCGAGAGGAAAATCATCGCATTCTGCATTTCGGCTTTTTCTGCCACCTGCTGTGCAATTTCACGCGCTTTCCGCTCGCTGATTCCCTTTACCTCCGCGAGGCGCTCCGGCTCTTCCTCGATGATCCGAAGCGTATCGTCACCGAAGCGGCGCACAATTCTTGCCGCCAGCGCCGCACCGACTCCTTTGATCGCACCGGAACCGAGATACCGCTCCAATGCAACAGAATCCTGTGGAACTTTCGTCTCATAGGATTCAATGCGGAACTGCTTTCCATAGGCAGCATGTTCAATATAATCTCCGGAAGCCTCGATCAGCTCGCCCTCTCCGATCATCGGAAGCGTGCCGACGCATGTCAGCTCGCGCCCCTTCATGCTCAGATTCAGGACGGTATAGCCGTTCTCCTCATTTCGGAAAATAATGTGTTCTACGTAGCCTTCTACTTTTTCTTTTTCACTCATCTTTTATCAAAACTGGCTTTCAAATTCATTCATCACTTCGCGGTACTGGCCGGTTCCAAGCGCAACGACGCTCGCCGGATTTTCTGCTGTCACGGTATTGATGCCGGTCCGCTCCTGGATCAGCTCGTCCATTCCGGCAAGGAGACTGCCGCCTCCGGTCAGGATAATGCCGCGGTCGGAAACATCGGATGCCAGTTCCGGCGGCGTTTTTTCCAGCACGGCACAGATCGCGTCCGCAATCTGGTTTGTCGTCTGGGCAAGGGCACCTCGGATTTCGTCGGAGGAAACCGTAATCGTCGCCGGAAGTCCGGTGATGACGTTTCTTCCCTTGATCTCCATCGTTTTCTCCTCGGCCCGCGGATAAGCGGAACCAATCCGGATTTTCACTGCCTCTGCGGTCTGTTCTCCGATAAATACGTTGTATGTTTTCCGTACATAGCGGATGATATCCTGGTCAAATGTCTCACTGGAAATCTTGACCGAATTGGAAACAACGGTTCCCGCAAGCGAGATCACAGCGATATCCGTCGTGCCTCCGCCGATGTCCACGATCATATTTCCGCATGGTTTCGTAATGTCAATTCCGGATCCGATTGCCGCTGCCACCGGCTCCGGCACGATCAGCACTTCCCGGGCTCCCGCCTGGTACGTTGCCTCCTCCACAGCCTTCCGCTCTACTTCCGTCACACCGGACGGCACACAGATGCTGATTCTCGGTTTCCGGAATGCTCTTCTTCCCATTGCCTTCTGGATAAAGTAGCGCAGCATGCGCTCGGTGATCAGAAAGTCCGTGATCACGCCCTGCCGCATGGGCCGGACCGCCATAATATTGCCCGGTGTCCGTCCAATCATCTGACGCGCTTCTTCTCCAATTGCCCGTACTTTATCTGCATCTTTATCATACGCAACTACGGACGGCTCCTTTAATACAATGCCTTTTCCCTTGGCATAGACCAGGATGCTGGACGTCCCCAGATCAATTCCGATATCGGTCGTTGCAGCCATAGTAATCCCCTTTCCTGTTCTCTTTTATTTTTCTTTATTTTAATCTGTTTGAAATTTGTATAGAATAAGTTCGGGTTCAAAACACCCGAAACACAAAAGGATCGAATGTGTTCTGAACCCAACCCGCTTCTTATTATATACAATCCCTTTTAAAATGGAAAGGATTTTTTAGAGATATTTTTCGACATATTTTCCGGTGTAGGATACCGGGCTCTTGGCCACTTCCTCCGGCGTTCCGCACGCAATCACGGTTCCGCCGCCGTCTCCGCCCTCCGGTCCGATATCAATAATATAGTCCGCCGTCTTGATGACATCCAGATTGTGTTCGATAACAACGACGGTATTTCCGCCCTCGGACAGGCGGTGCAGAATCTCCACCAGTTTGTGGACATCCGCAAAATGAAGTCCCGTCGTCGGCTCGTCGAGAATGTAGATCGTTTTTCCCGTGCCGCGGCGGCTCAGCTCTGCTGCGAGCTTGATACGCTGCGCTTCTCCGCCGGACAGCGTGGTGGACGGCTGGCCGAGGCGGATGTAGGAAAGGCCGACATCGTACAGGGTCTGTAATTTCCGGAAAATCGACGGTACCGGCCTGAAGAATTCCAGTGCCTCCTCGACCGTCATATTCAGCACATCGTAGATGCTCTTTCCTTTGTATTTGACTTCCAGTGTCTCACGGTTGTACCGTTTTCCATGGCAGACCTCACACGGCACATAGACATCCGGCAGGAAGTGCATTTCGATCTTCAGGATACCGTCGCCGCCGCAGGCCTCGCATCGGCCGCCCTTCACATTAAAGCTGAATCTTCCCTTCTTGTAGCCGCGCGCCTTGGCATCCTGCGTTGCCGCAAACAGGTCGCGGATCTGATCAAACAAACCTGTGTACGTTGCCGGATTGGAACGCGGTGTTCTTCCGATCGGGGACTGGTCGATGTCGATGACCTTATCGAGCTGTTCCATACCGATGATGTCTTTGTGTGCACCCGGAATCGTCCGCGCACGGTTCAGATCTCTTGCCAGCCGTTTGTACAGAATTTCATTGACAAGGGAACTCTTTCCCGATCCGGAGACTCCGGTCACGCAGGTCATGACACCGAGCGGGAAATTCACGTTGATATTTTTCAGATTGTGCTCTTTTGCTCCGACTACCTTCAGCCAGCCCGTCGGCTTTCTGCGCTCAGACGGAACCGGAATTTTCAGCTCTCCGCTTAAGTATTTTCCGGTGATGGAATTCGGATTTTTCATCAGATCTTCCGCCGTTCCGATCGCCACCAGCTCTCCGCCGTGCTCACCGGCTCCCGGGCCGATATCGACAACGCAGTCAGCGGCGCGCATCGTATCCTCGTCGTGCTCCACGACGATCAGGCTGTTTCCGAGGTCACGCAGATGTTTCAGCGTCGCGAGAAGTTTGTCGTTGTCTCTCTGGTGAAGACCGATGCTCGGCTCGTCGAGAATATAGGCGACACCGACAAGGCCGGAGCCGATCTGCGTTGCCAGACGGATTCTCTGCGCCTCACCGCCGGACAGCGATGCCGTTCCACGCGCCAGGGTCAGATAGTTTAATCCGACATCCGCAAGGAAGCTCACACGCGCACGGATCTCTTTTAAAATCTGCTTTCCGATCAGCAGCTGCTGTTCGGAGAGTTCGAGGTTCTGCATAAACTTCTGCAGATTGTCGATGGAAAGGGATGTTACTTCAAAAATATTTTTATCTCCGACCGTCACACCAAGCGACGTCGGTTTCAGACGCTGGCCATGGCACGCCTGGCACGGGGTCACACGCATGAAGGTTTCGTATTCCTGTTTTGTAGAATCCGATCCGGTCTCACGGTAGCGGCGCTCTACATTTTTGATCAGCCCCTCAAAAGCCACATCGTACACACCGACGCCGCGCTGACCGCGGTAATGCACCTTGACGGATTTTCCGTTCGTTCCGTAAATCAGGATATCGTGGATTTTTTTCGGATATTCACAGAACGGAGTGGAAAGGGAAAAATCGTACTCCTCTGCGAGCGCATCGAGAATGGCTCTCGTATAGCTCGATTTGTCCGTGCAGGACTGCCAGCCGAGCACGGTGATGGCTCCGTCTGCGATGGATACGGTCTTATCCGGAATCATCAGATCCTCGTCGAATTCCATTTTATAGCCCAGTCCGAAACAGGTCGGGCACGCGCCGAACGGATTGTTGAAGGAAAAGCTTCTCGGTTCAATCTCGCCGATGCTGATCCCGCAGTCCGGGCAGGAAAAGCTCTCCGAGAACTGAATCGGTTCACCGCCGATCACATCCACGGTCATGAGTCCGTTTGCCAGTGCAAGCACATTCTCGATGGAATCTGCCAGGCGCTTCTCAATTCCTTCCTTTACCATGAGACGATCCACCACGATCTCGATATTGTGCTTTTTATTCTTGTCCAGTTTGATCTCTTCTGACAGTTCATACATGCTGCCGTCGGCAATCACACGCACATAACCGCTTCGCTTCGCCTGCTCAAACAGCTTCTGATGTTCACCCTTTCTGCCGCGCACAACCGGCGCCAGCAGCTGGATCTTCGTGTGCTCCGGCAGTTCCATAATCTGATCGACCATCTGGTCGACCGTCTGCTTTTTGATCTCTTTTCCACACTTCGGGCAATGCGGCACACCGATCCGCGCATAAAGCAGCCGGAAGTAATCGTAGATCTCCGTCACTGTTCCCACCGTCGAGCGGGGATTGCGGTTCGTCGACTTCTGATCGATCGAGATTGCCGGCGACAATCCCTCAATCTTCTCGACATTCGGCTTTTCCATCTGCCCCAGGAACTGCCTTGCATAGGAAGACAGCGACTCCATATAGCGCCGCTGTCCTTCGGCATAGATTGTATCAAATGCGAGGGACGATTTTCCCGATCCCGACAATCCGGTCAGCACGACAAATTCGTCTCTCGGAATATCCACATCGATATTTTTGAGGTTGTGCTCGTTCGCTCCTCTGATTTTAATATATTTTCTTTCGGACGTTTTCTTCATTGTCTTATCCTTTCTACAGATCACGCAGCATTCCCTTGAGTTCGATCATCTTGTCGCGGTATTCCGCCGCCGCCTCGAAATTGAGATCCGCCGCCGCTTTTTCCATCTTTTTCTGGATATCGGCGATCAGTTTCGTCAGTTCCGCCTTGTTCATCGACTCCGGAGACTTCTTGAAATTCATTTCTTCCTTTGCGATCTTCTTGGAAACAGAGATCAGTTCCCGCACCGACTTCTGAATCGTCGTCGGTGTAATGCCGTGTGTCTCGTTGTACTCCTGCTGGATCTTGCGGCGCCGTTCCGTCTCCTCGATCGCAACACGCATGGAATCCGTAATCGTATCCGCATACATGATCACATGTCCCTCACTGTTGCGCGCCGCCCTGCCGATAGTCTGGATCAGCGACGTCTCAGAACGCAGGAAGCCTTCCTTGTCCGCATCCAGGATTGCCACCAGGGTAATCTCCGGTATGTCCAATCCCTCACGCAGAAGGTTGATGCCCACCAGCACATCGAACACATCCAGACGCAGATCGCGGATAATCTCCGCGCGCTCTAACGTATCAATATCGGAATGGAGATATTTGACGCGGATCCCCAGTTCCCGCATGTAATCGGTCAGATCCTCCGCCATTTTTTTCGTCAGGGTCGTAATCAGCACCTTGTGGTGGTTCTTGATCTCCTTGTTGACCTCACCCACCAGATCATCAATCTGCCCCTCTACCGGGCGCACCACAACCTCCGGATCGAGCAGTCCCGTCGGCCGGATAATCTGCTCCGCGCGCAAAAGTTCATGCTCATCCTCGTATACGTTCGGCGTCGCCGAAACGAACAGCATCTGGTCGATCTTGCCCTCAAATTCCTCAAAATTCAGCGGGCGGTTATCCTTCGCAGACGGCAACCGGAACCCGTAATCCACCAGCGTGCTCTTTCGTGCCTGATCCCCCGCATACATTCCGCGGATCTGCGGAATTGTGATATGGGACTCATCCACGATAATCAGATAATCATCCTTAAAGTAATCCATCAGCGTGTGCGGCGTCGCTCCCGCCGGAAGCCCCGCCAGATGCCTGGAGTAGTTCTCTATGCCGCTGCAGAATCCCGTCTCTTTTAACATCTCAATATCAAAATTCGTACGCTCCGCGATTCTCTGTGCCTCCAGCAGCTTGTCCTCGCCTTTAAAATATTTCACGCGCTCTTCCAGCTCCGCCTCGATGTTATCGCACGCTCTTAAAATCTTTTCCTGCGGCACAACGTAGTGGGAAGCCGGAAATACCGCAAAATGCTCGAGCCGGCACTTAATCTCGCCGGTCAGCACATCAATCTCCGTTATACGGTCAATCTCATCCCCGAAAAACTCCACGCGGATCGCCGTATCGCCATAGTTTGCCGGGAATATCTCAAGCACATCCCCGCGGACCCGGAACGTGCCGCGATGAAAATCCATCTCATTTCGCGTGTACTGAATATCGATCAGCGCACGGATGACCTCGTCCCTGTCCTTCTCCATGCCCGGGCGCAGCGATACCATCATGCCAAGGTAATCCTCCGGGCTGCCCAGACCATAGATACAGGAAACCGATGCCACAACGATCACATCTCTCCGCTCCACAAGCGCAGCCGTGGCAGACAGGCGCAGTTTATCTATCTCCTCATTGATTGCCGAGTCTTTTGCGATATAGGTATCCGTCTGCGGCACATACGCCTCCGGCTGATAATAATCATAGTATGACACAAAATACTCGACTGCATTCTCCGGGAAAAATTCCTTCATTTCCCCGTAGAGCTGCGCCGCCAGTGTTTTATTGTGAGAAATAATCAGTGTCGGCCGGTTCAGCTGTTCGATGACGTTCGCCATCGTAAAGGTCTTACCCGAACCCGTCACGCCGAGCAGCGTCTCAAACTGATTGCCCTCGCGGAATCCGCGCACCAGTTCTTCGATCGCCTGCGGCTGGTCTCCGGTCGGCTTGTATTTGGAATGTAATTTAAAATGATCCACTTGCAAATCTCCTTTTATGTTCTCATAAAAAATAGAAAGCGCCCTTTCCCGGCTGTGCAGTACATGTCCGGAAAATCTTTGATGCTGCAAATCGGAAATTACCAACGCTTCATGTTCTTCTCAAACTTCCCGGTATATGCCTGCTTCAATTCATCTGCCGTAATTCCGTAACAGAGCATGACATCATTGTAGTACATAAGAACATCTGCCATTTCCTCAACCAGATCTTTCCTCAATTCTTCCTGTGTCAGGGCATTCACTGCACCATGCTTTTTGACAATATCAATCACTTCACCTATTTCGCCAACCATCCAAAGCATCTTGTTCTGTCCTATTTCCGGACAGATCGGTTCCCATCTGTCCTTGTACTTATCCTGTAATGCCTGCTGCATTTCCTGCATTTCGTTTATACTAAAATCTGCCATACCACATTCCTCCACCATATCCCGACTGAACCCATTCCGGAAACGGGAAATTGTTCTATTGTTCTTTCTATTTCTCTCAATAAGCAAGCTACAACTTGCAGTTGTTTATTCTATAATCTTTTTATCCCCAAAATACTGTGTTAAAATCAAAATTAGCGAACTACAAGCAAGTACTCCGTCCATAATACCTGCAGGTAACATAAACATCATCAGGATCATCGTAATGATACAATTTAAAATAGACAATACCAGTCCCCACATTCTATTTTTCCACAATCCAACTGCTCCTATGACCCTCACAATACCATAAAGCATTCCCATTATAAGCATCAAATCCATATTTTCTTGAAAATACGGAACAATAAACGAAATATACTCATTTATATTAAACTTATCTGCCCCTAATATAAATATGGGAATGAGGCAAAAGCAGCCGCCTATTTCCATAAAGGCTCCATGAATCATCATCAACACTGATGCAATTTTATATTTCTTCATCAAAACATTCCTCCCCTGAAATAGTTCTGCAAATCAGATTTTCACTTTTTTGCAGCTTAATAAGCTGAACCTTGCCATCCATTTTAACATCCTTGGCAACAAAATCATACTTCTCAAACAATGAAATTCTGCAAGCGGAAAATTATACCGTTATTTCAACCTGATTTTCCTCTATTGCAACAACACCGCTTTCATAATAGCCATCGCCTGTTGTGCGTGGACCACTGACGACCGGATATCCTGCTTCTTCCAGTTTCATTGTCAATTCATCCACTTTTTCTTTACTGCCGACGCTGAAAGCAATATGGATTAGACCTGTTCGGTTAAGTGTTTTCTTCATATCCTCCATATCCGGCTTATTCATTATCTCAAGTCTCGAACCGCCTTCAAAAGCAAGAAAATATGGCCTGATTTTTCAGTCTATCTCTCGTTCCAACAGCCCCTAACAATCATGATTTTTCCGATTCTGCAAACTTGAATTTCATGCGCTATTTGTTTATCAACCATTCCATAGTTTCAAAGTTCAAATATAGTTCTATTTCTTTTCCCCATGTCAAAAATTCAAAACAACTGATTTTTAAAATATTCTCTCTCCATTCAACAAATTTCAAATTATCAGCATTAATGGGAAGAACTATGTTTTCCATATCGCTAATCTTAGTATTTGCAAACATCTCAATGCCATAGCCATCTGTAACTAAAATTTTTCCAAATGGTGTGACTGTTATATCTACATATTCTGGTTGTGAATAATATTCCATAATTTCACCACCATAAATATCTAGCACATACATATAATCAGAAGTCAAAACAACAATAATTCCTAATGTTGTAGAACAAGATACCCCTCTATATTTACCTCTAAATTCACCACACCAAATATCATCTTCTTCGGTAAATTTTATCCATGTCCAATCAGTTGAATTCCATGGACTTTTTATATCATAAATTTTTTCAATATATTCCCCTGAATATGGTTGTTGAATATATTCTGCTCTAGAAATCATTTAAACGCATCTCCAAAATACCGATTTTTATTGCTAACAAGCAGACATTATCTTTCATATAAAATATGTAAATCTCCATCAACAAATCCAATACCTATTGCTTGATATTTTTTTAAACTTCCAGCATATTTCCCAAAAGAAAGGTATTC
>OGIE01002131.1_pt1 | contig 25394 bp, 20 predicted proteins | sample 1571581 | NCBI WGS metagenome assembly OGIE01 (sample SAMEA2582021, study PRJEB24529) | metagenome | biome: Human gut stool | place: China | collected 2011
GGCTTCGCATTTCAATACGGCAAATTCCTGCTGCCACCACGTTTTCTTACGGCACCTTTGAAATTCCCGGGAATTGACTTTTTATTTTAAATTTGTTAGAATGTAGCATATTTATGGCTGTACAGAATGCTGGAAGGCAGATGCGTACAGATCCATACGGTAAAGAGGTGTGCGGGGAAAAACCGTATGCCTCTTCTTCATGTTTTGGCGGATGCTAAGAAGTTGTTAAGATGAAGAGAAAAGAGATGACAGGGCGCAGGCTGTTTGTGTCGGATAGAATGACCGCACAAGTTTTCAGACATCTGGGATAAAGGAGTTAGAAGATACAGAATGGAACAGAAGGGACAAAACGGACAGGAACAGATTCTCGTCGGAATTGACGTTGGCTCAACGACGACGAAGGTGGCAGTGATGGAGGTGGCAACGGGGAAAGTCCTGTTTTCGGACTATACACGCCATCACTCGGATCAGCTTCAGAGTGTGTCGAGAGCTGTAAAATTGGTGAAAGAGACGCTTGCGGGGCGGTCATTTCTGACGGCGATGACCGGTTCGGGCGCAAAGCACCTCTCGGAAGAGCTGGAGATCCCTTATGTACAGGAGGTAGTGGCGAACTCGATCGCCTTGAAAGCCATGTACGGGGAAATCGGAACGGCGATCGAGCTGGGTGGACAGGATGCGAAGATTATCTTTTTCCAGAGGGATAAACGGACGGGCGAGCTGCAGGTCGCAGATATGCGGATGAACGGCAGCTGTGCTGGCGGTACAGGTGCGTTTGTGGATGAGATTGCTTCTCTTCTTAAGACACCGGTTGAGGAATTTGACGCGCTGGCGGCACAGGGAACAACCGTATATGATATATCCGGACGGTGCGGCGTGTACGCCAAGACCGACATCCAGCCTCTTTTAAATCAGGGGGTGAAAAAATCAGATTTGGCGCTTTCCTCCTTCCATGCGATTGCTAAACAGACGATCGGCGGTCTGGCACAGGGACTTTCGATCGAGAAGCCGGTTGTCTTTGAGGGCGGTCCGCTGACCTTTAACCGGACGCTGGTGCGCGTGTTTGCTGAACGTCTGGACCTTCGGCCGGAGGAAATTTTAAGTCCGGACCGGCCGGAACTTCTGATTGCCTGCGGTGCGGCGCGTGCGGCAGTGAAGCTTTTTTCGAAGGAAGAGGCGCTCGCCACGGCAGACGGACTGTTAGATCGGATCGAGAAGGTGCGTGCGGCGCGCGAGGAAGAAAAGAAACAAAGTGAAGCCGGAAATGGCGATGAGATGGCGGAGGGCACGTTCCGTTCCCGTCCATTTTTTGCCGACCAGGCGGCGCAGACGGAATTTCAGGAGAGACACAGACGCCCGGAACGAAAAACAGTATATCCGCAGCTAGGCAGTACGCTGCGGGCTTATCTGGGTATTGATTCGGGCAGTACGACGACAAAATTTGTCCTGTTAGATGAGAATGAGGAACTTCTGGATTCCTTTTATGCGCCGAATCAAGGCGATCCGCTGACGGTGGCAAAGAAAGCACTGATTGCAATGCGGGAAAAGTATGCGTCCCACGGCGTGCGGCTGGAGATTTTGGCAGCCGGGACGACCGGTTATGGAGAAATGCTGTTTTCACGTGCATTTTCGGCCGAGACACACGCGGTTGAGACGGTGGCACATGCACGTGCGGCGGCAAAATACACGCCGGATGCGACGTTTCTTCTGGACATCGGTGGTCAGGATATGAAGGCAATCTGGCTGGACAATGGCGTTATCACAAATATTGTCGTGAATGAAGCCTGCTCATCCGGCTGTGGGTCTTTTTTGGAAAATTTTGCATCCTCCCTGCATATTCCGGCGCGGGAGATTGCTGAAAAGGCATTTTCTTCGCAGCATCCGGCTGCGCTCGGAAGCCGCTGTACCGTCTTTATGACGAGCAGTATCGTGACGGAGCAGAGAAATGGAAAGCTGCCGGAGGACATCATGGCGGGGCTGTGCCGTTCGATCATTGAAAATGTATTTACAAAGGTTATCCGTGTGTCGAACCTGGATTCTCTGGGAAAGAGGATTGTCGTACAGGGCGGAACGTTTGAAAATGATGCGGTTCTCTGTGCGCTGGAACAGTATGTCGGCCGCCCGGTGATCCGGGCGCCGTATCCGGGCATTATGGGGGCGATCGGTGCGGCGCTTTTAGCGAAGGAAGAAGCACAGAGCCGGAAACAGCCGCATTTTACCAGTTTGGATCAAATGGAGTCCCTGACCTGGCAGCAGGAGGCGAATGTGCCGTGTCCGTTCTGTATGAACCATTGTCAGCGTGCGGTGGTGCGGTTTTCGAATGGAACCTCATGGATCACGAACAACCGTTGTGAGCGGGGCGAGATTCTTGGCGATCCGAAGGATGTGAAGGTGCGCGAGCGACTGAAAATAGCGTCCGAAACCCGGAATAAAGTGCCAAATCTCTATAAATTGCGGGAAGAACTCCTGTTTGCAGATTATCTGGATCAAGCGGAAGAAGGGGATGCATCGTCTGCAAAAAGTCATTCAGAGCGGGCAGCCGCTAAGACTGGTCTTGTGCCGAATGCTGTGTCTGATACTGTGCGGCGAAATATAACCATCGGTCTGCCGCGCGTCCTTGCTTTCTGGGATACGATGCCGTTCTGGACGACGTTCTGGCGTTCGCTGGGCTTTGAGATTCAGATTTCATCCCCGAGCACGCACAAGATGTTTGAGGAAGGCTTAAGCGCGGTAACTTCAGATACCGTCTGCTTTCCGGCAAAACTGGTGCACGGGCATATCCGCGATCTGGTAAAGAAGAAAGTGGATCGTATTTTTATGCCGTCGATTGCGGCGATCGGATCGGAAAATACGGAATCAACGAGCGAGTCCATGTGTGCAGTCGTGAAGGGATATCCGCTTGTGATCCGCAACTCGGATTCTCCGGAGAAACAGTGGGGCATTCCGTTTGATGCACCGTTATTTTACTGGTACAGGGAGGAAGATAAAGAACGTCAGCTTATTACATATATGGAACAGACATTTTCCATCCAGCCGTCGGAAACGAAAAAGGCGGTTCTTGCAGGAAATGATGCGATGCGGCAGTTTGGGAGCCGCCTGAAAGAGGCGGGAGCGAAGGTTCTGGAAGAGGTGGAAAAAGAGGGGCGCTATGCGGTGGTGCTGGCGTCAAGACCGTATCAGAATGATGCGCTTGTCAACCACAGCCTGCCGGAGCTTTTGACCGAGTTCGGCGTTCCGGTTCTGACGGCAGATTCTGTTCCGGGCATTGAAAATGTGGATTTAAGCCACAGCCGTCTGGATGTCGTAAACAATTACCACGCGCGGATGCTGGCGTCCGCGGTTCTGGCGGCACAGAGCCAGAATCTGGAATATGTCCAGTTTGTAAGCTTTGGATGCGGGCATGACGCATATTTGTCGGATGAGATCCAGCGTATGATGCGGGAAATCTCCGGAAAATCACCGCTGATCCTGAAACTTGACGAGAGCGAGGTACAGGGACCGCTGCGGATCCGGGTGCGTTCCTTCCTGGAGACGATCAACATGCGGCGGAAGAAGCGGGAGATGGCGGAGAGGCTGCAAAACCAGCCTGGAACAAGCCGACAGGAGAATGCGGGCGGCGGAAATGAATGCGGGACGGCTGCGCTGGGACCAGACATTCAAAAATCCTGGCAGGTTCACGAACTTTCGGATCCATATCCGGTTAAATTTGAGGTGGAAGACCGCAAGAAGCGCACGGTTCTGGTCCCGAACACCTCCCACGCGTTCTGCCGGATTATGTCGGCGGCGTTGAAGACACAGGGAATCCGGGCAGTTCCGCTGGCGGTCGGCAGGGAAGAGGCGATCCGCCTCGGAAAGCAGTATGTCCACAACGATATCTGTTTCCCGGCGCAGATTGTCATCGGCGAGGCGCTGGCAGCACTTCGGAGTGGTCAGTATGTGCCATCTGAGACGGCGATCGGTATGGGAAAATACATCGGTGACTGCCGCCTGACCCATTACAGTGCGCTGCTTCGCAAGGCGCTTAACGACGCCGGCTACCCGGAGGTGGCGATTCTGACGAACGATGACGTCGATTATCATGATCTGCATCCGGGCTTCCGGATGAACCTTGTGTCGTCGATCCGTCTGGCGGGAGCGCTTCCGATGATCGATATTCTGGAAGAGCTGCTTCGCAAGATCCGCCCGTATGAGAAAGTTTCTGGAAGCAGCGATCAGGCATTTGGCGAGGCGATGGATTTCGTCGTGGATGGTCTGGAGCGGCATGGGCTTTCAGGCGCTCTGCGAGGCTTTAAAAAGGCGATCCAGCGGATGAATGCGATCGAATATGACCGGAGCCAGCCGCGCCCGCGCGTCCTGATCATCGGCGAGTATCTCCTCAATTTCCATCCGGGCGCGAATCATGAGATTGAGCGCTACCTGGAGAAAAATGGATTTGAGATTATCGAGGCGCGGATGACGGATGTTATCCGGAAAACGTATTTCTGCCAGGATGAGCAGATTCGGACGTATCATCTGAAAAAGCCGTTTGTCAAGAAAAACTGGTACCATGTGGCGAACCGGGTATTTGACGCTGCGCACGCGGCAGCGGATCGGATAGCGAAACAGCATCCGCTCTATACGCCTGTCTGCCGCCTGCCGGAACTGGTAAAGGAAAGTGACCCGATCATCCCGCACACCTTTGATGCGGGCGAGGGCGTGCTGATTCCGGGCGAGATCCTGCACCATGCGGCGCATGGCTGCCGGGCATTTGTGATTTTACAGCCATTTGGCTGTCTGCCAAACCATGTGGTAGGACGCGGCATCGTAAAAAAAATGCGGGAAATGTACCCGGACGCCCAGATCCTGCCGCTTGACTACGATCCGGATGTGAGCTTTGCCAATCTGGAAAACCGCCTGCAGATGCTGATTATGAATGTGAAAGAAAGAAGCGTGGGCACGGTTGCCCTGCCGGACGTGGGGCAGAGAAGCCCCGTGGAGACTATGAATAGAAAACAGAAAAACGCCGATAATAAAAAGCAGAAAGTTTCCTGATTTGCGGGTTAGACAAAAATAGAAATCACATAAGCCCACGCGGCGGAAAGGGACAAGCTATGAAACATCTGGAAATTGAAAAGGTGATTGGACGGGAGATTGTTGATTCGAGAGGAAATCCAACAGTGGAGGCGGAAGTTTATCTATCAGACGGAAGCATAGGACGCGGCGCGGCACCGAGCGGTGCATCGACAGGTGAATTTGAGGCTCTGGAGCTGCGCGACGGCGACAAGTCGCGTTTTGGCGGAAAGGGCGTACAAAAAGCAGTCCAGAATGTGAATACCGTGATTGCAGAAGTATTAAAGGGCATGGATCCGGCGGACGTCTATGCGGTTGATAAAGCGATGATCGAGGCGGACGGAACCAAGGATAAATCCAAGCTGGGCGCGAATGCGATCCTGGCGGTTTCGATCGCGAACGCACGGGCAGCAGCCAATGCGTATGGTCTCCCGCTGTACCGTTTCCTCGGCGGTGTGTCTGGAAACCGTCTTCCGGTTCCGATGATGAACATTTTAAACGGCGGCGCGCATGCGGCAAACACCATCGATGTACAGGAGTTCATGATTATGCCGATTGGAGCAGAGAGCTTTTGTGAGGGACTCCGCTGGTGTACCGAGGTGTTCCATGTACTGGCAGCATTGCTTAAAGATCGCGGACTGGCAACCTCTGTCGGTGATGAGGGCGGTTTTGCACCAGATCTGGGAAGTGACGAAGAAGCAATCCAGTGCATCTTAGAGGCAGTGGAGAGAGCCGGATATAAGCCGGGCGAGAGTTTTGTCCTGGCGATGGATGCGGCATCCAGTGAGTGGAAGAGCGGCAGGAAGGGCGAATATCTGCTTCCGAAGAGTGGCAAACACTTCACCTCCGAGGAGCTGATCGCACACTGGAAACAGCTCTGCGGGAAATACCCGATCGCCTCCATCGAGGATGGTCTGGACGAGGAGGATTGGGAAGGCTGGCAGAAGATGACCGCAGAACTCGGCGGACAGGTGCAGCTGGTCGGCGACGATCTGTTTGTAACAAATACCGAACGCCTGGAAAAAGGTATCCGTCTCGGCTGCGGCAATTCGATCCTGATTAAGCTGAACCAGATTGGATCCGTCTCCGAGACACTGGAGGCAATCAAGATGGCACATAAGGCAGGTTACACGGCGATTGTATCCCACCGTTCCGGCGAGACCGAGGATACGACGATCGCAGATCTGGCGGTCGCATTGAATACCTGCCAGATCAAGACGGGCGCACCGAGCCGGAGTGAGCGCGTGGCAAAATACAACCAGCTTCTGCGGATTGAGGAAGAGCTGGGAACCGGCGCACAGTATCCGGGGAAGGAGGCATTTAATAAAAATTAAGTTGTCTTTTTTGCGAGATATCGTGCAGACAAGCAATCTGTTACATTGCATGAAATGTGTGAATTGTTCCGAAAACGAATGCATTTCCTCAGAAACAGACAAAAATCATCTGGGGAAATGCCGGATGGCGTCGAAACAAAGGAAAATAGAATACAACTTTGAAAAGGAATGCGTTTTACCGTACAACCAGGACGGAGAGAAACGTATTCCTTTTTGTTTTGCATAAGACCGAAAAAAGGAATATTGCTAAAAGTTTGACAATATTTTAAAAAATAATCGTTTTTATACGAAATTTATTGACAAAACAGTGGGAATGATTGTAAAATAACTGTAAAGCAAATATGAAAAAAGGATTTATTTTTTTTGAACGAATGGAAAAACGTTTTACCAAAGGAATGGTCCGGCGGATAACGTATTTCACATAAAAAGGAGGATGAAAGAATGAGAAAGAGAACATTAAGCATTGTACTTGCAGCAGCAATGTGTGCCAGCTTAACAGCCTGCGGCGGTGGCGGAAGTACTGCTGAGACAACGGCAGCTGACAGCAGCAATACCGAGACAAAGGCAGCCGACGCTTCAGAGAAATCTGACAAACCGCTTCGTGTGTGTGTTGTCTACACCGGCAACTTAGGTGATAAGAGCTACAATGACTCCTGCAACATGGGTGCACAGAAAGCAGTTGAGGATTTCGGCATCGAGCTTAAGAGCCTTGAGGGTACCACTGCTGAAGAGTGGAAAGCAAACCTACTTCAGGCTTGTGATGACGGCTACGATTTAATCATCGGTGCTTCTTCCAACATCGCAGATTATATCACTGAGAATGCATCCAGTTATCCGGATACCAAGTTTGCAGTTATCGATACAACCGTTGATCTGCCGAACGTTGAGTCCATCAGCTTTGCTCAGAATGAGGGCTCCTTCCTGGCAGGTGCGGCAGCAGCTATGTTCACCACCAAGACCGATATCCCGAATGTCAATGAAGATCATATCATCGGCTGGGTAGGCGGTATGGATATTCCGGTACTTCATGACTTCTATACAGGTTATGAGCAGGGCGCGAAGTATATTGATCCGGATATCAAGATTCTTCAGGCTTTTGCAGGAAGCTGGACGGATCCGTTAAAGGGTAAAGAGCTGACGTTAGCACAGTATGAGCAGGGTGCTGATATTGTCATGAACGTAGCATCCGGTACCGGTGTTGGTATTCTGGAAGGTGCAAAAGAAGCTGACAAATACGCAATCGGCGTTGACTTAAACCAGGATTCCGATCAGCCTGGACATATTCTTACTTCCATGGTTAAGAGAGTTGATAATGCCTGCTACCTGGTTATCCAGTCTGCAGTAGATGGAACCTTTGAGGGCGGCACAACTAAATATCTGGCACTGAAGGACGGCGGCGTCAGCCTGACTGATTTCTCTGTTATCAAAGAATCTCTGGGCGATAAATTCCCGCAGGATATCGTTGATAAGTGTGATGAGCTTGCCGAGAAGATCAAATCCGGCGAGATCGTAGTAGAAAACTATGAAGGATTTGGCCCAGAGGCATAATTGATAAAGACAAGGCCGGGAGCGAGTGAAACCTGGCGGCGAAGGGGGATCTGGATTCTTTCAGGTTCCCCTTCATTTTCAACAAAAATATTTTTCTTGGAAAGAGCCGTCAGGCATTTCCGGACGAGAGGGTGATCGAATGAACGAATACGTAGTGGAGATGAAAGGAATTGTCAAAAATTTCGGACAGGTTCAGGCGGTAAAGCATGGCGAATTTACTCTGAAAAAAGGCGAGATCCATTCACTGATTGGTGAAAATGGAGCTGGTAAATCCACCATGATGAAGCTTCTGTACGGCATGTATCCCATTGACGAGGGCGAGATTATCGTCAAGGGGGAACCGATGGGAACCATCACACCGAAGATTGCAATTGAGCACGGTGTCGGCATGGTCCATCAGGAATTTATGCTGGTGAATGAGCTGACGGTTCTGGAGAATATTATTCTGGGATTTGAACCGAAAAAGGGATTGACAATTGACTTTGACAAGGCAAGAAAAGAAGTTAAAAAGTATATTGAACAGTATCATATGGACGTGCAGCTGGATAAAAAGGTAAGCCAGATTTCAGTAGGTGAGGCGCAGCGTGTGGAGATTATCAAGACATTGATGCGAGGTGCTGATATCATCATTCTGGATGAGCCTACAGCGGTTCTGACTCCTCAGGAGGCGGAACGTCTGTTTGAAATCCTGAATAATCTGAAACAGGATGGAAAATCCCTTGTCTTTATTTCTCATAAGCTGAATGAAGTTATGGCAATATCAGACCGCATCTCTGTGATGCGTCAGGGACAATATATGGGCACTGTTAATAAAGAGGAAACTTCTCCGCTGGATCTGACCAAACGAATGATCGGACGTGAAGTATTCTTAAACATTGATAAGGCTTATTCTGAGGCGGGAGATACGATTCTGGAGGTTCAGGATGTGTGGATTCCCAGCCAGAAGGAGACATCGAAGATCCGGGGCATGTCCCTGCATGTCAAGGCCGGTGAGATTGTCGGCGTGGCAGGTATCGATGGAAATGGACAGAGTGAGCTGGTTGAGGCGATCACCGGACTCCGCAAGGTAGAGAAAGGCAAGATCCTTCTTTGTGGTAAGGATATTACGAATCAGAGTCCGAGAAAAGTGAGAGAGAACGGTCTTTCCCATATTCCGGAGGATCGAAATACAAGAGGTCTGAACCGTGCCATGACCATCGAGGAAAATCTGATCGCAGTCCGCCTGGATCAGCCTCCATTTACCAAGGGCATCATGATGAATAAATCGGGACAGGATGCCTATGCAAAGGAGATGGTAGAGCAGTTTGATATCCGCCCGGCGGATTATAATCTTCCTACATCTTCCTTATCCGGCGGCAATGCACAGAAGGTCGTAGTAGCCCGGGAGGTATCTCTTGGCAATAAGCTTCTGGTAGCATCCCAGCCTACCAGAGGTGTAGATATCGGTGCCATCGAGCTGATTCGTAATACACTGGAAAAGGCGAAAAAGGCAGGCGCCGGTGTCCTGCTGGTATCGGCAGAGCTGGAGGAGATTATCTCCCTTTCGGATCGTATCGTTGTTATCCATGAGGGCAAGATTACCGGCGAGATGCGTGCGGATGAGGCGAATGAGAACAATCTGGGTCTGCTTATGATGGGCGGTACAGACACAGGGAAGGACGGTGAAGCAGCAGTATGAATCAGACATTAAATGGTATTCGAAGGATTCTTATTACGATACTCGTTGCGATGGGTGTCGGTGCGCTGTTTATCGTAGCGATCGGGGAGAATCCGATTGATGCATATGCGGCGCTGTTCCGAGGTGCTTTTGACGGAGAGCTTCGTCTTGGTACAACCTTGGCAGGATTTACTCCGCTGCTGCTGACATCCATTGCTTTTGCAGTTGCAGCGAAAGCAGGCGCATTTAACGTAGGTGTTGAGGGCGAGGTTTTCTTGGGCGGTATCACAGCTGCTTATATCGGCATCAACTGGACCTTCCTTCCGAAGCCGGCTCTGTATGTGGCCTGCTTCGTAGGTGCGATGGTGGTAGCAGCTGCCTGGGCCTTTATTCCGGCGGTTTTGCGTGCCTATTATAATGTAAATGAAGTATGTACCACCATTTTGATGAACACAGTAGCCCTTTATATCACATCTTATCTGGTCAGCGGACCTATGAGTGCTGGTACTGCTAATGCTCAGTCCCTGCCGGTTACGGTAAGACTGTATCAGTTTATGAAACCCAGCAGTGTCAACGTTGGTATTTTCATCGCAGCCATCACCGTGATTGTGATTATTTTTATGCTTCAGAAGAGCAGCTGGGGCTATAAGATTCGTACCGTTGGCCTGAATCCGACTCATGCGGATTATGTGGGAATTGATTCTAAGAAGGTGTTTATCGGTGCCATGATGCTTTCTGGTATGTTGGGCGGCATGGCAGGATGCATCGAGGTTCTGGGTGTTCATGGATATTTCCTGAACAACTTTGCAACCGGACTTGGAAGCAATGGTATGCTGGCAGCTCTGATTGTAAAGAACAACATGGTTTCAACTCCATTTATGGCATTTTTCCTGGCAGTTTTAAAATCAGGTGCTATGGGAATGCAGCAGTCAACCGGTGTACCAAAATCGCTGGTTGATACCATTACAGCAGTTTTCATTATCATAGCGACCATGGAGACTGCATTCCAGTTTACAAAGAAACGTAAAAAGAAAACGGAGGAGAAGAAGGAGGATAAGGCATGAATGCGATAATGCAGAATTTTGATAAAATCTTTAATGCGTCGCTGATTTATGCAACGTTTCGTTCAGCGACTCCGATCATCTTTGCCGCTCTTTGTGCGGCAATCACCCAGCAGGCCAATATCTTAAATATCGGTACTGAGGGTATCATGCTGGTAGGTGCTTTTACAGCAGTAGCGGTCAGCTACTTTACCGGAAGCTGGCTGTTAGGTATCATCGCGGCGATGATCGCGGGCGCTGTAATTGCGATGATCATGGCGGTCGGTCACATCCGTTATAACTCTGAGATCTGTGCGATCGGTATGGGTATCAACTTGCTGGCGCTGGCGCTCACAAAATTCATGGTAAATGCGATTTTCCACAGCACCGGCAGCTTTTCCAGCCCGGACATCAAAGCAATTCCGCGTGTGTCGCTCGGATTTTTAGACAATCTGCCGGTGGTTGGCGACCTGTTTAACAACTGGTGTGTGACCGAGTGGTTTGCCATCGTTTTGATTATTCTGCTTCAGTTCTTCTTTTATAAGACTGTATGGGGACTGCGTCTGCGTGCGGTGGGGCAGTTTCCGGAAGCAGCCAAGACGGCAGGTATCAAGGTAAATGCAATCAAATATCAGGCGATGCTGCTTTCTGGCCTCATCGGTGGTCTGGCAGGTGCACATCTTTCCCTGGGATACAGTACCCAGTTTATCGAGAACATGACCAATAACCGTGGTTTCATGGGCGTTGCAGCCATGTATTTCGGCGGCGCGAACCCGGTTCTGACCACACTGGGCTGTCTGCTCTTTGGATTTTCAGATTCCGTCGGTGCCCGCCTCCAGGCATATGGCATTCCATCCCAGTTCGTTCTGATGATGCCGTATATCGTGACCATTGCGGTACTGGCAATTTCCATGATTGCGAAGATTTCAACCAACAAGAAGAGAGAATCTTCCCTGCATGTGGGAAGCTGATGATGAAGAAAGATAAAACACTATAAGGAGGACATAATCAGATGGAAAAGACAAAAATTATTCTTGACTGCGATCCGGGACATGATGACGCGGTCGCGATTACGCTGGCGGCGAACAGCGACAAGATCGATCTGTTAGGTATTACAGTCGTAGCAGGCAACCAGACGCTGGAGAAAACGCAGATTAATGCGAGAAATGTGTGCCAGTGGCTCGGTGTGGATGTGCCGGTGTATGCGGGCTGCGGACAGCCGATGGTGCGTGAAAAAATGATAGCGGGCGATATCCACGGTGAAACAGGGCTGGATGGTCCGGTTTTCCCGCCGCTGACAAAAGAATTAGAGAAAGAGCATGCAGTCAATTTCATCATCAAAACCCTGATGGAGTCCGACGGCGATATCACGATGGTGACAACCGGTCCGATGACCAATCTGGCAATGGCGATGCGGATGGAACCGGCGATTATTCCGAAGATCAAACAGATCGTCCTGATGGGAGGCGCGTATACCAATGGTAACGTAACTCCAGCAGCAGAGTTCAATATCATCGCCGATGCGGATGCAGCGTATGTATGCTTTACCAGCGGACGCCCAATCACGATGATGGGTCTGGATGTTACCCGCAAGGTACTGTGCTATCCGGAGATCGTTGACCGGATGGAGAAGATCGGCAATAAGGCATCCAAGCTCTTTGCGGATTTGATGCGCTTCTTCTGCAAGACCCAGAAAGAGGTATTTGGCTGGGAAGGCGGACCTCTGCACGATCCGGTTACGATCGCATGGCTGATTGATCCGAGCGTTGTGACCCTGAAACCGATGCATGTGGACATTGACATCCGCAGCGTCCAGTCCTACGGACGTACCAACTGCGATTTCTTCGGTTATGGCGGACAGGAGCCGACTGCAAACGTAGCGATCGATATCGATGCGGCGAAGTTCTGGGATATCGTTGAGGCAGGGCTGAGAAGATACAGCGAGGCATAGTTCATAATACTTGTGTTCGGAGGCAGATATAGATGAGAGACCTGAAAGAAGTTTTAGAGCAGAACAAAGAGAAATATATCGAAGAACTCAAGAATCTGGTGGGAATTGATACCCATGACTTAGGGCACGGAATCGACGGTGGTCTGGAGAAACAGGGACAGGAGTATATGGTAAACCTGTTTGAATCGATGGGAGCCGACGAGATCACGGTGGATCCGATGGATGAGGCTGTGATTCAGGAAAGCTACAAAAAGCATCAGGAAGGAAACCTGGGGCACAACCAGACCGACCGTGCCAATGTCTATGCGACATTTAAAGGAAAACAGGGCGGAAAAAGCCTGTTATTTAACGGTCATATTGACGTTATGCCGGCGGAGATGGAAGACGGCTGGACGAACCCGCCGTTTGAGCCGGTAATTCGGGATGGCAAGATGTACGGACGCGGCTGCACGGATATGAAGGGCGGTCTGATGGCATCGGTGATGGCGGTAAAGCTTTTGCAGGATGCCGGGTATGAGCTGCCGGGCGATGTGACAATTACCTCCGTGTGTGACGAGGAAGGCGGAGGCAATGGCTCGATCCAGGCGGTAATGCGCGGTCTGAAAGCCGACGGCGTTGTCAACTGCGAGCCGACCGACGATACCCTGATTCTGGCGCATATGGGCTGGGTATTCTTTAAGGTTGATTTTGAAGGAAAAGCGTGCCATTCCGGTGCAAAAGCCGAGGGCGTCAGCGCGATCGAGAAGGCGATCAAAGTAATTCAGGGGTTAAATGAGATGGAGCACCGCTGGCTTCTGACGATCCGCCACCGCCTGCTTCCGCCGCCGAGCTTAAATATCGGCGTGATCGAGGGTGGAACCGCCGGTTCTACCGTGCCGGGCGAGTGCAGTTTTTCTACCTGCGTTCACTATGTTCCGACCCTGATGAATCAGGATATGGTTGTAAAGGAATTTACAGAGGTCGTTGAGCGGATCAGCCGTTCCGACGCGTGGATGGAGGCACATCCGCCGAAGATTTCCATTTACCAGACCGGACATGGGTTTGAGATGGAGGAGGATCATCCGCTGGTAGACACCTTTAAGGAGGCGTACAGTGAGGCACTTTCGCGCAGCGTGAAGGTGGAAGGATCCCATTTTGGCTGTGATTCCCGCCTGTGGCGCAACATTGCCGGATGCCCGACGATCCAGTACGGACCGGGCGAGGGCGCACAGTGCCATACCGTGGATGAGTGGCTGAAGCTCGATTCCTATCTGGAAGCGATTCTGGTGTATGCGAAACTGATTCTTTCCTGGGGAGAGAAGAAATAAGGAATTGATAAATATATAAGGAGATAAAAATATGAGCAAGAAAGTTTTACTGGCAGGCGAGTCCTGGATGAGCTATACAACCCATGTTAAGGGATTTGATTCATTTTACACTTCTACCTATGAAACCGGTGAAAAATGGCTGAAAGCAGCCCTTGAGGCAGGTGGTTATGAGGTAACATTCCTTCCAAACCATCTGGCAAATGAAGAATTTCCATTTACAATGGAAGAACTGAAACAGTATGATCTGGTAATTCTGTCCGATATCGGAGCGAACACCCTGCTTCTGCCGGGTGCTACGTTTAACCGCAGTGAGAAAATGCCGAACCGCTGCAATCTGATCCGCGACTATGTCAACGATGGCGGCGCTCTTCTGATGGTCGGCGGCTATCTGACCTTCTCTGGCGTGGATGCAAAGGGCAAATGGCATGACACAGCTGTACAGGAGGTTCTTCCAGTCGAGGTTCTGACGGTCGATGACCGTATGGAACACTGCGAGGGTGTAAAACCGGTAACCGTGGGCGAGCATGAAGCTTTAAAGGGCATTCCGACCGACTGGCCGGAGGTTCTCGGTTACAATAAGGTAATCGCAAAACCGGAGGCAGAGGTTCCGGTTACTGTAGAGGGCGATCCGTTTATCGCGTTTGCTTCTTATGGAAAAGGGCGCAGCGGTGTTGTCACAACCGACTGTGCACCGCACTGGGCACCGCCGGAATTCTGTGAGTGGGAATACTACAATAAATTGTGGCAGAATATCGCAGACTGGCTGATTCAGAAATAAGATAGCAGGAAAAAGGAGAGCGCGTATGGACGGAGCGGTGGAACTTTTAAAAGAGCTTCTGACCATTCGGAGTGTCAATGGACGGGATGACGAGGGAGCAGTGGCAGAATATTTGTGCAAGTATTTCGAACAATCGGGAATTTCTGCACATATACAGCGGATTGACGCGACACACGCCAATGTGCTGGCGGAGCTTGAGGGGGAGTCGGATGGCGCTCCGATCTTCTGGAACGGGCATCTGGACACGGTTCCTTACGGAGATACCGGAGAATGGAAGACTGACCCGGCGGTTCCGGTGGAACGGGACGGTTTTCTCTATGGCCGCGGTGCCAGCGATATGAAGAGTGGGCTTGCCGCGATGGTGTACGCGCTCTGTGAATATAAAAAATCCGGTCGTCCGGTGCCGCACACGATCCACTTCCTCGGAACCTGTGATGAGGAAAAGGGCGGCATCGGCGCCAGGGAGATCTTAAAGGAAGTCCCGGAGACGTCGATTGGAACGCTTCTGATAGGAGAACCGACGGGATGCAGGCTGGGCGTGGCGCAGAAAGGCTGCCTGTGGCTGGAGATAGAAGCACACGGAAAGACGAGCCACGGGGCATACCCGCAGGAGGGCTGCAATGCCGTGGAACAGGCGATGGCGCTGACAGGTGAGATTGAAACATATGTGAAAAGCTTCACACACCCGGTTCTCGGCGCATCGACCGCGCAGGTAACGCAGATTTCCGGAGGCGTGGCGCCAAATATGACGCCGGACACCTGCCGGATTCTCATGGATATCCGTATGACACCAGGACTGACAAGCCAGATGGTAGTCGGTCAGGCGGAGGCGTTTGCGGCGGCGCGTTCCGTTACATCGGAAGAAAAATTCCGCGTCAGCTGCCGGATTGTCAATGACCGGCGGGCGATCGAGATTGGAGAATCCCATCCGCTTGTGAAACAGCTCTCGAAGGAACTGGAGAAAAAAGGGCTTCCGGTGGAGACGACTGGGATTAATTTCTTTACAGATGCTTCGATCCTGGTGGAACACAAGCTGGATGCAGCCGTTCTCTTATTTGGTCCGGGCGAGGCAGGTATGGCGCATAAGCCAAATGAGCGGGTCGAGATAGAAAAATATCAGAAATCCATTCAGGTTCTCATGGATCTGATCGCATCGGAGGTGGATGAGTGAGGGCAACCATCAAGGATATTGCCGCTGAGACTGGTTTTTCCGTGACGACAATCTCACTGGTTCTCAATGGAAAAGGATATAAGATCTCGGATGAGACAAAGAATCAGATCCTAGCGAAGGCGCGGGAACTGAATTATCGTCCGAACCAGCTCGCGGTCAGTCTGGTAAAGCGGCAGAGCAAGACCATAGGATTTATCGTCCCGGATATTTCCAATGTATATTTTGCCAATATGGCGCGCGCGATCGATGAGGCGTGCCGCGAAAATGGTTGGAGTGTGATTCTCTGCAACACGAATGATAATTATGACCGGGATCGCGAGTATATCGATCTTCTGGCGGATAAAGGCGCGGACGGCATTGTGTTTATCATGGCTAAAGATAATACGCGGGAGATGGCGGCGGAGGAGATTGATTATCTGGAATCGATCCACATACCCTATGTGGTAGTTGACCGGATCCCGGAGCTTCGGAACTGTCCGGCGGTCGGTACCGACCATGAGATCGGCGGTTATCTGGCGGCGCGCCATCTGTTAAGCCTTGGACACCGGCGGATTGCCTGCGTTGTGGGACCGCATGCGACCCAGATGGATTCGGAGGCCCGTTACCATGGCTACTGCCGGGCGATGGAGGAGGCGGGAATTCCAGTGGATGAACGTCTCGTCTGTGCCGGCGAGTATACGCAGGAGGGCGGCGCGGCGGCGGTCGAAAAGCTCATTTCACAGGATTTTACGGCGATTTTCGCCTGCAACGACGCTTCGGCGTATGGCGTATGCAGAAAACTCAAGGAATATAGAAAGAAAGTACCGGAAGATGTTTCGGTTGTCGGATACGATGACGTTTTCTATGCCCGGATGCTGGAGGTGCCGCTGACAACGATACGCCAGCAGGTACGGGAGATGGGAAGAGAGGCGGTACGGCTGCTTCTGAAACAGATACGGGAACATAAAAGACCGGAGAGCAAGGTAATCTTTGCGCCGGAACTGGTGGTGCGGGAGAGCACGGCGAGAATACAGCCGTCTCAGTAACCGGAGAGAGAGGGGAGCAGAGTGAAGGTATTGAATTTTGGTTCACTGAATATTGATTATACGTATCAGGTGGATCATTTTGTAAGAGCGGGAGAGACGATGTCCTCCGAGTCGCTGCAGGTATTCAGCGGCGGCAAAGGGCTGAATCAGTCGATCGCGCTGAGCAAGGCGGGCGCAGACGTATGGCACGCCGGAGCTGTCGGAGCCGGGGATGGAGATTTCCTTATCGAGCAGATGAAGAAGGCGGGCGTCCACACGGAGCTGATCGAGCATCTCGACGGGCAGACAGGACATGCGATCATCCAGAAAGATCCGGCAGGGCAGAACTGCATTCTGCTGTATGGCGGTGCCAACCAGCGGATCACGAGGGAAATGGTGGATCGCGTCCTGACACAGTTTGAGGCGGACGATTTCCTGATTTTACAGAATGAGATCAGCGAGATCGGCTATATCATGGAGAAAGCCCATGAAAAAGGCATGAAGATCGTTCTGAATCCGTCCCCGATGAATGCGAAGATCCTGTCCTATCCGCTGGAATATGTGGATTACTTCTTATTAAATGAGGTGGAGGCGTCGGATATCTGCGGCATTGAGGCAACCAAAGATCCGCAGGCGCTGATGAACGGACTGGTAAAACGGTTCCCGGAGGCGAAGATTGTCCTGACACTCGGCGGCGATGGTTCCGTGTACCGCGATGGTGACACAGTCCTTCGTCAGGGAATCTATAAAGTGCCGGTTGTGGACACGACGGCGGCAGGCGATACATTTACCGGTTATTTTATCGGCGGCTTACAGCTCGGTGAAGACCCGAAGACGGCGCTGGAACATGCGGCAAAAGCGGCAGCGATCGCCGTTTCCCGCCCAGGAGCAGCTCCGTCGGTGCCGAACCGGGAGGAAGTCGAGACGTTTGAAGGATAAAAAGCACCTGAAAACTTGTCTTTTAAAACAGAATATAGTAAAATACCATTTGGTGGCGTTTCCGAAATTCGGGCTGGTACCGGGATTTGCGGAGGCGCCTCTTTTTGCGCCCGTCTGACTCTTGTCAGTGTGGGCCTGTAGAAATAAAAAAGGAGAAGGTAAGTAGAAATGGGAAGAGAACGTTTTTCCTCTCGGCTGGGATTTATCCTGATTTCCGCGGGCTGTGCGATCGGTCTGGGAAATGTGTGGAGATTCCCGTACATTGTCGGTCAGTATGGCGGCGCGGCGTTTGTACTGATTTATGCGGCATTTCTGGTGCTTTTAGGTCTTCCGATCATCGTTATGGAATACTCGGTCGGCAGAGCGAGCCAGAAGAGTGCGGCGCTTTCATTTGATGTGCTGGAGCCAAAGGGTACTAAGTGGCATTTTGAAAAATGGTTCGCGATGGCGGGCAACTATGTCCTGATGATGTTTTATACGACGGTAGCCGGATGGCTTCTGCTGTATGTGTTCAAGATGGCGAAAGGCGATTTCGTGGGTCTGGATGCGGACGGTGTAGCCGGGGAATTTGGCTCTGTACTGGCAAATCCGGGACTGATGACGGTATTTATGCTGCTCTGTGTCGTATTCTGTTTTTCCATCTGTGCGATGGGACTCCAGAACGGCGTTGAGAAGATCACAAAGATGATGATGGTCTGCCTGTTATTCCTGATGGTTGTGCTGGCAATCAATTCGGTGCGGATGGAAGGCGGACGTCCGGGACTTGAATTTTACTTAAAGCCGGATTTTGGCAAGATTCAGGAGGTTGGTGTCGGCAAGGTCGTATTTGCGGCGCTGGGACAGTCGTTCTTCACGTTGAGTATCGGTATCGGTGCGATGGCGATTTTTGGAAGTTATATCGATAAAGAGCACAGCCTGACCGGCGAGGCGATCAATGTACTGGTCCTTGACACGCTGGTAGCGTTTATGGCGGGACTTATCATTTTCCCGGCGTGTGCGGCTTACGGTATCGAGGCAGGACAGGGACCAAGCCTGATCTTCATCACGCTGCCGAATGTATTTAACCACATGGCAGGCGGACGTTTCTGGGGCACGCTGTTCTTTGTCTTTATGACCTTTGCGGCGGCATCAACGGTCACAGCGGTATTCCAGAATATCGTATCCTTTGCAACGGATCTGACTGGCTGTTCGATCAAAAAGGCAGTCTGCGTCAATCTGGTGGTGATTGCGGTCCTGTCGCTTCCGTGCGTGCTGGGTTTCAATCTCTGGAGTGGTTTCATGCCGTTCGGAGAGGGCAGCAACGTGTTGGATCTCGAGGATTTCATCGTCAGCAACAACCTGCTTCCACTCGGAAGTCTCGTTTACCTGATGTTCTGTACCAGCCGGTATGGATGGGGATTTGAAAATTTCCTCAAGGAGGCAAATGAGGGAAAAGGCGTGAAGTTCCCGCGCCAGGTGCGAGCGTATGTGACATATGTCATTCCACTGATTGTGCTGTTTATTTTTGTGCAGGGGTACTGGAGTAAGTTTTTCCAGTAGACTGTGCAGCTCTTTAGGTAACGAGAAAAAAGGAAAGTCCGGCAGAGGCAAACTCCGCCGGACTTTCCTTTTTTCGCCAAGGCTATTGACATAGTATTTAAGGGAAAGTTTTACGGGATTTTTACACAGTTTTGTTGATTCTGTATAAACAAAAGCTATATTATAACCATTTGTATTAATTTTTATACAGAGTGAAGGGGGCAGAAGATTCATTTTTCAATTGTGAATTTTTTTTACCTGTGTTATACTATACGCGGTAGATTCTAGCTCCTACGCCCGATAATATTTTCACAATTTCGGCAGAAAAGGCATCTGACGGGAGGTGAATGGGTGGAGGATGAAGGAAAATTTAGTAAGAGAAAGAGGGTTTAATTGATGGGTTTGGCTACATTTATAGGCGGCATTCATCCATATGAGGGTAAAGAACTGTCTGAGGATAAGCCGATCAAGGTTCTCGAACCGTTACAGGGCGAGATCATGGTTTATCCGCTGTCCCAGCACATTGGCGCACCTGCGAAACCACTGGTAGCGAAGGGCGATCACGTGCTGAAAGGCCAGATCATTGCAGAGGCAGGCGGATTTATTTCCGCAAACGTACTTAGTTCTGTTTCCGGTACGGTAAAGGGAATCGAGTCCAAGCTGGTTGCTAATGGTGCAATGGTTCAGTCAATCCTGGTGGAGAATGACGGTGAAGAAGAGGCGATTGAGGGCTTCGGAACAGACAGAGATGCAACAAAGCTGTCGAAAGAAGAGATCCGTAAGATCGTTAAGGATGCTGGTATCGTCGGCCTGGGCGGCGCTGGTTTCCCGACACATGTAAAGCTTACTCCGAAAGATGAGAACGCAATTGATTACGTTATCGTCAACGGTGCAGAGTGCGAGCCGTACTTAACCAGTGACTATCGTACCATGATGGAGCGTCCGGAGCAGATTATCGGCGGCCTGAAGGTTATGCTTCAGCTGTTTGACAATGCGAAGGGTGTTATCGGTATCGAGAACAACAAGCCGGAGGCTATCAAGAAGCTGACGGAGATGGTAAAGGACGAGCCGAGGATCGAAGTATGTCCGCTGCTTACCAAGTACCCGCAGGGTGGTGAGCGTACACTTATCTATGCAGTGACAGGACGTGAGATCAATTCTTCCATGCTGCCGGCAGATGCAGGCTGTATCGTAGACAATATTGATACCGTTGCTTCTATTTATAATGCAGTATGCAAGACAACTCCGCTGATCCGCAAGATCATTACGGTAACCGGTGATGCCATTGCAGAGCCGCAGAACTTTGAGGTACGCCTTGGTACCAACTATCAGAGACTGGTAGAGGCAGCAGGCGGCTTTAAACAGGAACCGGAGAAGATGATTTCCGGTGGTCCTATGATGGGACAGGCTCTTTTCAGCCTTGACTTCCCGGTAGCGAAGACTTCATCTGCTCTGACCACCTTTACCAAGGATCAGGTAGCAGCGATGGAGCCGTCAGCATGTATCCGCTGCGGACGCTGCGTAGGCGTTTGTCCGGAGCATCTTGTACCTCCGCTGATGATGAAGGCATCTACGGCTCACGACCTTGAGAAATTCCAGAGCTTAAACGGCATGGAATGCGTTGAGTGCGGATGCTGTGCATATGCTTGTCCGGCAAGACGGCCGCTGACTCAGGCATTCAAAGAGATGCGTAAGGCAGTAGCAGCCAGCCGCAGAAAGTAGGAGGTGGGAAGAAATGGAAAAATTATTAAAAGTATCGTCATCACCTCACGTTCGTGACGGAGTTACGACACAGCGCCTGATGTTTGACGTTGTGATCGCCATGATTCCTGCCAGTGTTTATGGTGTATGGCAGTTCGGCATGAATGCACTTCTGGTTCTGATCGCTACCGTGATCGCCAGTGTGGCAGCCGAGTATCTTTATGAGAAATTAATGCACAAGCCGATTACGATTTCGGACGGCAGTGCAGTTGTTACCGGCATGATTCTTGCACTGAATATGCCGCCGGAAATCCCGGTTTGGATCCCGGTTCTTGGTGCATTCTTTGCAATCATCGTTGTAAAACAGCTTTACGGTGGTCTGGGACAGAACTTCATGAACCCGGCACTGGCAGCCAGATGTTTCCTTCTGACTTCCTTCGCTCTGTTTATGAATAACTTCTCATCCGCAAAGCTTGGATTTGACAGTCTGACAGGTGCAACTCCGCTGGCACAGTTAAGAGCCGGTGAGACAGTGGATCTGGCATCCCTGGTAATCGGACGTATCCCGGGAACTATCGGTGAGGTATCTGTAATTGCCCTGCTGATTGGTGCGATTTACATGGTAGTCCGCAAAGTTATCAGCCCGGTTATTCCGCTGATTTACATTGGAACCGTATTTGTATTTACATTCCTGTTTGGCGGATTCAACCTGACCTATTCGCTCAGTGAGATCTGTGCAGGTGGTCTTATCTTCGGTGCATTCTTTATGGCAACCGATTATGTAACGAGTCCTCTGACTCCGAAGGGACAGATCGTATACGGACTGATCCTCGGAATCGTAACCGGAATCTTCCGTCTCTGGGGTGCTTCTCCGGAGGGCGTTTCCTATGCGATCATCTTCAGCAACCTGCTGGTTCCGCTGATTGAGCGCTATACGCTTCCGACAGCATTTGGAAAAGGAGGTCAGAAGAAATAATGAACCAGATTATCAAAAATACAATCATCCTTTTCGTTATTACTCTGGTAGCTGGTATCTGTCTGGGAACAGTACATGATATTACGCTGGATCCGATTGCACAGGCACAGGAGGCAGCAGCTACTAAAACTTATCAGGAAGTTTACCCGGATGCGGCAAGCTTTGATGAACCGCAGGAGCTGGCTGACGCAGTAACTGCTGCAGCGGACAGCATCTCTGAGTGGGGATTTGGAAAAGTTACCATCAATGATGCAAAAGAAGCGCTGGATGCAAGCGGCAACCAGATCGGTTACCTGATTACCTCTACCTCCGCAGAGAGCTACGGCGGCAACGTGCAGATCGCAGTTGGTATCACCAACGAGGGCGAGCTGACCGGTATCGGTTTCTTAAGCATCAGCGATACGCCAGGTCTTGGTATGAGAGCCAAAGAACCGGATTTCAAGGATCAGTTTATCGGCAAGAAAGCTGAGAACCTGGAAGTTACAAAGACAGGCGCGTCTGCAGATAATCAGATTGAAGCCATCAGTGGTGCAACGATCACTTCCAAGGCAGTCACCAACGCGACAGATGCAGCTATCTATTTCGTGGCTAACTGCCTGGCACAGTAGGAGGTGGAAAGATTATGAATAAATATGTAGAGCGCTTATATAACGGTATCTGGAAAGAAAACCCGATTTTCGTTCAGATGCTGGGTCTGTGTCCGACCCTGGCGGTAACCACTTCCGCCATCAACGGTGTCGGCATGGGACTTTCGACAACCGCCGTACTGATTGCGGCGAACTTTCTGATTGCATTGCTTCGTAAGATCATTCCGGACGGCGTGCGTCTGCCGGCAGAGATCGTAGTCGTAGCATCCTTCGTAACCATCGTAGATATGTTGATGGAAGGTTTCGTTCCAAGCTTATATGCTTCCCTGGGACTTTACATTCCGCTGATCGTAGTTAACTGTATCATCCTTGGCCGTGCCGAGGCATATGCTATGAAGAACGGCCCGATCCTGTCTGCATTTGACGGTATCGGTATGGGACTTGGATTTACAGTTGCTCTGGCACTCATCGGTTCTTTCCGTGAGCTTCTGGGTGCAGGTACTATCTTTGGTATCCAGATTATGCCGGCTTCCTATCAGCCGATCTCAATCTTCATCCTGGCGCCGGGTGCATTCTTCGTACTGGCTTGCCTGACTGCTCTTCAGAATCGTCTGAAGATGCCGTGTGCAACAAACGGTTCCGTAAAAGAGAAGAAGAAGGGTGGCTGCTGCAGCGGCGACTGCTTAAGCTGTGCTGGTCATGATGCAGAAGTTAAGAAGGAACAGGAGGAGAAGTGATGAAAGAATTACTTATTATTGCGATAAGCTCGGCGCTGGTCAGCAACGTCGTACTGAGCCAGTTCCTCGGTATCTGCTCCTTCGTCGGCGTATCCAAAAAAGTTGAAACAGCAGCTGGTATGGGTGGTGCGGTTATCTTCGTTATTACCATCGCATCCATCGTTGCAAACCTGATTTATCAGTTCGTTCTGGCACCGCTTGGTATCGATTACCTGAAAACCATCGTTTTCATTCTCGTTATCGCAGCACTGGTTCAGATCGTTGAGATGTTCTTAAAGAAGTGCATGGTTTCCCTGTATAACGCGCTGGGTGTATTCCTTCCGCTGATTACAACAAACTGTGCCGTTCTTGGTGTTGCCCTGACAAACGTCCAGAACGGATATGGATTTTTACAGAGCGTGGTAAATGGTGTTGGTACAGCCGTTGGTTATACCATCTCCATCGTGCTTCTGGCAGGTATCCGTGAGCACATCGAGGGAAATGATATCCCGTATAACTTCCAGGGATCTCCTATCGTACTTGTAACGGCTGGTCTGATGGCGATTGCATTTCTCGGATTTTCCGGATTACTGTAGAAGGAGGAGACGAAAATGGATATGAATTCAATCATTATCGCTGCTGTCGTGATCGCGGCAGTCGGCATCATCGTTGGTGTCGGTCTGGGTCTGTTCGGCGCGAAATTTAAAGTTGAAGTAGATGAAAAAGAGGCAGCTGTTCGTGAAGAGCTGCCAGGCAACAACTGCGGTGGCTGTGGTTACCCGGGCTGTGATGGTCTTGCAAAGGCCATCGCAGAGGGCAAAGCTCCGGTTAATGCCTGCCCGGTCGGCGGTGCTCCGGTTGGCGAGAAGATCGCTGCTATCATGGGCGTAGAGGCTGGTTCCTCTGAGAAGAAGGTAGCTTTCGTTAAATGTAAAGGTACCTGCGACAAGACAAAAGTACAATACGAGTACCATGGTATCGAGGACTGTGCGAAGGCATCCGTTGTACCGGGTGGCGGTGCAAAGGCATGTTCTTACGGCTGTACCGGTTTCGGTACCTGTGTGAAGGCATGTAAATTCGATGCAATCCACGTGGTAGACGGCGTAGCGGTTGTAGACAAAGAGAAGTGTGTAGCGTGTGGTGCCTGCGTGGCAGCCTGCCCGAAACACCTGATCGACCTGGTACCGTACAAGGCAAAACATCTGGTACAGTGCAGCTCCCACGATCGTGGACCGGCTGTCAAGGCAGCCTGCCAGGTTGGCTGTATCGGCTGTACGCTGTGTACCAAGCAGTGTAAGTTTGACGCAATCCATATGGATAACAACGTAGCTGTTATCGATTATGAGAAGTGCGTAAACTGCGGAGCTTGTGCAGCGAAGTGCCCGGTTAAGGTTATTCAGTAAATAACGTAAATGAATACGCGTGACTGTGAAGGTACTGAACAGTCACGAATACGGAAGTAAAACGTCCGGTTGAACCGTTTGGAAAGACGGTTCAGCCGGACGTTTTGATTAGAAGAAGCTATATGGAGTGATATGAAACTTAAAGGATCGCTTTCGCCAGTGCGGTATGTATTACATTTAAGAGTGCCTGTGAGGTATACTGGCTGCCGCTTTCAAAGGAGAGATTTTCAAGCGACTGCGTGCTCACGATCTGCTCCGAGAGATGCGAAGCGGAAGGGGAGAGCAGCGGGTACATAGTTTCGATGGAATCACTTAAAGGACGGCAGGTAACAGAGGTGATTTGGGTGGAATCAACCGTGACTTCGACATTGACTGCCTGGCTGCCAAGTGTCAGGGTAGAACTGTACATGCCTGGCAGATAGTGGATACCAGCCGCAGCAGGGGCAGAAGCACTCTGTGTCTTCCTTCCAGGACGGAACATGATGAGGAGAAGCGCGATGAGAAGAAGCCCCAGCCCGATAAAGATAGCAGTATAAATAATCTCTTTCATGCGGAGTACGACAATTTTTGTTTTTGAACTCATAAGAAAGCTCCGGAATTCGTTTAGTACAGTGTATGAGACGGTTTGAGGGAAAATGAAAGAATATGATTTGTTATAAAAATAAAAGTCCCTATTTACATTTGTGTGTCTGATGTATCAACAGTATAATGATACATT
>OGIE01002138.1_pt1 | contig 25348 bp, 7 predicted proteins | sample 1571581 | NCBI WGS metagenome assembly OGIE01 (sample SAMEA2582021, study PRJEB24529) | metagenome | biome: Human gut stool | place: China | collected 2011
CATAAGCCTTCTGTGTACCAATCCACTGGTCAATAACGATATCTTTTACCGCATAAGCAACACATACAAATTTGTGTCTGTCACTTACTTCATCTAAAGTCTTACGGTAAAGCATCTTTGCCTGATCTTTTACACGCTTTTTGAATTCTTCCTTGAATTCTTCTTTTTGAATTCTGTCCATTGTTTTAGTCATAAACCCCTCTCCTATCCTTATTGTTTGGTAACATACAATAAAATTCATCTATCTTTTGCAAAATATATGTGCTGCTGTTTTCCCAATATGATTTCGATATCCAAACACCACAATCCTAATTATGATGACTGTTCCATGCTTAGAACTCCTTCGATTTTCCCCAAAGAATCACATATTACAAAACTTACACTTCACTTATATGCTAATATTAAATGTACACCAACATATAATAACCTATATGCTAATATTAAATGTGTACCAACATATATAACCTATATACTAATATTAAATGTACACCAACATATATAACCTATATGCTAATATTAATTGTGTACCAACATATATAACTTATATGCTAATATTAAATGTGTACCAACATATAACACAACTTATATCGATAAATTCTATACATATGCTGTTGCGTATATTCGTATAACACGCATAAAGGAACGATTTACACCGTTCCTTTATAAATTTATATTCTGTTCAAATAACTAGCCTACTATGAGTTTTTTTCAACGCTTAATGTAACCTTTTCGCCATTAATGTTCCATTCCTTCTCATACCCTTTTATTGTATCAAATTCGACATTATCTGCCAACACTTCTGACTTAATTTCATCAATATTACGTTCTACAACGTCCTTAACCTTGTCATTATTAGCAACATTCACAACGATTTTGTCCATTACTTCGAATCCAGCTTCTTTTCTCATTGTCTGAATCTTGCTGATTACTTCACGAACAAAACCTTCTTCTAATAATTCATCACTTAAGTTAGTGTCAAGAACTACTGTAACGTCGCCATCTGCTTCAGAAACATAACCTTCAACCTGAGCCATGTCGATAAGTAAATCTTCTTTTTCAAGAACAACTTCATTACCGTCAAAGTCAAATGTAAGAGGTTCGCCGGCATTAATCTTATCCATAGCACTGTTTCCGTCTAGGCTTGCCAATGCTTCCTTAATCTTGCCTAAGAACTTACCATATTTTGGTCCAACAGTTCTAAGCTGTGGCTTAAATGAGTATGATGTGAATGCTCTAACATCATCAGTAAACTCTACTTCTTTTATATTCAATTCTTCTGTAATAATTTCCTGGAAAAATTCAGGTAAATCAAAATCAGCCTTTACAAACATTTTGCCAATTGGCTGTCTGTTCTTGATGTTTGACTTATTTCTACAAGCACGACCAAGAACTACTACCTTAAGAACTCTTTCCATATTTTCTTCTAATTCTTTATCAATCTGAGCTTCATTAACTTCTGGGAAGTCACAAAGGTGAATTGATTCTTTTGCACTTGAATCCACACTTCTAACTAAATTCTGGTAAATGTCTTCAGTCATAAATGGAATCATAGGTGCTGCTGCCTTTGATACAGTAACAAGTGCTGTATAAAGTGTCATGTAAGCATTAATCTTATCCTGTGGCATGTCTTTTGCCCAGAATCTTTCTCTTGAACGTCTTACATACCAGTTTGACATTTCATCAACAAATTCATCTAACGCTCTTGCAGCTTCAGGAATTCTGTAGTTTCCAAGGTTGTCATCTACAGCCTTAACCATAGAATTCATCTTTGATAATAACCACTTATCCATTACTGATAATTTATCATAATCAAGTGAGTACTTAGTTGGATCAAACTGATCGATTTCTGCATAAAGTACATAGAATGCATAAGTGTTCCAAAGTGTTCCCATGAACTTACGCTGTCCTTCTTCTACTGCCTTGCCATGGAATCTGTTTGGAAGCCATGGAGCTGAGTTAATGTAGAAGTACCATCTGATTGCATCTGCACCGTATTTATCAAGTGCTTCAAATGGATCAACTGCATTACCCTTTGACTTACTCATCTTCTGTCCGTTTTCATCCTGAACGTGACCTAAAACGATTACGTTCTTGTATGGAGCCTTGTTAAATAACAATGTTGATTCTGCAAGTAATGTGTAGAACCAGCCACGAGTCTGGTCAACAGCTTCTGAAATAAAGTCTGCAGGGAACTGTTGTTCAAATAAATCTTTATTTTCAAATGGATAATGGTGCTGTGCAAAAGGCATTGCTCCACTATCAAACCAACAGTCAATAACTTCCGGAACTCTCTTCATTGTGCCACCACATTCAGGACATGGCATTGTAATTTCATCAATGTAAGGTCTGTGGAATTCAACAGTCTTAGCTTTTTCGTCACCTGACTTTTCAAAAAGTTCCTGACGACTGCCAATTGACTGCATACAACCACAATCACACTGCCAAATGTTAAGTGGTGTTCCCCAATAACGGTTACGGCTTACGCCCCAGTCCTGAACATTTTCAATCCAGTTTCCGAAACGTCCCTTACCGATACTTTCAGGAATCCAGTTAATTGTGTTGTTATTTTTAATTAAATCATCCCTAACTGCTGTCATCTTAATAAACCATGATTCACGTGCATAGTAAATAAGTGGTGTATCACATCTCCAGCAATGTGGATAACTATGTTCAAATTTAGGTGCGTCAAATAATAAACCTCTTGCATCCAAATCTTTTAATACTTCAGGATCTGCCTTCTTTACAAATAAGCCGGCAAATGGTGTTTCTTCTGACATTTCACCTTTTTCAGTAACAAGCTGAACAAATGGAAGGTCATAGTTACGGCCAACATTAGCATCGTCTTCACCGAATGCAGGTGCGATATGAACAACACCTGTACCATCTGTAAGAGTTACATAAGTATCACATGTAATGAAGAAACCTTTCTTGTGCTGCTTTTCAGCTTTTTCATGAGCACATTCATATAATGGCTCGTATTCTTTGCCTTCAAGTTCTTTACCTTTGTATGTTTCAAGAATTTCGTATGGTTTAACACCTTCTTCTTCATTTCCAAGGCTACCTAAAACTGTATCTAATAAAGCAACTGCCATGTAATATACATAACCGTCTGCTGCTTTTACCTTTGCGTAATCTTCATTTGGGTTTACACAAAGAGCAACATTTGAAGGTAATGTCCAAGGTGTTGTTGTCCATGCTAAAATATATGCATCCTCGTCTTTTGCCTTGAATCTAACGATTGCTGAACGTTCTTTTACATCCTTGTAACCCTGAGCTACTTCCTGTGATGAAAGAGGTGTTCCACAACGTGGGCAGTAAGGAACAATCTTGAATCCCTTGTATAATAAACCTTTGTCCCAGATAGTTTTAAGAGCCCACCATTCTGACTCAATATAGTTGTTGTCATATGTTACATATGGGTTGTCCATGTCTGCCCAGAAACCTACAGTACCTGAGAAATCTTCCCACATACCCTTATATTTCCAAACACTTTCTTTACACTTGTCAATAAAAGGCACAAGACCGTATTCTTCAATCTGATCTTTTCCATCTAAACCAAGCATCTTTTCTACTTCTAATTCAACAGGAAGTCCATGAGTATCCCAACCTGCTTTTCTTGGAACCATATGGCCCTTCATTGTCTGGTAACGTGGAATCATATCTTTTATAACACGAGTTAAAACGTGTCCAATATGTGGCTTACCATTGGCTGTTGGAGGTCCATCATAAAATGTATATGTTTCTCCTTCCTTACGACTGTCCATACTTTTCTTAAAAATGTCATTGTCTTTCCAAAACTTTTCTGTCTGCTTTTCTCTCTCAACAAAATTGAGATTAGTTGAAACTTTCTTGTACATTCTGTACTCCTTTCATTTTTATATAGTATTGCTATCTATTTAAGTGTTTAATCATTTGCTCACTACGTATGGGCATGAGCCTTGTCTACTCATAGACCTTTGGTCTATTTCGTCGCCGACTTCGCCTTATTCAAACACATAAAAATATAAATTCTTGTGCAAGCACAAATTTATATTTTTATGTGTCTGAGCAAGGCTCATGCCCATACGTAAAAAAGGCTTCCGCCCTGTTAAGGACGAAAGCCTGAATTTTCGTTATACCACCTTTAACAGCATACTCGGGAATTCCCTTTATATGTGTTCTCTGTAACGGGAGAAACCGTCAGCGCCTACATTAATATAAACTACAAAAGTCAAAAAACATTTCGGACTGCAACTCCAGAGTGATTTTCATATATCTGCTACTAATACCCGACTTCCACCAACGTCAAGCTCTCTGAAACGTTCACTGATAAACTACTGTCTCTATCAAAGTCTTTGTTCATTAAATTTTATACATTTGTTATTTTAGTCAATTAATTTAAGAATGTCAACCACTATAGATGCTAATAATTCAAGAAATCTACATAAATATTAATAATTCAAGAGCTCTCTATAAATATTAACAGTTTAAGAAATTAAATTATTGATAATAATTATTAACAGCATCTATTGCCTTACACATATTAACCTCCTGTTCTAATTTTCCAACGTTCCGTCTGTAACAGTATATGTTGGGCTTGATGGTGTAAACAAGTTATTGTCCCAGCCATACGGAAGTGTTGTGTTTCTAAAATATGGATTGGTTGTAGCAACCTTGCTTAAAATATTTTCAAACAAATATTTATGTCCTGAATAGTTTTGTGCTTTACTGTTGCGGTATAAATAATCTGCCACTTCTGCAACCGACATAACAGCAGTTTTCTTTCCGTAAATGATTGTGTCATTTCCTGCGGTGTCTGTTGCTATTATAAATGACCTAACAAAAATGGAATTTGTAATCTGTGGATTAATTCCATTCATTGTTACAACATAATATGTATTTTCTGTATCAGTAGTATCCCAATTATTAATTACTGCCCCATCACTTGCTAAGAAGCCATAGGTAACATTACTACCGGCATACTGTATTTTTCCTTCGTAAGAATACTGTTGTCCTGTAACTACATCTGGATTTAAAATTGTATATGCTGTGTTTAAAGCATCTTTTTTTCTATAGCCACTTTGGTTCGGATCCAAGGCATATATTATTCCAAATTGTTTAACAGTATATTTGTTACCATCACTTGCTGTAATAGTGCTTCCTACGTTTATTCCCTTACAAACAGTTCTAAAAGCAATATTTGAATCAGCCCCATTTGTTTTAATTTGGAAACCTTCAACTGCTGAATTGTCTGTGGTTAAAACTGAAACAACTTCTACCGCATCAGATACTGAACCTTCTGACTCCACACCGTTCAATGTGGATGTAACTTTCTCTGTGTAAGTTCCATTTTCTGTATCGTCTGCTAAAAGGCTTATCCCTTGATTCAACGATTTATTAGATGTAGCTGCTGTGGTTTTCCCCACAGCTTCTACATTTTGTTTATTAGTAAATGTTAAGGAGCCTACAACTAAAGTTACAGCACACACTGTAGATATAATCTTTTTAAATTCTTTTCTCATAACATCTGCCTCTTTCCTAATCCAAATCTATTATGGGACTGGTTGGTCCACCATCAGGTTGTGAAGTATCAGCCACTGTGGTAATGTCACCATCCCAGCCATCCATAATATTTTGATTTATGTCAAAACGTGTAACTTCAATTATAGGTTTTTCATATTTTTTTGTGCAATTCACTTAAATACCCTCCTATTAATTGTATGTAGTATTACTGTTTATAAAAATCTTTATCAATGCTATTATCCCATGAATAATCTACAAGCCTATAACATCCTTTGTATTTCGTTCCATTTTTCTTTCCATACTTGGATGTTTCATTGTAAATCCAATCATAAACACTATCATATTTCTTGTCATTGTTCTTCACTCCGTTAAGTAATTTCAGTAATTCATCTTCTACCTGGGAGCTTCTAAACTTACCTCTTGTATCATATGATATTCCCCATAAGCATTTGCAATAATTGTGTAAGTCCTGTGTCATTTTTGTCACTGTCTCATATCTGCTGTCAGATGTTGATGTAACTCCCATTGCCTTAAACATTGCATTTGCAATTTGTCCCATATTGTTATACATATCAACAATATTTAGAACATTATCATATAGGTAATCATGAGATTCTTTTGTTCCCATTTTCTGATTTTCATATAAATTCTGTGCAATGTCATACATATTTGTTGTGTAAATATTTTTACCATATACAACTTTTTCTGTACCATCACCCATATCTAATACTGCATATGCTCTAAATGCCCAATTCTGTTCCAATGTAGCATATTTGTAATTAGTATATTTAAATGTTAATGCATAGTATGTATAGCAATCATTGTCATTAGCAGAAGTCGTGTAGCCTGCCAATTTGCCTCTATCTGTTGTTTCATATTTTGATACATTTGCATTAGATGAAACTGCATCCAAATTCATATTAGATTTTATGTCCGTATTTCCATCATCAATTGCATAAACTGTACCCATTTTCTTAACTTCATACAGTCTGTTATTGATTGTCATTACATTACTTGTTTTTGAAACAACTCTAAATGATGGATTGTATTCAGCTACTCCACCGGCATTCTTATTTGTGTTCATCTGGAAGCCAAGAACTTCTACATTTCCTGTGTTGACTTTTACTTCAAAAGGTATGTATGTGACTTTGTCTCCACTTTGAACTTTCAACAAATAATATGTTGTTGCATAGACAACACTAAACAGTTCTTCTGTTTCAGAGATTATCTGACCTGAATAAGACTGGTCACTTACTTTTTTCTCTGTAAAAGTCAAATCATTTGCATTTTCTGCATATAAAACAGAATCGCTTCCTTCTGAAACATAGACTTTTGTGTTACCTGCTACATAATAATTTGTATCACCGATTATGGATAAGTAGTATCTATTGTAACCAACTGCATTATATGTATTTGTTCCAATAGATGTTGTTCCTCCTTTTTCTGTTATAGAAGAGCCTTCATTGAATGCAGGATAATCTAAAAAGCTGATTGTACCTTTAAGTTTCAAGCCTGAGCCCATCTTTACAGACAATTGTGATTCACCACTAATCTCTCTCCATTTTCCTGTATGATTAACACCTGAATCAATTGAATCATCTGTTGGAATTATCTTAAAGTAGAAATCCTTATATGTATTTCCATCATTTCCACAAACACGTACTACATAATAGTATGTTGTGTCTTTTGTAAATCCACTTGGCAATTCAAACATTGTTGATGAATTCATCAATGTCTGTCCTTCATAGTAACTATCATATACTGATTTAGAAACTAACGATGTACTATTACCTCTTTGTACAAAAATTTTAGTTGTTGTTCCTGTAAAATATTTTGAACTACCATTTAATGAAATATAACTGTCATTGTAACCTGTTATTCCATTAATGTCTTCATCAGTATAATAGTAAATTTTTGCATTTGTTTTTCCAAGTGAACCTTCTTCTGAAACAGGTAATATATGCTGGCCTGAAATTAATACCCATCTGTTATCATTGTCATCAGGATATGTAGGTACTTCACCCTGTACTATTTCTTCAGGTTCTTTTTCCGGCTCAATAATAGTGTATTCTACCGAATCTTCTGTTGTCTGTTCACACCATTTTGCCACTACTTTAATGGTATGTGTAGAACCGATTTCATTATATCCTAAGAAGCTATATGAACCTGCCTGTACATCTTGAGCCTTTAATTCACCATCAATGTAAACATCATATAAATATCCATCAGCTTCCTGCTGTGTTGAATTAACCCAGGAAATTGATAACGAACTACCTCTGTTTGTAGCAACTAAACCATTAACCTTTTCAATCTCAGGTATATCTGCTTTAATCTTTATTGGAATAGAAACATATTGTCCCTTATAATTTTCCTCATCCCAATATACTTTCATGTAATAATATTCATTATCTTTTTTTCCACCTAAAGCACTATGAACAGGTATCTGCGCTAACATATTAGGTAGCATAATCTGAATCTTATTGTTTCCATTAATTCCATATCCACTTAAAGAAACATAATTGCTCTCACTCTTATAATAATCTACTGAATTTGTATTTAACAAATCACCTGTACATGCATAATAGGAACCTGTTTCTGTTCCTTCCTCAACAGATGTTCCATCTACTGAAGGAATAATCATATCACCGCTACTGTCTAACAAACCTCTTGTAATTAAAACTCTGTTAGCATTTGGATTAATCTTGTTCTGTGTATCCAAATCTACAGAAATATGATTTCCGTTGTAAGCTGCAATATTACTTAATTTAATATCATGCTTATCGTAATAAAGTGAACTCTTTACTTCACGATGAGCTGTGTGGTAATAAACAGGAATTGCTGAATTATCCATATTATTTCCCTGAATTTGTGTCCAGTCTCCAATATCACCATTTTCATCTGTAACTCTGAATGCAACTACTACATAATCACCATTTTTGTTATATAACTTCAATAAGTAGTATGCATTTAAATCAAAGTCATCAACGTTCATGTTGAAGCCGTTTCCGTCTCTGTTAAAGTGTGTTCCTGGTTTTTTAGGTTTTTGAACAGCATTCCCATCTACACCAATACCGTCAATGTCCCAACCTTCAACATCCATTATTGTACAGTTATCCAGGTCGTGAATGTTAGAATCAACTTGGTTCTTAGTTATTGCAGCCCAATATGGAACTGTACTGATAACCTGACCTGTTGAATCATTCTTAACTTCTGTCATTACAGTGTAGTTTGGATTGAAACCAATTGACATGTAGCTAGCATTATATCCAATATCTTTTGTAATGATATCTTTGTAATCCAATGTTCTATTGTTTGTATCTACTACCTTGTATTCTATTCTGGCAGCCTTTGATCCCTGTGCCACTTTAAATTGATATGGTGTATCACTTCCCACTTTTTCTTTTAAAGTTGTCCAATCCATTGGATTTTGTTCAATTACTGCATTAACAGTATATTCGTAACTGTTATTATTTTCATTAGACTCCTGAATATATCCAACATCTTTGCCTTCTTCTGTATCCCATCCAGCATCATCTACATTAATAATCAGCTTCTTTGTTCCAGTTTCTTTTGCACACACATTTTTTAATCTGATACTAGCTGTTTTTCCAACATTCAAGCCTAAATAATAACCATCTGACACTACCTGCTCTACACCTTCCTGTCTACAAAGTGTCACATAAATTTTTTTGCCATAATTTTCCTGAGTATCTGTTGTAGCTGATACCTTTGCTGTACCGATATTTTTAACTGTTGCTACTAAATCAAAGTTTACATCAACTTTTACTTTCTCGTTGTTTTCATTTGGTCCCTTTACAGTGCTGACTATCAAATCAACCATAGCTGTTGTACTTGCATAATTATAATAGTTTTCATCTCCTGAAAATTTAACTAACACTTTTACTTGGGACTGATTGTCAAGGCCTTCATTATCTCCAAATGTATAAACATAATTACCATCGCTGTCTACTTCATCTTTACTAATATTCTTCTTAATTATGTCTCCGTCTACAATATACTGAATCTGATATGATTCAACATTTTCATCTGTTGACTGCTTCCATGTTGCCTTGACTGGTCCGTCACCATTATTACTGTCTAATGTAACTGCTCCTTTTGAAATAATCTTTATAGCAACTTCTGTGCAGTTGTTAGTCTCATCACTTTCATCAACTACATAATCTCCGTCAGCGTAGCCACCTATATGAATTATTCCTTCTTTCAAATCACTTTCCTGAACAGTGTAATTAAATGTAACTGTTGGAGTAAACTCAGCTCCCACATTTAACTTTTGTTCAAGGTTGTCGTTCCCCATTGTTCTATATGTAGGATTAACAATATTTGACTCAATTATTTTTCCATCCTTAGTTGGCTTTACAGTCATGTTATTGTTTCCGTTAGGTTTTGCAACCCCTAAGCCAACATTCTTCATAGTTACTGTAATCGGAATAACATCCCCTACTCCATAGGCATTACTTGGAGTTGATACTGATGAAATTATCAAATCTGGCTTTGTGCTTCCCTTAGCATGAACATGTTCATCATCATCTTTTCCTACAGTTGTTACTGTTACTGTTGTTCCTTCAGTGAACTGTTCAAAATCACCTAAACTACACTTGTTATCAGTAACTGTCATTGTTTTTGTTTCATCACCAACAGTATACTCAACGATGTATTTCTTAACATCATCAGATGCAGGCCATGTTGCATATAAATTTCCATCTTCTAAATTGAAAGTTACTTCTTTTAATGAATCATAGAATTTGTATGACTTAGAATATTCGTTATTATCCTCATCATCTCCCTCATCTATAATTCTGTCTGCATCTACAAATGCTCTGTATTTATATATATTTGAGCCATCCTGATTTTCATCAATTTTAACATCAAAAACAACTGTATACTCTTCGCCCGGTTCCAAATATCCAGGACTAGTTCCCTGCTCTGCCTCAGTTGTATTAGCGTAACATATTTTATAACCTAAATCTTTACCGTTATTGCTATCTTCATATAGTCTTACAATAAGATTCTTTCCTGCTACAGGTTTTGCAACTGCATTACCAATATTTTTTATTGTTACACTAAGCTGTAAGTTTTCACCAATATAATGTGTCACTTTTGGAATGCTCATTCCTGTTACAACTAAATCAGGTTTTTTTGTATTTGAAATGATGGCTGTTGTTTCTTTTGAGCTCGTAACTGTGCCATCGTAAATACTCTTTACAACAACCTTATGTTCACCAACTGAATATCCTGATGCTGTTATGTTGTTTACAGTTCCAGGGAACAAGTCCTCAGTCTCTGAATATTTATAAAGTACCCCATCAATTTCTACCTGATATTTATAGAAACCTGCCATTTTGTCAGGTACATTAGATGACCATGATATAAATAAATCGCCCTTAGCATCATCACTTGCAACATTTGTACCTGTTGCCTTTAAATCTGTAATTCCATATACAGTATTAATGTCAGCATCTGAGAATGTAAGAGTTTTATTAGTTGCATTTTTAAAATCAAGTAAACCTAAGCCAAACAATAGATCATATGAATCATTTGTTGAGTTAAATGAAAGTGAATAATTAAGCACCGCACTTCCATCTTTTGCCCTTTCAAATGTATATTCTTTTTCTTCATAAATATCATTTGAATATGCTCCATTTACATACTCTTCAGGACAACATTTTATCTTTATAGTCTCGCCTATTAACTCTTTTGGTCCATATATCTTAAAAGATAAATTCTGTAACTCGCCCTTTGTTGCTGCTTCATTATAGATTGCAGCTTTGATAGTCCATGCCTGATCACTTCCTGTATGTTTGCCCATATTGTTAAAAGTCAAATTAGCCTGTCCATCATTTGTGTAATCTACTTTTACATCTGCCCCTGTTGATATGTCTGAATTTACACCTTCGCATATAGTGAAATTCCACTTGCTGTCAACTCCCGTATCATTCCACAAATTTGTCCCACTTCCGAAAATGTAATTTACATACAATTGGAATGAATTTGAACCCATCACTCTTGTTGAATCAATATCTGATAGAGTCTCTTTGATTTCGTCTCCATTTTTGATTGCCACAACTGCTGTTGTATGTTTTCCAACTGTAGTTGCCTGTCCGTTGTTATTTGTTGCCTTTGCAAAAGCATAAGCAGGAACTGATATTGATGTTGTATTCTCGTCATCTGTTGTTATGTACAATTTACCATCTGCATAAATTGCATATTTTATGGCACCATCTACTTTGTCCCATGTAATACTTTCATTACGATATTTTTCCCATTGGTTATCTACGAAAGTTACGCCTGTCTTTTTAACTCGCTTTAAATATATTATTGCTTTGCCGTTAGTTGCAACAACATCTAACTTATGAACCTGATAATCATTTATATCTGATTTTAAAATATTTACATATGCACCGTTTGACTTAGTATAATCATTATTATCTAATTTTACCGAACTAAATGGTGCTCCTAATGAAAATTCAATATAAACATCAGCTGAGTTAGCATATCTTGCCTTACCTTCAAATACTCCACTATATTCAGATGGTATGTAATATTTATACTCTCCATCAGAGCGATCCAAAGTAATCCAGTTTGCATCACCCGGCACATCAATGTCACCTGCTGTTGTTGTTTCAGTTGGTGTTTCTGTTGCTGTTTCAGTTGGTGCTACTGTAGATGAATCTGTTTCAACCGGATCTTTACCACCCGTGGATTCGACTGTAGCCGTAACTGCGTCTGATTCATAACCATTTAGTGTAGCTATTAATTTTACCGTATGAGTTCCATTAGTTACTTCATAAGTATATCTTCCTGCCGCTACACCTGTTGATACTAATACGTCATCTATATATACGTTATATTTCTGACCATTACTAATCATGTCTCCATTTTGTCCCCATTCTACAGCAATATTGCCCCTACCATCGGCTGTTGCTAATAAGCCGATTGGGGTAATAGGCTTTGATGTCGAGCCTACAACCTTAACTAGGAATGTTCCTAAATTATTTCCTTCTACGGTAATGGTATGGTATGAGATTTCTCCTTTCTTCGAATCCAACAAAGAGTCCTTAATAAATACACAATCATTTTTTACATAAACCAACTTATTAACAGATGCATTTATAATATCCATATATCTAACACCATCAATAATAATTCCTGTTGGTGTACCACCGTCTTTAGCAACAAAGCCGAAAATACTTTGTGCTTTCATATTATCAGAAATCTTTCCCCATGCCTGAACTGTATTTGCTCCATAATAACCACACATGGTTTCACGTTCTGCCATCATGACTTTTTTAGCTTTTGTCATATAAATTGTTGCGCCACTGCTTGACTTATTTTCATTTACAATTTCCCAATCATCATCAGCAATGCTATCCGGATTAATTTTTTCCTGGGTTGCATCTTCAACTTCATCAACAAACTCTTCGGCTGTCTTTTCGCTATCACTTCCATAAACGCTAAAATCAAATATTGCCACAGGATAGCCTGTACTTCTCTTTGTTGGCACTATTCTGATATATTTAGCTTCTACTGAATCTCTTAAAATTATTTTATCTGTTCTTGCTCCTGTTAATCCGGAAAACTCAGCAACTTTATTATAGATTTTACCATCTGTTGAAACTTCTATCTCATAATCTGCAGCACTTGCTGTCTGCCACTTAATCAAAAGTTCCTTTACGTTATATGTATTTCCTAATTTAAGTTTAAAGTTATCACTTGTATTATCCAATGGTTCCCATTTTGTATCTGACTGGGTATCAATGGCATTTGATGGAATGTCCCCTGCAATTGGTGAGTAAGCAATTGCTCTTGCTCCTGCATATCTTACATAATTATTAAGACCGTCAACAGAATCTTTTCCTACACCGTTACTGTTTAAATCATCGTCGCCACTAATTCTATAATAAGCTGCATCTTCGTCACCTATGTTAAATTGACTCATAAGCCATTTATTTCTATTTTTAAGCCATGTTTTATACTCTGTAATATACTCTTCATATGTATCATGCATTACACCTGAACCATAAGAGCCTACACTTTTAAGTTCAGCTTCTGTAAAAGTTTTTCCACCAGTTCCATCTAATGATACATTAATTCCATATAACCATGAATATCCCCAGCCTACATTTCTTTCGTCATCAGTTGTAGCTCGTTTGTAGTTGTATGCATTCTCATAATTTGTCTTAACCGACTTAGCGATTTCACTTACTACTGTATCTACTTCTCCATTGTCAGCATACAAAGATTTAATTTTTGGTAATAGTTCTTTGTATCTTGCCACAACCTTATTATAGAAATTTTTATTCTTCATTAATACTTCGAACCACTTAAATGCATTCTGACTTCTAAAACCCTGTGCACTCTCATGTTCATCAATATTTCCGCTTGATAAATCAAGATCCCACAATGGACCTGCGTATAATTTTCCATTTTTAATATAGAAACGTGTAGAACTAAAACCTATATCCTTTGTCATGAAATATTCTGATGTAATGTAGAAATCTACAAAAGAATCTACGTCAATGAATTTTTTCATATCTTCAAACTGTGCATCAGATGTTTCGTATGATGTACTGTTAATTACAGTTTCAAATCCTTCTAAGTATGATTTAATATCATTTACAAATTGTGGCTTAACAGCATCTGCACTATTACCCGTTAAACTAGGATTTAATTTATTTCCCGCAATGTCTGTAGAACATACCGGATCATTTAAGCCAAACTGTTGTTTAAGCACACTTGTTTTAAAATAATATACATCTGTATCAAGTCTGCTGTCATTAGCTAATTCCAATAAGGCATCATATAACTTGTACTCTGTTCCATTAATTGTAACTGTTGTTGGTGTACTATCTGCCTTTACATCATCAGTAGTTTTGTCATAGTAACTTGTATCAATATTAACTCTGTCTGCTCCTACTTCCACTGACTCTGTTAAAAGGTATGTTCCCAAGTATTTTCCGTCCACGTATAAATCAACATTTTTACAATTGCTTGTGAATGCCTTACTTACATTGTTTTCAAATGGTGTCTGTGTACTCTCTAAATATCTCTGGAAATTAAGTCCCATGTAATTTCTTATCATGGTTTTATCAAAAATATTTGCAAGCAGACTCCATTTCTTTGCTGTACCCATACCAAATGGATTAATTGAAGAGTCAAACTTTAAGTTATACGCTTTCTTGTCAGCTAAAGATGTTGAATTACCTCTAACATTTACAGTTCCTGAATTTGAAACTTCTGTTGTACTTCCGTCTGCTCCTTTTATCATTAAAGAGGCATTCACTTTTGTCTTTGTAGTATCTGTGTATAAATTAATATCTTTTGTTTTTGTATCTCTTGATGAGTTTATAAAAATCTGCGGGATTCCGTTATCGTATGCTGTTGTTTTTCCTCTATATGTAAATGTTGTTTCACTTGAAGCCGGTGATGTTACAGTAGTATCACCTTTCTTATAAACAGCATTCATTGTTACAGTATATACTGTACCTTCTGTTAAATTAAGGCTACTTAAGTCAACACTGCTTCCCGATGATGCAATGTTTTCTATTGTCTGCCCATTGATATTTAATGTGTATGTATATGTTGCCTCATTTTCAACATTAACAGTATTTGGATCCGTAAAACTTACCTTATATCCTCCATCAATTTCTGAATAGTTGTACACATACGCTTTAGTTAAAGCCTGTAGTGTAATTGAAGGTTCCGGTTCTGTTGTGGTTGTTTCTGTTGTGGTTTCTTCCTTAATATCTTCTTTGTTTCCTGTATAGAAATAATACACAACATCATGTGTGCCATACACAAATCGTAATGAATAATATGTGTTAGCCTTTAAATTTACGTCAGTCAAACCAAGTCCTATGTTATATCTTGTATTATCATGGTCTTTCATTCCTGGAAACACAGTTTCTCCTGTTGTTGTCTGCCCCTCGTTTAAATAAATTTTTGCATTATCTGCACCTGTAAGTCCTTCCGGATACACATGCAAATAATGGTGACCGTAAGCTTCTATGGCACTACTTTCTGCGCCCTTTGCCACCTTATAATTTAAAGTCATAGGAGTATTACTGGATTGATACGACATATTTGAAATTGTAGTCCATCCACTACCATCATCCTCCGCACTAACATTTTTCGGAGTAAAATTAATACTTGTAACCACCATAGCCATAGCAAGTATCATTGAAATTATTTTTTTCATCTGTCTCTTCATTTCCCTTTTCTCCCTTTCTTTTTTATAAACAGTATTTACTCTTAATTAACGTCGTTTTTCACTAAACTACTTATTTTTTCTTTATATTATTAGGTCAATTCTAAAAAAAGGTAAACTAACCCATCATTGTTTTATCATTTTTTAAGTATAACATTATGCATATTTTGTTTCAACGAAAAAACTTTTTTTCTATATTCTGCATAACCATCAAAGCTTTTTTTGTGCATTATGCTTATATAACGTTTGCATTTTTATTACTTTTTTAGTATATTGTTATTGTTTTTTATTATTTTAAGAAAGAGGGCGAAAAATGCATAAAACAATTTTTATACATTTTCTGCCCTCTTTTTGGAATTTTGGTATTATTTATTTTATTAAGAATTATTTAAACTTAACTTTTTTAGGCTTGCTCCACTTGCCGTAGACTTTCTTGCCGTTTGCAATCTTAACTGCTCTTGCCTTAACATAATACTTCTTAGATTTCTTAAGTTTCTTAATGTTAATGCTGAAGTTTGCCTTCTTAACAAGTTTAGTAATAGTTACCTTCTTCTTGCCCTTGCAGTTCTTCTTGATTGAAACTTTAACCTGGTAAGCTGTAGCGCCTGCTACCTTGTTAAGTTTAATCTTAACCTTCTTAGATTTCTTACTCTTAGTAGCTTTCTTAATCTTAACCTTCTTAAGAGTAACCTTTGTACCAGATTTTGTTGTAGTACCAGGCTTTGTTGTAGTTCCTGGCTTTGTTGTTGTGCCTGATGTTGTTGTTTCACCTGGTTTTGTTGTACCACTTGGCGTTGTTTCTCTTGGCTTTGTTGTCTCGCCAGGTCTTGTAAAGTCATTATCGTCTTCGTCATCATCATTTACACTCTTTGTAGTTGGTGCTGACTTAACAACGATTGCCTCTGAGATACCTTTTGATTCAATACTATTCTTAATAGCTGTAACAACAACTTCGTGTGAACCACCTTTTACTCTTTCAATTGTATATGTACCAGGTTTAACATTAATCTGTTTTGCCTTTCCATCTACCTTTACATTGTATAGCTGTTCTGTATCACCTGTAAACGAAACAGTAATCTTGTTAAATTCATCTGATGTTACTACAAGACCCTCTGCTTCAGTTGGCATAAACACGCTAGTACCCATTAATGCAATTTCAGAAATCTGATATCCCCAAGTTACATTGCCGTCTGTAAGTTCAATCTTAACAAACTTAACAGTGTCCTTTGTATACTTGTCCATATCAAGTTTAACTTCTGTTGCACTCTTATAGGCTACACCTGACTTGTCAGCCATCAACTGATAATTCTGTCCATCATCTGATAAGTAAATCTTAAATGCTGTCGCATTTGTATTGTTAGCCTTAAATGCAATTAATAATTCCTCAACTAAACTCTTATCAACAGGAGCTGTAAGTTCAAGTGTTACTGTTGCCTCTTTCTTTCCGTATGTTGTCTGTACTGTTTTATCGTTTTCAGTTGAAATAGTACCATCAACTAATATCTTAGTATCCTTGCTGCCTTCAGTACCATCATTAATATCCTCAACTGTTACTGTTGCATTGCCCTTAGTTAAGTTTCTAACAGTACTAATATAATCAACTAATGAACCATCATCCACTTCAATTGTCTTAGTAATACCCTTAGACATAAGACCATTGCCGTAAGCTACGACCTTAACGGTATGAGTTCCTTTTTCAACTTCACTAATTACGCCTTCGCCGGCATCAATTAGACCAGTAACGCTCTTGCCATCAAGGAATACTCTATACTTAAAGTCTTTCTGATTATCACCTGCTACAATATTGTATTCAATTTCACTGAACTTGTTTGATGTTACTGTAAAATCAGCAGTCTCATCGCAGTTGTCAACCTCAATAGGCTCTGCATTCTGCTCTGTACTAAGTACAGCAATTTCTCTTACCTGATATCCCCAATTATTTGCATCTGGGTAGAATATTCTGACAAATCTAACATTGCCTTCAACACCAGTCATGCTCTGTTCATCAATAAGATTATTCTCCTTTGCCTTTGCTAAATCCGAACCTGGAACTGACTTAACATTTCTAAAGTCAACACCGTTAATTGAATACTGAATCTTATATCCCTTAGTAGGAAGTGTTCCATCATTATTTGTATGATACTTAATAACTATTCTGTCTAATTTAGCTGCATCATATGTATCGCCTAAATCAATTTCAAAATATGTATTAGCTGTTTCAAATTTAGGTGAAATATAACTTCCTTCAAATGAACCGTCTGTTATATCTTTTTCAGTACCACCTTCATTCTGTCTGCTTGGGTAAACATTTACTGTTTTGCCTAATGCCTTGTTGTACTTCTTATTAACTGCCATTTCTGCATTACTTGCTGCAGGTCCTACTGTTAATTTACATTCTGCTGTAAATGTTCCAACCTTAACAGTAATAGTTGCCTCACCTTCACCTTTGGCTGTTACTGTACCATTTTCATTAACTACGGCTACCTTGTCGTTTGATGAGTTCCACTCAGGTGTAATTTCATCTGTTGTATCTTCAGGATTAATTATTAATTTAAATGTTTCTGAAGACTTGCTCTTCATTTCATATGTAGCAGGAATGCTTATTGATTTAACGTGTATTGGTTCTGTAACAATAACCTTACATTCTGCCTTATTTCCATTTGGTAATGTAGCCGTAATAGTTGTTTCACCAACACCTTTACCTGATACAAGACCTGTCTGGTCAACAGTTGCTGCTTTTGTATTGCTACTTGCCCATGTAACTGTATCAGTTGAAACTGCTGAAAGCTGAACTGATCTGTCACTTGCTATTCTTACTTCCTTCTGATTAATAGTTACTGTTCCACTAACAATAATATCTGCTTCTGTTGGATCTGATAAAATCATTCCCTTTCTGTATGTAACAGCCTTAACAATTGTTGTGCTATCAACTTCAAATGGTTCTGTATATGTTGGTGAATCTTCTGTAGGTGCAGTACCATCTGTTGTGTACTTGATTTCTGCACCCTTAACTACAGTTGATAATGTTACCTTCTGTTTTCCATCATATACACCACTAACCGGTGAAATTACAGGTGATGTTGCTTTCACGGCACCATATACTTCAAATTCAAAAATTGAATATCCGTAAGCTGTCCCTCTTGCAATACCCTTCATTCTTACATACTTAGCTTTTGTTGCTGGGAAGTTAGTTGTAACTGTGCCGACTTTACCGCTTTGTGTCGCAACTGTTGTCCATTCTTTTCCATCAAGGGAAACCTGAATTTCATATTTTTCAGCGTATGCTGCTTCCCATGTAATAACAGCCTGGTTAATAACTTTTGTAGAACCTAAATCAAGCTGAAGATATTCATCATCATTATCTTTTGATTTCCATCTTGTGCTACCATTTCCATCAATTGCATTTGTGGCAACATTTGCACCATCTTCTGAAGAAGCTGTTGCTGTTGCTTCAATTGACAAGTTATCGCTACCCTGAACTGTATCTCCATCAATCTTCAATACTGCTGCTGCATAAGATGAATCAATACATCCATCTTCAACTGCAACTGCCTTAATTGTTGTATCACTTGATACTAAAATCTTACCTGTATATTTTTTTGAGTCTTTTGTTGGAGCTGAACCATCTGTTGTATAGTAGATTGTTGTGCCTTCTTCTGCTGAAAGTTCTACTAACTGTGTATCAGAAAATTCTGTTGTTCCGTTTACATCATCTGTTACAACACCATCTTTAAGAGCTGTTGCTGTAATTGTAGGTTTCTTAACCTGTTTGTATGCGAAGTAATTTTCTGTATCAATCTTAAAGCTTACAGTTGAGTTTGCTTCAATTCTTGCTTTACCAACTAATGTTCCATCTGCCTTCTTAATCTGTACTACTTTTCTTCCTGATGTTGGGTTCCAAACTTCTGCTGTGTATTTTCCATCTTTTACATAAACAGAACCCTGAATATTACCAACTACCATATAGTCATTTGTTCTATGACCAATTTCGTCCATTGCTGAAACAAACCAAAGTGTATTTGCTCTATCTTCTACCTGAACCTTACTTACATTCTTTTCAAATAAGTTATATGCACTTGTTGCATCTGTCTGTGATAAGAATGGCCATGTAATATGCTGCCAACCTGTATCAGGTGTTGCATAAGTATCAGGGTTATGCCATGCGGCATCCTCTGTCTTACCTTCTGCTACATATTTTTCATGCAACTTTCTTTCGATTTCAATGGCATAATTTGTATCATCCCATAATCCCTGGTATACTTTTTTACATTTTTCCTGATTCATACCATAGTTTGTAAGGTACTCAGAAATTGGCAACCACTGAATTCCGTATACATATAATGGTTCTCCACCAAAATATGTACCATAACCCATTGATGCACCGTAAATCTGACCTGTTCCCTGGAATGGGTAATCATATACTTTATCAGCATCTCTGTCAGGATGATCCCCTAACCAGTTTGTTTCATCATAATCGAACCAATACTGTTCTACCGCATCCATTTCTGTTGTGAATCCGTATGCACCTGCATCAATCCACTTCTGCTGCTGAGTTGCTTCACCCCATAGGTACATACCAACCCAACTGAATAATGCTTCTGAAGCTGATTCCTGGTTATTACCTGAATCGCTGTCAGCGTATCCACCAGCCCAAGAATGTCCTGAATACTGGTCAAATGATCTGAACTTACAGAACATGTTTCCATCATCTTCAGGTTCTTCAGGATCTGCATAGTCCCTAACCATAAGTTCAATCATATCTTTATAATCATTGTAAAATTCTTTGTCGTATGTTGCTAATACTGTTGCACCAAACATAAAATACCCATATGTAAAGTGGTGGTCACAGATAGCTGCGTTAGCACCGAAAGAACTGTCTGGATAATATAATGTTCCCCAATCCTTATTGTAGATAAAGTAACATCTATCATCCCCACCATCATAGTTGAACCAGTCTTCCATGATGCTCTTTAATTTTGATAATAATTTTTCTTTAATTTCTGTTTCACCTAACTGATCAGCCATAAGAACACTGATTGCAAGTGGGTGAACGTTTTTACCTTCCCAGTAGGCATCTGATACAGGAGCTGTATCCATCTTTGATGCTACTACCTGATTTAAGTAATCTTTCATTTCATTGCTATCAAACATCTTGCTGTTTGATTTTGCGAATGTAGGTAATAAACCTGAGAACTGCTGTGTTGTTGAATATTCATTAGCCCAAATTGACTTCATATCACCTCTGATTGAAGGATATGTTGTGAAAGTCTTATCGCCCTCAACATCTGCGCTATGTTTCCACTGATGTGGGAATAAGCAATGCATTGTTATATCAGAGAAACCTTCTCTCATTAACTTTGTAGTTGCTTTGTAAGTTGTAATAATCTTTGAATTTTCTTTGTTATATGAATAAGTTACTAATGTATCTGTTACAAAAGCATATCCATGCTGATAGTAAGTTTCGATATCATCTTTACTGTTCATACCTGCTAATGATAAATAATTCTGGTCTACTGATGGGAATGTAATCTTAATCTTATAATTTCCACCTGCAATCATAACCTTGAATTCTGTTCCTTCAGGAACATTTAATTCGTAGTATGTACCCTCATTAACTGCCTTTGTGTTTTCATCATCAAATGTTTTGAATCCAATATGGTCTGTTACAACAGTATCACCTTTTTTAGCTAATATCTGTTCGCCTTTTCCATTAAAGAATTCTGTAATAGATTCACCGCTTAAGTATGCAACAGTATCCTTATTGAATTCATTGAAGATATATGGTGAACCTTTAACAACTGTTGATTTCATCTTAAGACCATCTTCATCCATAAGACCTAATTCAACAGAATAATCACCATAATTTTCAACTCTGTCGTATGCAGATGTTGTTTCAAGTGTTTCAGGTACTAAATAAAAATCTCTTGATGTTTCTGTACTCTGGTCAGTACCTAATGTTGTTTCAGTTCTTTCTGGAACCCATCCTGCTGTTGCAAGTAAAACACCAAGACCTTTCTTTGAGAATGAAGCCTTAAGTGGTGTAGCACAAAGTAAGTTACTAAATGTCTGCACCATTGCTGATGACCACCAACTGTTTGAGTCAATAGGTGTTTTAATATTCTTTTCATTAATGAATGTTGGAAGTTTGTTCTTTTCGTTATACATTTCTCCTGAAACATATGAACCGCTTCCTGCTTTTAAAATTTGTCTTGTTGGAAGTTCTGGGATTTCTTCATTTGCCTTGCTATCCCCTTCCTTATATGAATATACTGATAATTCTCTGATACCCATACCACTACCACTTTCTACTTTTGTGTAACCTAATACTTTTACATATCTTACACCTGTCTGATATAAAGTGAAATTATCTGTAGCGTTAGCATATCCCTTAAGTACACGATGAACAGTTGTCCATGTTTTGTTATCACTTGAAACTAATACATCATAAATCTTACCGGCGTCAGAAGTCCAATCTACAACAATTCTTCCTACTGTATATGCCTGTCCCAAGTCAACTGTCAACCACTGGTTATCTCCCTGATATGATGTAAATGAAGTTGAAGTATTTCCGTCAACTGCGTTTTCAGGCTTAACATTATTGTAAGCATCAGGCTTAATATTTCCCTGATCATCCTTCATCCACCATTCATCTCTTGTACCTGAGCATGTTACTGTTTTATTTAATGCAAGATTTTCGCCATAGTTTACAGGTCTCTTTGCTGAACCACCTGTACCCCATACCTGGAATTCGTATAATGAACTACCATAAGCTGTAGCTCTCTTTGTTACAAGAACTCTTACATATCTTGCCTTTGTACTACTTAATTCTTCTTTTGAAATTGTCTGTTTAAGTTTTGCAGTTTCGTCAATTTCTACACCATTATTACCTTTGCCGTCTGCCTTAACTTCTACTGTACATTTTGCACTACCTACAAGTTGTTCTGGGTTGTCTTTATTGTAAGCTCTAACCTCAAGTTCATGTGTGCCTTCTGTCAAACCAAGATTTCCGCCATCCTGACCAATTTTATCAAATTTAAAATTGTCAGGTGCCTGTACTATCTTGTCACCTTCGTAAACACTGTATACAGCATTTTCAACAGGTGTCCATTTTGCACTTACTTCATACAGATTTTTTTCTGTATTAAACTTGTTTACTTCATATGAGAAAGCCATATTTACAAAAGCTCCCGGCTTGTTTCCTTTCTCATAAATTGTTGTCCAGTCATCTTCATTATTTGAAATCTGGATCTGATAATACTTTGCATACGCTGCTTCCCAACGTAAATAAATGTGGTCTATATCTGCCTCTTTTCCAAGGTCAACATATAACCATTCATTTGTGTCGTCCTGCTTAGCCTGCCAACGTGTGCTTTCATCGTTGTCGACTGCAAGTTCTGCCGCAGAACCACTTCCGGTTTGTGAACTAGCATAAGCCGGTCTACCATTTGAAAGATTGTATGGTGCATTATCTTCCGCGTCTGCAGCCTTGATACTGATTAATTTGCCCTGTGGACAAATTGTTACAACCATAGCTAAAGTGAGCATTATAGCTGTGATTTTTTTCAATACTTTTGACATCTTAATTCCTCCCTTAAATAATCTTGCACCCTTATATTATATCTTTTAAATCACCCTTAAAACAAGCGAAAAAACGTTTTTTCGAGTTTTTAGTTGTTTTTATTTTTTTCTATTCCACAAACCTTTTATTTAATAGGTTTTCATACAATTTCTTTGTGTATTTTTTACAGTAAACAATTTTTCGATAAAAATATTTTTATTCGTTTTTTTTGTTTTTTCATAATAAAACAGAAAATGCGCTACGTGACACTTATCTTCACGTAACGCATTCCTCACTTAAATTAATAAGAAAAAGTATGTTTTTTTACTACGACTCATAATAATTATTTCAATTTAATTCTCTTCGCTTTCGTCCAAGCTCCATAAATCTTCTTTCCGTTGATACCTTTAACAAAAGCTCTTGCCTTGATGTAATATTTTTTCCCTGCTTTCATTTTTTTTAATTTTATCTTTGTTGTTTTGTAAGTTTTTGTTTTACATTTTTTCATAGATTTCTTTATTGAATATCTGATTTGATATTCAACATTTTTTCTCATAATATTTTTTACAGTATCTTCTTCAAACTTATATCCTGAAAATGTAACCGGAAGATCAGAAACAATATTTATCATCTCTGGATAAACCGGACTTCTTAACGCATTTACACCTGGTCTAATAAATGCATATCCAAATATGAAAGCTGTGATTTTATTTAAAAATTCAAAAAATTTATCTTCGTTTAGCGAGCCATCAACATCCTTATACTGCATAAAATACACCGATACCAGATATGTCCACATACCATTCGGTGCATAATTCAAGACAAACAATTTTTTCAATACCCTATCAGAAAATTTCTCGTCCTGTACTGATACTTTACTCCAAAATTCTGCCAAACATTCAAGGTTATCTAAAGTATCATTATTCTTCAAAATTGCATAAGAATCTTTCTCATAAAATTTTCTGAGTGCCTCTGTTGTAGTATTTTTTATTCCTTGCTTTGCTCTTTCAAAATACATATATCTCGTAAAAAGCTCATCCATGGGGGAGCCTGAAGGTGCAGCAAAAATGTCGTCACAGACTGCCTCTAAATCTTTCCACCGTCTGATAAACTCATCCTTTTTCCCAAGACTGCTATAATGTTTGTAAAACTGTGCCTTGAAAATATCTGTATCAGATAGTGGTTTTCCTCTATCATTCAATGTTGAGAATATACGAAGTGCTGTGTCCTGTGACTCTGCTTCGATTGGTAATAAAATGCAGTTGTTTAATATTCTCGTTGGAAGATAGGCAAAATATGCTGGATATTCCTGCAAAAACTCATTAATCTTCTCTTGAAAGAATCTATATGTACGAGCATATTTGCTCTTTTGTGAGCCATCCACAATTCCTGTTTTCAAAATAGTCAAAAATTTTCTGTGTATTATAAAGTTATTCCCATAAGACAGGACTTTTATTGGGAAAATAAATTATTTACATTGCTTAATATGTATTATTTTGAAGAAGGATTAGCTTTTGAATTTATCGGCATAGTAGATGAGCCTTTAATTAAACTTTATGCCGAGCGAAAGAGCTTTGATACAAACTTGGAAATTGAAAAAGCATTTGAATAAATAGCACCATATAATCTATTTAATCCTAAAAAAATTTATATTAACAATATACTTTTCGAAACTTTTGTTTCAAATTCAGGTTTTTATATTCCTGAATTAGGTTATACAACCGATAATGACGCAAAAGAAATACTCGAAAGTAATGGATTTTTAAATTTAAAAAGCTCTTTTTTCTATAAAAGAATTTATATAAAAGGACGCTTTCTTACTGAATTTGACGTAAGCAGATTAGTTTTGTGTGCTGATGAAAAATTATTCGATGGATTCAATAAAAGTATTAATATACATATACCACAACAAAATTATTTTGAAAATTCTAACTTTAAAGTTTATTTTAATGATAACAGCATTAAAATTTTTACAAAAAAATCATTGACTGAAAATACAGCTATGGTAATTAAAATATTAATTGACAATAAAGTTTATGGATACAAAATTATTAAAGAGCAGA
>OGIE01002140.1_pt1 | contig 25337 bp, 20 predicted proteins | sample 1571581 | NCBI WGS metagenome assembly OGIE01 (sample SAMEA2582021, study PRJEB24529) | metagenome | biome: Human gut stool | place: China | collected 2011
CGCCTGCCTCAGCAAGAGCAGCCTGTGCACCGCCGCCGATGCCGCCGCAGATCAGGGCATCCACCTGACGGTCCTTCAAAAAGCCAGCCAGGGCCCCGTGTCCGCTGCCATTGGTATCCACCACCTGGGAGGAGGCTACGGTGCCGTTCTCCACATCATAGAGCTTGAACTGTGCCGTGTGGCCAAAGTGCTGGAACACCTGGCCGTTTTCATAGGTGACTGCGATTTTCATGAGGACGCTTCCTTTCCGTCTTGGGAGGCACACCGGCCGCAGGGCCTGCCGCAGCCCCGGCAACTTTCCTGGGGACAGAGGGCGTAGCTGCCGCCGCCGATCTGCAGTGGACGGCCCTCCACCAGAAAGACCGCCAGCTTCCGCCGGGCCTGGGCGTAGATCCGCTGGACTGTGGTCCGGGCCACCCCCATCTGGGCGGCGGCCTCCTCCTGGTTCAGGCCCAGGTAGTCCATCAGCCGCAGCGCCTCATACTCCTCCACCGTCAGCTCCACGGCCTCTCTGTGGGCAGGCCGTTCCGGGGAAAAGCGGCAGTGGGTCGGCATCTGGCAGACCCGGCGGCATTTGGCACTGCGCGGCATGGATGTCCCTCCCTTGCTTTGAACATATGTCCATTATATACGGTTTTGAACATATGTCAAGAATAACTTTGGGAAAATCTGCGTTCCGCCTTGACAGGTCCAGGGCGGTCCCCTTATGATGGAGCCGGAGAGGGGGCGGTTCTCTTGAAAAAGAAGTGGAAGATCCTGCTGGTGTGCGTGGTGGTTTTGGCTGGAATCGCCGCCTGGTGCTTCGTCCCCCGTTCCGCGGTGGGAGAGGACTTCAAAATCCACTATGTGGAAGCGTATTATGAATCGGAGTATTACGTGGCCGATGTCACGGACCAGGTGGGCCTGGAGGCCCTCAGTGACCTGCTGCGGGACGCAAAGCGCATGGGATACCACGTGGGATATGACGGCTGGAGTGGGGTGCGGCATGTCACGATTCTGGGTATAGAGCGGGAAAGGCCGGTCAATATCTATCTGGATGAAGAAACCTATTTGGTGGATTATGGAGACTTCCTGGGAATGCACCCACTGTTGAACGGCGAAGAGTTACTGGAACAGGTTTGGACTCTGCTGCCGGAACCGTGACAGGGGAGGGATATGCCTGTGACAAGAAAATGGAAAATTTTGTTGGCGTGTGTTGTGATAGTGGCAGTAGCATGTGCTGCGGCGTGGTATCTCCTTCCCCGCCCCGCGGTAGGGGAGGACTACGAAGTCCAGTATATCAATGTGGGAGAGACGCTGGAGAATATTACCGGTCAGATAGACCAGAATACCTGTAACGCCCTCAATGACCTGCTTCGGCAAACAGAGAGAAGGGGGTACCGCAGAAATGTCTTTCCAAGGCAGCTGCGGGAGGACACGGTGCAGATCATAGGCGTCGACAGCAATGGACCCTGGTTCTTTGAGCTGGACGGCGAAGCTTGCGTACTCTGCGACGGACAAAGGGGCGGCTACCCCATTATTGACGGCGAAGGGCTGCTGAAACAGGCCTGGGCCCTGCTGCCGGAGCCGTGACAGGGGAGGGATGCGCCTGTGAAAAGAAAATGGAAAATTTTGCTGGCGTGCGTTGTGGTAGTGGCAGCGGTGGCGGCCATGACTGTGGGAATCTGCGCACGGTATGTCCTGCACTACCCTGCGGTGGGAGGGGACTTTGAAATCAGCTTCATCAGAGCAGGGGAGACACTGGAGGACATCACGGAACAGATCGATCAGGATACTTTAGACGCCATCAAGGGACTGGTGCTGGGCGCGGAAAGAGGGGGGTACCGTGTTGGCTGCTCTCCATGGCTCTCGGAGAGCAGTGTGGAGATCAACGGGAGAGACAGTGAGGGGCTATGGCATATCTATCTGGACGAGGACACCGCCGTAATTTATGATGGTGACAGACGGTATCCCCTCATCAATGGCGAAGAACTCCTGGAACAGCTTTGGGCCCTGTTGCCGGAGCAGTGACAAAGAAGGGGCGCATATGAAAAGAACATGGAAAGTTCTGCTGGTATGTGTTGTGGCCGTGGCAGCCCTGACTGGCTATTTCTTCCTGCTGCCCGCCCCGGCAGTGGGAGAGGGCTTCCAGCTGCTGGAGGTCCGGCAGGACGGACGGGATTTGACGGCGTCGCTCCGGCCGGAGCAGCTGGCGGACCTGGAGGCTACAATGCGGGGGGCCTCCAGGTTCCGCTGGAAGAATCCCATTGGGGTATATCCTCTGGAAGCGGATACTGTCACGCTCCTGGGTGCCAATGGGGAATCCGTCATCCTGGTGGGCAGCCAGGGGCGATTCGCGGCGGACGACTATCCGATTCACGACGGGGAAGCTCTGCTGGCGGAGGTTCAGAACATCCTCGCATCCTAATTCATTTTGCTTATAGATAAGAGCAGATACAGCGGAAAGGAGCAATCAGATGGAACAGCGGGAAGCGGCCATCTGCCAATGGTTCGACATGTGGCTCACCAAGCGGGACACCGGCATCCGGGACCTTTTCGCCCCGGACGCGGTGTACATCGAGAGCTGGGGCCCGGAGTACCACGGCGCGGACAAGATCGCCTGGTGGTTCACCGAGTGGAATCGCCGGGGCACGGTGGAGCGGTGGGATATCCGCCAGTTCTTCCACAAGGGGGACCAGACGGTGGTGGAGTGGACCTTCGCCAACCGGATGGACGACGGCCGCCGGGAGGTGTTCGAGGGTATGACCCTGGTCCGCTGGACGGCAACGGGGCAGATCGCCCGTCTCCAGGAGTTCGGCTGCAACCTGGGCCGTTACGACCCCTACGCCCACGGCCCGGAGCCCCGGTTCCGGGACCAGCAGGCGGCCTGGTTCTGAAAACCCAAAAAGCGGCGCCCGTTCCGAAAGGAACGGGCGCCGTTGTTTGGATACTAAGAAGGGACGTCTTATTTTTGCAGCGTCTTGACCCACTGGCCGTACTTCTCCAGATTGGCGTCACAGGCGGCAGAATCCGCGCCCTGGGTCAGAATATACACCTTGATCTTGGGCTCCGTACCGGAGGGCCGCACCAGAATGGTGGTGCCGTCCGCCAGCTCGAACCGCAGCACGTTGGAGCCGGAGAGCTCCATGGCGCTCTTCGCACCGGTGGCGCAGTCCACCACGGACCCGTCGGTGTAGTCCTTCCGGGTGACGACTTTCACGCCGGAGATCTCCGCCGGGGGATTCTCCCGGAGATTCTTCATCAGCTGCGCCATATCCTTCAGACCGTCCAGGCCGGGCATCACCAGGTTGTAGGTCTTTTCGGCGTAGTGACCGTACTTCTCGTATAGCTTCTCCAGGGCGTCGAACAGCGTCATGCCCTGGGCGGCGTACCAGGCGGCCATCTCCGTCAGCAGCATGGAGGCGGTGACGGCGTCCTTGTCCCGGACGTAGTCGCCCAGCATGTAGCCGTAGCTCTCCTCATAGGAGAAGATGACCTTTCCTTCGCCGGCGGCCTCCAGGGCGTTCTTCTTCTCCGCCATGAACTTGAAGCCAGTGAAGGTGTCGTAGCAGGTGACGCCGTTGGACTCAGCCACCTTCCGGGCCATCTCCGTGGTGACGATGGTCTTGAGGGCCACGGGCTTCTCCGGCATTTTGCCGGAGCGGCGCATGGCGCCGATGAGGTAGTCCAGCAGCAACACGCCGGTCTGATTTCCGGTGACGGGGCGGTACTCGCCGCTGTGGTCCCGGATCATGATGCCCACCCGGTCGCTGTCCGGGTCAGTGCCCAGGATGAAGTCCACGTCATTCTCCCGGGCCAGGTCGATGGCCAGATAGAAGCCCTCCGGGTTCTCCGGGTTGGGGGAGACCACGGTGGGGAAGTCGCCGTCGATCACCATCTGCTTGGGCTCACAGATCAGGTGCTTGATGCCCAGGGTCCGCAATGCCTCCGGCACCAGCTTGTAGCCGCAGCCGTGGAAGGGAGTGTACACCAGCTTGAAGGTGTCCGCCACCTTGGCCACGGTTTCCTTGTCGTTAATCATGGCAGTGACGTTAGCCATAAACTTTCGGTCCGTCTCCTCCCCCATGGTCTCAATGAGGCCGGCCTTCACCGCCTCGTCGAAGTCCATGCGCCGGATGCCATTGAAGACGTCGATCTGTTCCAGAGCAGCGGCGATGGCGTCGGCGTGGTGAGGGGGCAGCTGGGCGCCGTCCTCCCAGTAGACCTTGTAGCCATTGTACTCCTTCGGATTGTGGCTGGCGGTGACGTTGATGCCCGCCTGGCAGCGGTACTCCCGCACGGCGAAGCTCAGCTCCGGCGTGGGGCGGAGGGACTCGAAGATCCGCACATGGATACCGTTGGCGGCGCAGACCTCCGCCGCCGCCCGGGCGAACTCCATGGAGTGGTTCCGGCAGTCCATACAGATGGCCACGCCCCGGCGCTTGCCCTCCTCGCCCTCGGCGCAGATGACCTGGGCAAAGCCCTGGGTGGCCCAGCGGATCACATGGATGTTCATGTTGTGCAGGCCCACGGCCATGATGCCCCGCAGGCCGGCGGTGCCGAACTCCAGCGGGCCGTAGAACCGGCTCTCAATCTCCTTGGGGTCATTTCGGATGCTCTCCAGCTCCGCACGCTCCGCGTCGGACAGGGCAGGACTCGCCAGCCACTTTTCATATTCCTTCATAAAATCCATGCGAGAGATACCTCCTGTTGTGTAAATTGAGAACGGAGGCGGGACATTAGTCCTGCTCCGGGATTTCCGCGGGGGTGTCCAGCAGCGCCTGGGCCTCCTCCAGCTGGGAGGCGGGGACCCAGATCTCTACTCCCTGGGAGGCGAAGCCTCCCAGCACCTTGCCCAGGGACCCGTTCTGGAAGGCGGGGATGCCGCAGCTTTCCAAAAACGACACGGTGATGTCTGCCTGGCTGTCCAGCTCCCACTGGATGTCCAGCTTGGCGGCGGGTTCCGGTGCGCCTGCCTCGTCTTTCGGCCAGCGGTCCAGCAGGTCCCGGTCCGCCCGGGCCCAGAAGTCCTTTGCCGGTTCTGTCATAGTTCCACGTCCTTTACTTGTGATATTTGGTGCCTGCGTTGATCTGATACGCCCGGTAGATCTGTTCCAGCACCATCACCCGGGCCAGATGGTGGGGGAAGGTCATGGGGGACATGGAGAGCCGCAGCCTGGCCTCTGCTTTGATGGAGGGGTGCAGGCCAAAGGACCCGCCGATGAGAAACACCAGATGTCCCACGCCCTGGCTGGCCCAGGTAGCCATCTGCCGGGCCAGCGCCTCGCTGGACCGCGGCTCTCCCTCCACGCACAGAGCGATCAGGGCAGCGCCGGATGGGAGCTTGGCCCGGATGGCAGCAGCCTCCTTCAAAAGGGCCGCCTCGATCTGGGCGGGGGAGGGGTCCTCCGGCAGCCGCTCCTCCGGCAGTTCCACCAGCTCCAGCTTACAGAAGCGGGACAGCCGCTTGACGTACTCCGCCGCGGCGTCTATATAAAATTTCTCCTTCAGCTTCCCGACACACAGGATCGTCACCTTCTGCATACGGACCTCCTGCTCACGGTGTGGGCTGGGCCCAGGCAGTCCCTGGGAGCCACAGACAGCAGAGGCGAGACACCTGCGGCGGAGAGAGCCCGTTCTACGGCAGTTTGTGCCATGGCGGGCGTATTATTCTCCCGGCTCAGATGGGCCAGGATGATCTCTGATGTGCCGCTCTGCGCCAGAACGGCGGCAAAACGGGCGGCATCCTCATTGCTGAGATGGCCTTGTGCGCCCAGAATCCGCTGTTTCAAATAGTAGGGGTAGGGCCCGCTGCGGAGGGTCTCGATGTCGTGGTTGGCCTCCAGCACCGCCAGATCCACGCCCTCCAGAATGTCGGCAGCCTCGTCGGTGACGTAGCCGGTATCCGTCAGGACACCGACGGCGCCGCCGGCGGCGTCCAGCCGGAAACCACAGGAACCGGGAGCGTCATGGGATGTGGGAAATGCCGTCACGGCAAACTCTCCGATAGACTGGGGGATGCCGAAGTCCAGCGCGTCCAGCCGTGTCTCTGCGCCGGGCAGCCGCCAGGATAGCTCCCGGGCGGCCCGCTCGGTGGTAAAAACCGGGGCGGCGCAGCGCTTGAGCAGCGTCTGCAGGCCGGAGATGTGGTCCGCGTGGGTGTGCGTGATGAGAATGGCCGTGAGGCTTCCGAGCTCCAGGCCCAGCTCCCGCAAAGCGGCAGTGATGCGGCGGCAGGAAATGCCCGCATCCAGCAGAATATAGCTCTCCCCGCAGGAGAGCAGCAGCGCGTTCCCGGAGGAACCGCTTGCCAGCGTATGTACGGTGGTCAAAAAACATACCTCTTCCGGTGAAAAGTAAGACGTCCACAAGGGAGGCCGTCGACGAAAGTCGCCATCCTCCATCGCGGACGTAAAATCGCTCGATCTATGGAAATGTCTTGATTGTATAACCCCGCGGCAGCGGGGGAAACCTAGAGAAGCCTGTACCCCGTTTCAGCCAATGTGGGCCTCCAGCTCCTCGGACTCACCGGGGACCTCCACGGTACGGATGGAAGCGCCAAGGCCCTGGAGCTTGGTGACGATATCCTCATAGCCCCGCTCGATATACTGTACGCAGCTGATCTCGCTCTCGCCCTTGGCAGCCAGGGCAGCGATCACCAATGCCGCGCCGGCCCGCAGATCGCAGGCCTGGATGGGCGCACCGGTGAGATGGTCCACGCCCTCCACCACAGCGGTCTTGTCGTCTACCTGGATGCTGGCGCCCATGCGCTTGAGCTCATCCACATAGCGGTAGCGGTTGTTCCAGACGCTCTCCGTCACCAGGGAAGTGCCCTCCGCCAGGCAGAGGACGGTGGTGATCTGGGGCTGCATATCTGTGGGAAAGCCCGGATAGGGCATGGTTTTCACATTGGCCTTCTGCAAGGGGCCGCTGCGGCGGACCAGAAGGGTGTCCTCCCGCTCCTCTACCTCCACGCCCATCTCCACCAGCTTGGCGGTGATGCAATCCATGTGCTTGGGGATGATATTCTTCACCAGGATCTGGCCGCCGGTGGCAGCCACGGCGGCCATATAGGTGCCTGCCTCAATCTGGTCGGGAATGATGGCGTAGCTGCCGCCCCGCAGGCGGTCCACGCCCTGAATTTTAATGGTGTCCGTGCCGGCACCCCGGATGTTGGCGCCCATCGAGTTGAGGAAGTTGGCCAGGTCCACGATATGGGGCTCCTTGGCAGCGTTCTCGATGACGGTGTTGCCTTCCGCCCGGACGGCGGCCATCATGATATTCATGGTAGCGCCCACGGAGACCACATCCAAATAGATGTTGGCGCCCTTGAGGCGGCCGGTCTCCGTGGAAGCGTTGATGAAGCCGCCCTCCACCATGACCTTGGCGCCAAGCGCGGTAAAGCCCTTCACGTGCTGGTCGATGGGGCGCACCCCGAAGTTGCAGCCGCCGGGCATGGCGACCTCCGCCTGGCCGAAGCGGCCCAGGAGAGAACCAATCAGATAATAGGAGGCCCGCATCTTCCGGGCCAACTCATAGGAGGTTCGGGTGGAGCGGATGCGGCTGGCGTCGATCTCCACTGTATGGCGGTTGATGACGCGGATGCCGGCACCCAAATGCTCCAGAATCTTCAGGGACAGCGTCACATCGGAGATCTGGGGGATATTTTCGATCCGGCAGACCCCGTCCACCAGCAGAGCGGCGGGAATGATGGCAACGGCGGCGTTTTTGGCGCCGCTGATCTCTACTTCACCAAACAGGGGATGACCACCCTGTACAATATACTTTGTCAAAGTCGATACCCTCTCTTCAAAAGGCGCTTTCTTTTGTGGCGGCACCTGTAATTTCTATGAAACAGTGTGCCCGGCCCGTGCCGCTTCATACCCGCTAAAGACCTGCGAAACCGGAGAAATTTTCCGGATGGGGAAGCTCACACACCCAAACTATACCATATCCCCGCGCAAAATGCAAACCCTTCCTGCGAGCCGGACGGGTTCCGCGTCAAAATTCGTCAAAATTCCAAAGCCGCCGACGGCTGAAAACAGCCGCTTCAGGCCGAATCGCGGCGCACAGGCGGAGAAATTTGGAAACAAATTATCTGCCCGGCAGGGCTCCAGTTACTCAGCCGGAGGAGACGGCGCCGGTGTAGCAGTTGACATAATAATCAGCCGTATCCGTAGAAACGCACCAGGCGGGCACCAGGGCCATAGGAGTGGCTGTGGTGCTCTGCAGCTCATAACAGAGGTACAGGTCCGTCACGGCAGTGACCACCGCGCCGCTCTGAACGGTGCCGAGGAAGGCATTGAGGGCATCCAGAGCGGACAGGGCACCGTTCCCATTGGCGGTCTGTCCCGCCTGGGGCAGGTGGGTACCGCTGACGGAGGCCACCCGCCCGCCGGAGATGGAGAAGGAGACGGTGCAGTTGACCACCGGGGCCCCGTCGTAGGTCTGGACCGCGGAGGCGCTGCCGTCCTCCCCATCCAGGGAGAAGGCGAGGGCTTCGTAGTGGAACGCACGGCAGAAGGCCCGGCACAGGGCGTCCGCTGTCTCGCCGCTCTGTTCGATCACCACGTCAAAGGTGCCGTCGGACCGGAAGACGGCGCTGCCGTTTTCGCTTTGATAGGTGGTGACGCCGCCGCCACCATCAGACATGACCAGCTCATCTCCCAGGAGAAAGCCGGCCAGCTTCTCATCCTCGTCCGGGTCCCTGGACAAGGTCAGGCCGGCGGGCGGTGTGGCGCCGGGGATAATGCCGTCATCCAGAGAGACACCCTCCGCCGCGAACAGCTGCACCATCTGCTGACGGGCCTCTGCCTGGGCGGAATAGCCGGTGGTCAGCCGTACTCCCAGCAGGCCCAGGAGGCAGAGATTCATCAGAGCCAGGATCAGAATGATGATGTTTTTCAGACGGAAGCTCTCCATCCGTCGGACCTCCTTTCCACCGCCGGAGCGGCTTGTATCCGCTGCACTCAGTCCGCCAGCCAGCTGGCGGATACCGAGTCTCCGCCGCCGTCGGCATAGCCCACAGACAGCTCTGTGCCGGGATGCTCCGCTGCAATGGCCAGCGTCTGCCGCAGCGGCAGCAGGAGCGACGTCTCCCCGGCGGTGCTGTACTGCCGGAACCGCAGGGTGAGGCGGGTGACGCTGGTGCCGGAGAGCGTGATCTCGGCGGCGTGTCCGCCGTCGGAGAAGCGAATGGGGACACCATCGATCTGATATCCGAACAGAAGCTGGGTGGTGTCTCCGCCCTGACTGACGGACTCCAGATACAGCCTTGCCTCGCCGGAGCGGTCCTCTGTCAGCTGTTCCAGCAGGATACTGGCACCCAGCACGGCTTCCGCCGCAGTGGGGACCTCCTCCTGTGCGGAGATCTCCAGCGTAGCATCTGTTCCGCTGCGGTAGGTGATCTCCCCGGAGGGACGGATGTGAAGGGAGCGATCGGCTTCGACCTCGGTGATGACCTCCGTGCCGTCGGCCTCCGCATAGCGCTCCCGCGTGTTGATGTTGAAGCCGAAAGCCGCCAGCAGCCAGTCCGTGCCGGAGATGGATGAAGCGGCAGAGAGGACCGGCAGCTGCGGTAACTCCGTCGGCAGGATGGAGAGGGGAAACAGCTTGCCGTATAGCGGCTCCATCTCCACAACCTCAAAGGCGAAGGAGACGCTTCCCATGCCGGACTGGCTCACTGCCTCTGTAAGAGAATCTATGGAGAGGGCGGTGGAGGCGACGGTGCCGGTGAGGACGGTATCAGCACCGTCCCATACATAGAGATGGACGGAGCCGTCCGCCCCTGCGGCCAGCAGCAGACAGCGGGCATTTCCCTCCAACGCGGTGCCCTCTGCACCGGTGAGCTCGGCAAGCACCTGGAGGGGCAGGGGATTCAAAAAATCAAAATAGATGGAAGGGCCCGAGAGGGCACCCCGAAAGGCATCCGTTGCAGAAGGAGCAAGGTGCTGGACGGAGCCCAGAGCCTCCCGCAGGCCCAGGGCGGAGAAGCCGTCACTGTTGGTAGTGAAGCCCAGGCTGCCATACCGGCCGTAGGAGTCCGTGAGGACCACCCGTACCGGAGCGGGAAACTCCCGCAGCCGGGAGGGTGAGCCCTCGCCGGTCAGCCGCTCCAGATAGAGCGGGTCCTCCGACGTGCCCAGATTGTACAGCTGCAGCTGGGCGAACAGGAGCACCGCCGAGACGGACAGAAGCGCGATGGCGATGTTCTGGATGAGGTTGCGGCGCCTGCGCCGGGCCGTTTGATCCATGGGCGGCCTCCTTTCAGCGGTTTTGCGGATGTGACTTTCTCAGATGGGGTTGGAGGGCCCGCCGATGGGCAGCGTCAGCCGGATGGTGGTGCCGGGGCCCTCGTGGGGCGCCAGGGCGATGGTGCCGTGGTGGCGCTGGACGATCTCCCTGGCGATGGAGAGACCCAGGCCCGTGCCGCCGGACTCCCGGGAACGGGCCTTGTCCACCCGATAAAAGCGGTCGAAGATCCGGTCCCGATCCTTCTCTGGGATGCCGATGCCGTCGTCGCAGACCTCCATCCAGACCTCCGCCTCTGTGGAGCCGGCGGTGATGGTGATGTGCCCGCCGTCGGGCGTGTACTTGACGGCATTGCCGATGACGTTCATCATCACCTGCTCCAGCCGGCTCCGGTCCCCCACGATCAAGGGCAGGCTCTCCGGCGGAGTATAGGTCAGCGTGTGCCCGTGCTGCTTGGCGGCCAGGGCATTGGCACGGGTGACGCTCTCAATGGCGTCCCCGAAAGGAAAGCGGGAGAGCACCAGCTCCGCATTGCCCGCATCCAGACGGCTGAGGGTCAGCAGATCCTGAACAATGTGGGTCATGCGGTCCGTCTCCGTGATGATGATGTCCAGAAAGCTGTTGGAGGTCTCCACAGGGATGTCCCCCTCCGCGTCCCGCAGGGTCTCGGCATAGCTGCGGACGTTGGTGAGGGGGGTGCGCAGCTCGTGGGAGACATTGGCCACGAACTCCTTGCGCCGCTCCTCGTTGCGGTGCTGCTCCGTCACGTCATGAAGCACCACCAGCACGCCGCCGCTGGCCTGGTCGGAAAACGGCGCCAGAAACAGCTCCAGCGTCCGGTCCCCCACCTCCATCTCCGCCTCGGCGTAGTTGGGTCTTTGGAGGGCCAGGGTCTCCTGGAAGGGATAGACCTGACCGAAGAGGGTATCGTAGGTAGTGCCCTCCGGCACACTGCGGTGGAGCATGTTGGTGGCGGCGGGATTGCAGTGGATAAGGAGGCTGTCGTGGTCAAAGGCCACCACGCCGTCGGTCATGTGGAGGAACAGGGTGTCCAGCTTGTTCCGCTCGTTCTCCACGGCGGCCAGCGTGGCTTGAAGGACATCGGCCATCTCGTTGAAGGTGCCCGTGAGGATGCCGATCTCGTCAGTGGACTCCACGGGGAGCTGGCTGTCAAAGTCTCCCGCGGCCACCCGCTCTGCCCCGGCGGTGAGCTTTTCGATGGGGCCCACCATGGTCTTGGACAGCAGGAAGCTCAACAGGACAGAGATCAGCAGGCCGATCACCAGCGCCTGCATGATGATGAGGAAGAGCTGGGAGTTCAGGTCCGTCACTGTGTCCTTGTTGTCCAGGATGTAAATGATGTAGGCGTTTCCGCCCCCCATGATGGGGATGGCTGCGTCCATATAGTCGGCGGTGATGTCGCTGCGGTCTCCCACCAGGGTGCTGTCGCCCTGAGCCACGGCATTCCGGGCGGTCAGCAGGTTGGCGGTCTGCTCCCGGGGGAGCTCTGACGCCTCTGCAGACCCGTCCAGGTAGGTGCCGCTCTGCCCATCCAGGATGAAGTAGTTCCGGGTGCGGTAGTCGATGCCCAGGGAGCCGGCCCGGCCCTCCAGCATCTCCTTGATGCCGGCGGCGCCGTCCGGTTCGGCCGCCCGGGCCCGGAGGGTGGAGACATAGCCGTCGCTGTCGTCGCTGAACACGGCGCTGATCTGCTCGTAAAAGGTGTCGATATAGAAGCTGGAGACGCTGGTGGTCAGGAACGCACCTACCACCGCCATCAGCGAGGTGATGAGCAGCAGCAGAATCAGCATCAGCTTCATGTGGAGGCTGCGGAACACGGCGAACACCTTCTTTCCTTAGAGAATGGAGGGCGGAGTCATTTCACGGAGAAGTAGTAGCCGGCGCCCCGGCGGGTGAGGATGAAGACAGGATTGGCGGGGTCGGCCTCGATCTTCTCCCGCAGGCGCCGGACCGTCACGTCCACGGTCCGCACGTCGTCGCCCACATAGCCGTAGTTCCACACCTGCTCCATCAGGTCGATGCGGGAGTAGACCTTGTTGGGATGGCTGGCCAGAAAGGTCAGCAGCTCATACTCCCGCTGGGTCAGGTCGATGGCCTTACCGGCCCGGAAGACCTGGTGGCTGTCGGTATTGATAGACAAATCCCCGGACACGGGCATGGCGGAGGCCGCGGCAGAGGCGGCAGCCGGCGGCGTCATGGTGGTCCGCCGGATGTTGGCTCCCACCCGGGCCACCAGCTCCCGCATAGAGAAGGGCTTGGTGATATAGTCGTCGGCACCGATCTCCAACCCCAGGACCTTGTCCGCCTCCTCCTCCCGGGCGGTGAGGATGATGACGGGAACGCTGCTGCCCTGGTCCCGCAGGGCGCGGCACACGTCAAAGCCGTTTTTCTTGGGCAGCATTACATCCAGCAGGATCAGGTCCGGATTGGCGGATACCGCCTGAGCCAGGCCGTCCTCTCCGTCATAGGCCTCCAGCGTCTGATAGCCCGCCCGCTGGAGATTGAACCGCAGGATGTCCACGATATTCTTCTCGTCCTCCACGATCAGGACGGTTTTCGGATCGCTCATGGCAGAGTCTCCTCTCAAAGATTCAGAAGCACTTTTGCCTTCAGCACGGCGGCGATGGTCTTGCTGTCCTCGATCTCCCCGTCCATGACGCGGTGGACCATCTCATTGAAGGGAATGCGCTCCACATTCAAGAATTCATCCTCGTCCAGCTGCTGGGACTCCATGTGCAGGCCCTTTGCCAGGAAGAGGTACAGCCGCTCACTGAGACAGCCGGGGGAGGGCAGGGTCACGCCCATGGGCAGGAAGGTGTCCGGCACGGCACCGGTCTCCTCCTTCAGCTCCCGCAGGGCACCGGCCACCGGGTCCTCGCCCGGCTCCAGCTTTCCGGCGGGGATCTCCAGCAGCGTCTTTCCGATCACATAGCGGTACTGGGTGACGGTGAGCACATTGTTCCGGTCGTCCAGGGCCAGAATGGCCACGCCGTCCACATGCTCTACTACCTCGCGGAAAGAGGTCCTGCCGTTCGGCAGCTGCACCTGGTCCACGTGCAGGCTCAGGAAGCTTCCCTGGTACTTTTCCTCCCGGCTGAGGGTCTTCTCCGTCAGATCCGCAGTCTGATTCATATAGCATTCCACCTTGTGTCTATTTTTTGTATATTCAGGACATACTCAATCACTTTATTATAGCATATCCTCCAGAAAAAGCCAACTGTGACTTTCTCTTGAAGATGCGGGGAAAATATGGTATTATAATAAAACCTTCCAGGAAAGAGGTGAGCCCCACGGAGAAGAAGGGAATCAAGATCGCGGCCCAGAACCGCAAGGCCTTCCACGACTACTTCGTGGAGGACCGGTACGAGGCGGGCATCGAGCTTGCGGGCACGGAGGTCAAGTCCATCCGGGCCGGAACGCTGAATTTGAAGGACGCCTACTGTACGGTAAAGGATGGGGAGCTGTTCGTCCACGGGATGCACATCTCCCCCTATGAGAAGGGCAACATCTTCAACCGGGACCCGGTGCGCTCCCGGCGGTTGCTGATGCACAAACGAGAGATCCGCAAGCTCCATGCCCTGGTGAAGCAGGACGGCTATGCCCTGGTGCCCCTGTCCGTCTATTTTAAGGATTCCCGGGTGAAGCTGGAGATCGGCCTGTGCCGGGGCAAGAAGAACTATGACAAGCGGGCGGCTGCCTCCCAGCGGGACGCCAAGCGGGAGATTGACCGCACCCTAAAAGAAAGGAATCGATGATATGTCTGACATGACGAACCCTATTGTCACCATCACCATGGAAAACGGCGCTGTGATGACCGGCGAGCTATACCCCGCCAAGGCTCCCAACACGGTGGCCAACTTCATCTCCCTGGCCAACAAGGGCTTTTATGACGGCCTGATCTTCCACCGGGTCATCCCCGGCTTCATGATCCAGGGCGGCTGCCCCGACGGCAACGGCATGGGCGGCCCCGGCTATGACATCCGGGGCGAGTTCTCCGGCAACGGCTTTGCCCAGAACGACCTGAAGCACACCACCGGCGTGCTGTCCATGGCCCGGGCCATGCATCCGGACTCCGCCGGCAGCCAGTTCTTCATCATGGTGGCCCCGGCGCCCCATCTGGACGGGCAGTACGCCGCCTTCGGCCAGGTGACCGGAAACGTGGAGGAGGCCATCCGCATCTCGGAGGTCCCCACCGACTGGAACGACAAGCCCAAGACACCGGTGGTCATTCAGAGCATTCGGGTGGACACCCAGGGCGTGGACTATCCGGAGCCTGAAAAGCGCTGAGAGGGGGAGAGCCCAATGAAGACGGCCATCATCACCGGCGCGTCCTCCGGTCTGGGACGGGAGTTTGCCCGCCAGCTGACGGACATATTCCCGGAGATTGAGTGCTGCTGGCTCATTGCCCGCCGGGAGGACCGGCTGGAGGAGATCGCCCGGGAGATGGTGGGGGTGGAGACGGTCTGCCTTCCCTTGGACCTGTGCGATTCCATGTCCTTTACCACCCTGCAAGAAAAACTGGCGGCGGAGAAACCGGAGGTGGCGATCCTCATCAACAACGCCGGCTGCGGTTACCTGGGCCGGATGGGGGAGACGGAGACCGCTGTCCAGACCCGGATGGTAGATCTGAACGTCAGGGCCATGACGGCGATGACGAACCTGGTCATTCCCTATATGCCGGCGGGGGGACGCATCCTCAACACGTCTTCCATCGCATCCTTCTGCCCCACGCCCCGGATGACGGTGTACGGCGCCAGCAAGGCGTATGTGTCCTCTTTCACTGTGGGCCTCAGTGAAGAGCTGAAGCGAAGGGACATTACCGTTACGGCGGTGTGCCCCGGCCCCATGAAAACGGAGTTCTTGGACGTGGGCAGCATCACTGGCCGTTCCCCGGCCTTTGAGTACCTGCCTTACTGCGACCAGGTGCGGGTAGCGGCGGGCGCGCTGCGGGCCGCCAAGGCGGGCAGGACTATGTACACGCCGCGGCTGTTCTACAAATTCTACCGGCTGCTGGCCAAGGTCACGCCGGTGAAGCTGATGGTAAAATTTACCAAAACCTGAAATGTCATGGAATTGTAACACATTCCGACAGCGGGATGTGTTACAATCTCCATTGGTATCCTGCCAGATATCCCAGAAAGGCCCCCGGCATGGAGATGCGAATCGCAGGCTCCCATCACAAACCAGCGAAGCGTTTGTGATGGGAAGTGGAGGGACAACGGAGCATTGCGAGCTCTCGGCGCAGCCGGGAGCGGGTAGAGCACAGTCTGTCCCGACGACAGGGGGGTGTACCGGTTTCGACGGGGGTATGGAGGCGGGACCAGCGGGCGGCGGCGCCTGACCGCCATAAAACGGGCAATTTATAAATCAAATAACAACAGACAAGTTGCTATTGCTGCCTAATTAAAGGCGGCCGTCTGAACCGGAGTGGCCACAGGCCGGGGAAGGCGTCGTTGATGTGGCGTCCGTGCGGCGGGTAAGAGTTGCCCCGCCCACGCATGATGACTCTCACCTGACCGGACGGCGTGACGGCTTGCCGTCCGGAAGGGGAACAGGGAGAAAGACTCCCGCAATAACCGTCTGCGCCCGGAGAAAGTCCCGTTAAAGTGCTTTCGGACAGGGGTTCAACTCCCCTCACCTCCACCAAAAGAAAATGCGACTTGTCGATACAAGTCGCATTTTCTTTTGGGTTTCGCTCCCGTTGGTCGCTCCACCTTTCGGTGATTGAAATGCTCGGGCGAAGTGAATTCGCCCTGCGCCAAGGTTTTGCCTGTGGCAAAACGCTTGTACGGCGCAAAGGCGCCGCCGGCCAGAAGGCCGGTTGGATGCTTCTCAAGAAAAATTGCAAACGACCTGAGAGTGAATGACCCTATCCGATCTGAACAAATGCATGTCATTGTTTGGATTGGGTAGGGGCAATTTATGCCTGAACTTTTTGCACTGCAAGGAGGTCAGAATTTCCTATAGTTCTTGCCTTGTGTCATCTGCAAAATACAAACAGGACAAAATCAAAATACAAAACATGTAATCGGCCAGATTCGAACCCCTGATATGTCAGCACACCGCTCCCCTTCACTTGCTGTTCATGAATGCCTCTTCCACCCGACAGGGTATGCGGTTTTTCAACGTGCGATGCGGCCGCTGTGTGCTGTAAAGCTCGATGTACTCGATGCAGGAGGCAAGACATTGTTTGAAGTCTGCCTCGGAGGTATAATCCTTCCGGTAAAGCTCTTCCTGTTTTAGTGTGGCGGAGAATGGCTCGGCGACAGCGTTGTCATGGGGACGCCATGAATTGGAGAAGGATTGTACTACAGTGTGCGCATGAAACAGCTGTCTGAACCGATGAGATGTGCTCTTGCCAGTTGATGTCACCCCCTTGCAGATCGCGCAGTAGTCGCCCTGCCGCATCCCGGTGGCGATGATAAGCTTGAGGTAGGTCTCGTACTTGAGTTTTCTTCCTCCAGTGCAGAACTGCGTCCTGCCAAGGAGACAGGAGGAAGAGGGAAGTAAAAAAGAGGGGATGTCAACAGGCATCCTCTCCTGCGTGAAAGAAAGGGGGATACAAAATAGAACCCGTGTGTTTCATGGGCCTAAAGCCAAAAGTTAAGACAGCAAATTATAAACGGAATCTAAAAAGATGTTCCAATGCCAATTGTCCGGCAGTGCACTTCTCGGCAATGGATAAAACGAATGAGTAGTTACAAGAAAAATGGGGTATTACGGCACACCGCAAAAGGTTTCCGGATTTGTCATGTGCTTCTCCAATGATTCAGCAGGCCCATCCGGCAGAGGGATGCTGTGTTTTAACAGAGCGGTATTGAAGTGGGATGCATTGCCGCCTTCTTCCATTTCTGCAAAGGCGGCAATGCGGCAATTAAGTATATTACGGCTTAAAGAACTCCTTATTTTATTTATGCATACGGAGGAAAGGGAACGAAGTCCCTTTCCTCCGTACTGTTCAGTATGCTTACCAGAGCTGTGTCCAGTCTTCGCTGCCGCTGGTGCGGTCGTAGTCGTGGGCATTGGTGGCCTCTGCGACCTCGTAGTAAGCCCAGTGAGTGTCCGGCACATCGGTGAACTGTTCCAGTTCATCTGCGTGGCGGTCCACATAGGCTTCATCCGCACTGCGGTCCAGCATCCGGTTGACGATGGTGGTCACCTGGGCGCGGGTGATGGTGTCGTAAGGACCGAAGCGGCCATCGGAGTAGCCGGTGATCCAGCCATACTTGATCGCGCCTACCACATAGTCATAGAACCAGTCGTTCTCGGATACATCCGTAAAGATGTTCTCCCCACTGGTGTCCAGTTCTGCAAAGCGCATAGCGATCACGGTGAACTCCGCACGGGTGATCGCCCGGTCGGGGGCAAATTGCCCGTTGCCGATACCGGCGACGATGCCCAGACTGCCCAAGGTATTGACCGCCTCGGCATACCATGCGTCCGGGGCCACGTCGGAGAAGCTGACCGTGATGGGCACATTCTTATTGAGCAGGAGGTTATAGAACATCTGCGCCACCTGGGCGCGGGTCATGTTATCGTCAGGCCCAAACCACCCGCCGCCATAACCGCCGAGATAGGCACTGTGGTCCTTGGTGTTCAGCCAGCCAGATACGCCGGTGTCGTCCGGGTCTGCCACACCGCCGTTCTGCTCGGCAAAGACCGCCTCGATGGTGTGCTTTTCACGCACATTCTCAAAGGTGTACTTATCCACAGCGCCGACGCTCTCGCCGTCCACCAGCACATCCTCGATCACATAGCCCGCATCCGGGGTAATGGTAAAGGTTTTGCTGCTGCCACGGACCACGCGAACGCTTCCGTCAGGGCTGACCTCTCCGCCCTTACCGGCGCTGGCCGTGATGGTGTAGCGGGTGGTGTGACTTCCGCCGCCGCTGCTGTCGCGGGCGAAGCTGGCCGTGATGGTCATGTTCTCGGAGATGCTTATCATCTCATAGCTGCTGACCGCGCCCACGCTTACGCCGTTTACTGCCACATCGGAGATATGGTAGTCGGAGCTTGCAGTGATGCTGAAGCTCTGACTCTCGCCTCGCTTCACCAGCAAGGTGCCGCTGGGGCTGATGGAGCCGTTTTCACCGGCCCGCGCCGTGACGGTCAGGTAGGTCGGCGCATCGGGAACGTCGTCGCCGTTCTGATCCTCGCCAAAGTAGGCCACAACTTCGCTGTTTGCCTGCACGTTCTTGAGCGTCCAGGTATCCTTGAATGGATTTTCTGCATCATTGTTGGAGTAGACCACCTTGCCGTCCACAGTGATGTAGTCTAGTGCGTAACCTCCATAGGCGGTAATGGTGAATACAACATCATCGCCCGCGTCAACGGTCTTGCTGACGGGAGTAATGGTGCCGTTACCGTCGTTTACTCTGGCGGTGACAGTGTATCTCTCGCTTGGCGCGGGATCGTACTTGTCGGGAACGCCGTCGCTGTCCGCATCGGCGGAGAAGGTCACGACGATGCTGCGGTCGGCCTGCACATTGGTGAAGGTGTAGGTCTTGCTGTCCGCATCATAGCCGGCCAGATTGAGGTTGCCGTCGTTCAGATACGTGTCACCGTCAATGACGATCTTATCCACCGCATAGCCGGAGTCGGGAATAAAGGTAAAGCCTTGGTCGCCGCCCTCTGCAACGGTGGTGTCTCCGCTCGGATCGATGCTGCCGTTGGGACCGGCATAGGAGCGAATCACATAATTCTCGCCCAGCACGTCGGCTGTGCCATCGTTGTCGGAATCATAGCCCCAGACAGCGTACACGGTGATGTCTTCATCGTCGAAGGTCACGGCGGGAACGATTTGTACATACTTGAAAGCTTCGGTATCGGTTCCCTTGAAAATCTGTCTGTGCTGGTTGAGGGACCAACCGATGAACACCACGCTGTCGCCACTGCCATCGCCCGCACTGCGGTAGGAGAGGCGCGTCATGCCGATGGAGGCTAACTCGGGCACATGCGCGGGAGTGGTTTCTACGGGGGGGGCGCTCTCCTCGGTAGGGATGGATTCCTCAACAGGATCGGTTGCGGCAGGTTCGCTCTCTGTGGGCTCTTCCTCACCTGCGGACTCTCCACTGGGGAGCGTCTCTGTCTCCGGCTCGTCTGTGGGGCTGGGAATCACAGCGGAGTCATCCGTGGCTGGCGCCAAGGTGTAGGTGGGTTCTTCGGTGTCCAGAACTGCGACCTGCCCGGAAACATACTTGATTTCTCCGCCGTCGGGGACGCCAGCGACTTGATCACCGTCGTTGATGGCATTGCCGTCATAGGCCAGGGTGTACTTGCCGTCTTCCTCCACGTCGGGCGTGCCGTTCTCGTTGGCGTCATAGCCCCAGACGGCATAAACTTCATCGTTGGCAGTCAGGGTGAGCTTGTCAATGGTATTCGGGCCGTCCTTATCGGAAGCGCCGTAGATTTTAGTGTCCTGCTCAGCGCTCCAGCCGATGAAGATGATCATGGTGCCATCTTCAGCCGTCTTGTGAGTCGGTTTGTCGGTGGTGTTCAGTTGATAGTTTTCCGCTTCATCCGCGCTTACTTTCTCCTGCCCCGGCCCGCCGAAACCGCCGTTGGCATCGTAGGTCAGGGTGTAGGACTCAGAAGGATCGGGGCCGGGTTCCACATCCTTGGCATTCACGGTGATGCTGATGGTGGTCATCAAGGGAATGCTGTTCGTGTTCGTGACGCCCTCCGGCAGCGTGAGCGTGCCGTTCAGGGTGAAGGTCTGCGCCTCTGCCTTGCTGGGATCATAGCTTGTGTTTTGAGTATCCCACGTAACATTAGCCTGCATATCGCCCTTCGTGGTCTGAATCGTCACCTGCGTTGGAAGCCCCATCTCCTCAATGGCGGTGCCGTTTTCCACGGTGATTGCCGCAGGCGGTACGACATTGATCAGGTTGGGCTTTTCCGTGGGTTCCGTCACATCCGGCTTCTGGTTGCCATCAGTATCATAGCCCCATACGGCGTAGATCGTCAAAGCCGTGCTGTCGATGTAAACCCTGCCAGGCAACAACGCGATCTTCTCAAACGCTTCCTGATCCTCCTCGCCATAGATTTGGCCGGTTTTCGTTCTGGACCAGCCGATGAATACAACGGATGTTTCGTTGACGGGGGTGTGGGTTGGCGTTTGGCCGCTTAGCTCCACGGTGGTTCCTTCCCAAACGGTCTGCTCATCCGGCAGGTCGAAAACCTCTCCGCCGCTCTGTGCGTTGCCGCCATAGGTCAGCGTGCCTTGCCCGCGATAAGTCACCGTGTACATTTGGCTTTCCTGTACAGTCGCTTCTATTGTTCCGCTCTTATCGTATTCCGGACTCCAGCCCGCAAACTGCCAGCCCGTGCTTGCTGTCACGGCAGGGGCCTCCGGATAAGAGCTGTAGCCCGGCAGCAGCTTATCATAAGTCACTGTCTTTTCGCTATCGGCAAACGTCCCGTGCTCCCCAGCCCGGAAGGTGATCGTAATGTACTGCTCGTCGTCGGGCTTTTCGTCGTTGTTCTTATCCTCGTTGTAGACCGACGTGTAGCTCTTGTTGGCGTCTTCCGCCCCCACGGAACTTCCAACGGTGATGCCGTCGCCCTCCGTGCCGGAGCCATAGGCGTGCTTGTTGCTATCCTGCCAGGAGTCAAACAGCCACCCGTCCTCCGGATTCACCTTGGGGGCTGCGGGATAGGTCTCCGCCTCAAAGCCTGCTTCGTTTGCTTTTACAAGGAATACTTTCAGAGCACGGGAGTCCGTGTCATAGATGTAATCCTTTCCTGCCTCCATCTGCGTCCAGAAATCATCCTCAGTATCCCAACTGCCATAGCCGGTGCCCCGGAAGGTCAGCGTCACCGTGTAGGTATCCGGCTTGCCGTTGTTGTCCTTGTCCTGATAGTAATATACGTTGACAGTATTTTCACCGTTCTCGGTCACGGTAATGCTGCCGGGTTCGCCTTCATGTGGGGTCACATACCCATCCATATGGCTCCGTGGATAGGGAACAGTATTCCCAATTTTTCCTGCTCGGACAAATTGATCATGAGGCACAAACTCGCCCGGTTCTCCATCTTTTTCTTTGTAATAATTGACAGTGACCGTTTTGTAGCCTTCATCCGTAACATACTCCGCTTCAAAGGTGATGTCCTCCGCATCCGCGGGTACGCCCTTGCCAGCATAGCTGGAATAGCGGTCCTGGTTTTCGCTGGTTCCCCCCTGCTTGAACCAGCCGCGCCACTGTAAACCATCCTCCGTTACTGTTACTCTGGGAACATAGCCCGGGTAGACGTCACCCTTCAGCTGTCCCTCAATTGGCTTGGTCAATGTATAGGTTAGCTTCTTTTGGTCCTCAGATGCGTCTCCTCCGGGCACCAGCTCACTATCTTCGGTATTGATGGTTCCATTCTCACCGGCCACAAAAGTCAGTGTGATGGTGTGGTTGTCCGGCTTCTGGTCGCCGTTTGCATCCTTATAAAGATAGACCGTTTTTGTCACATCGCCTGCGTCTGGCACGGTGCCTTTCACAATTGTTTCAGAGGCCGTATACCCCTTGGGAATAGAGCTGCTCACATCCACTGAGTACGGCTGACGGATGGCAAATTCATCGGTAACGGGGGACGGCAGGTTACCTTCAGCGTTTTCACCTTGTCCCCACGCGAAGTTCACCGTCACTTTGCCCTTTTTCACGTCAAAATGGAAATCCAGAGAATTTGTCTCGGAAGGTACGACCTGGATCTCTCCACCCTCCCGCAGGATGAAGTCAGACTGGTTATAGGTATTTTTCCATGAATGATCGGAGCCTGAGATATAATCTCCGATGATCTCCCGGCCCCGTTCCTCGTTCGGTCTGAACAGGGCGTTGCCGCTTCCCACTGTTCGGGGGTAGCTGTCCGCTTCGATCTGAGTACCATTGGTTGGATCTTCAATATATAGATGGATGGTGATCTGCCGTTCTTCCGCCTCCTCTACAGCCAGCCAGTTGGGAACGAAAACGATGGTATTGCTCTGGGCAAGCCCGGCAATCTCCGATACCTTCACAGTCTCGCCTGCTCGATAGACCTTGTTGCTCGTATCATTTTTTATCTTGTATCCGTCCGGAACAAAGCCAACCACCTCATAAGGCGTCCGGCTGGTGATGGTGATGGTGTCCTTGTTGCCCTCCACCACTGTGAAGCCCGCCTCTTGGTCGCCAATCAAATCATCGTTATTTTTGTCGTTCCGGTACTCCACCGAATAGGTGATGGGAGTCGCAGTCAGGAAAAGCTCTATGTTGTCTCCCAAGCCATTGGGAAGATCAAAGCGGTACTGATATTGCTCCTGCGTATAGCTCGGATCTCTCCCGTCGTACAGATTTCCGATATTCTCTTCAAAGTGCATATCCTCGCTACTCGCCTGACCGTTGACCTTGACGGTAAGCTGCGGCTTTTCATAGCCGGGTCTGAGATTGAAATAGAACTCGTTGCCACTTCTGGTCGTCTGGAGATACACATGGTTTATGCTTCCTGTTGCATATTCCTCAGCGCCACCGTCCCAGCCCACAATATCTCCTATGCCGGTCAGTTCCTTGATAATGACCTCGTTTCTGTCATCCAGCTTAAAATTGGCCTCGCTGATGTAGAGGTCGGTGTAGACGTCGGAGATCATGACGGTATAATGATTCGTATAATCATAAGGAGGCAACGGGTCAGTATAATCCTCATGTGTCAGCGTTACCCGAACCGTCTCGCCGCTGGGGAGGGTGGACTCCACATAAGCGCCCTCTCCGGCGTTTGAGGGCAGTGTCGTCACCTCGCGGCCGTTGATGACCAGCATGTTCAAGACGTAACGATCGAACAGAGTACCGTTTGATTGCATCTGAATGGTGATGGTTCCGCCCGGTTTTATGCTCTGCCCGCTGCTGGGGCCGGTGATACTGCCATTGCGGAATGCGCCGCTCTCCTGATTGTAGGTCAGGGTGTAGGTTGCTGCATTTACTTCCTGGACAACAACAGCTTGCCTCTCCTGTACGTTTTCTACGGTAAAGAGCATCTCGCCGGTGGTGTCGTCAAAGACCGTGCCCGTACCGGTGATGTCCTTGCTGTTCACGCTGACCACCAGACGCTTGCCCTTCTCGGACGGCTTCACCCGGAAGCTCAGGGAGTCGCCCTTCTTCACCAGCTCGTCCCCGGCGGTCTTCTCCGCGCCGGTCACATGATACGTTACCGGATACTTGGAGACATAGTAAAGGTCAATGGTTTCGCTCTCGCCCAGAATGGACAGTGCCCCGCTGATGGAGCCGTAGTAGGTGATATCCTGTTCCGTCAGAGTGCCCGCTTCATACACGCGCCTCCCGTTCACCTCGGCGTGATCGAAGTAAAGGTTTTCCCCGGTCAGATCGGGCGCGGTTTCGCTCAACTGACCAGCCAGCACATTTTCTTTGGGGGAGCCGCCTTTCACGCCATCCTTGTAGATGGTAAACTTGGCCGCAGACACCGCCCCTTCCTCGCTCTGGCCCAGATCCTGATACGGGGCACCGCCAGAAGGCCCCCCGCTGCCCGCCGCCAGCGCAGCCGTGGGGAGCAGCCCCATCAGCATAGCCAGCGAAAGGACCATTGCCAACAGTCGCCTTTTCATGGTATCTTCCTCCTTGCACAGACCTGGATTTGGCACACAGCCGCGGTCTGCAAAAATCGGTGTTTTTCCTATGGAGCTTCAATTCCCTCCATAATGCCTCTATCCGGCCTCCGGCGGCTGCCTGGCCAGGCATTGAAACGCCCCCGCCAAAGGAATTCCACCGTTCATAGCTCCTCACCTCCCTTGTAGCAGTCGCTCCAACCTGCAGTCAAAGACTCCTTTTCCAGCAGGCGGTCATACGTCTGCTCGGCCAGCAGCTCCAGATTGGCCCGGATGCTCTCTTGCGTGGCAGTACATAATTTTCGCAGGCACCGGGGGTTACATTTTTCCGCCGATACCCGCGCGTCGCGGGCCAGCGATTGGATGCGGACGTTAATATTTCCACGGTCCATCAGCTTACCGTACCGGGTGCAGAACACCGGGCCGCTCCCGATCCCCCGCTCCCCGGCATAGGCCAGCAGCTCCGCGCGCAGGCAGGGCGGGACACGCAACCGCCGTGGAGCAAACACCCATCCTTCCTGTACGGCCTCCACAGTCACACGGGACAGGGAGCGAAGCGGCAGGTCCATTGTGCCAAACAGCAGCACCAGCAGATAAGTCTGGCGTTTCTTCAGGAGTTTCGCCGCCTGGAGCAGCCGGAGATATTCATTCCGGGTCAGCTCCGGCGAAGACGCTTCCCCGTTTATAGGGATCTGACCCGCCTGGAGATCCCGCCGTCCGGCAAACTCCAAAAGACCGTTGACTGTGGCCGTGCAGCTATTTACGGTGCCGGGGGAATAGCCCTGCTCCAACAGTTCCGACTGCCAGCTGGAGAGAAAGGCGGGGTCCAGATTGCTGTCCTCCGGCAGGTATTTCCGCAGCTTGGAGAGGTTGCGGCGGTAGGGGCTGATGTGGCGATTACGCAAGCCATGGTAATTATGGGTGTGACACGGCACAATGACATTACAACCGCTGTAATCATCGGTAAAGCAATCAGACGGACTGCCGAAGAAAAATATACACCCTTGTCAGTGAACGCCTTTTTAAAGTCAGCCTGTGAAAGGTAAAAACCGATAATAAGCATTGGGAGCGGAGTGTTCAGAACTGCAAGATATTCAACCGGTTGGCTGATTATGTACGGAAGCTTAAAACCTGTAATAAAGATGATAATTGCAAGGACAACACCGATCAAACCGGGGTTGAGAACAAGCTTTTTGAATGAAAGCTGTTTTTTGTCACCGCTCATTGAAACAAGTCCGTGCGTCCATACAAAAATGTTGAATACGGCAACAAAAATAAGGTCGCCGATTATGTTCACTATGCAGGCAATAAGCACGAAAAGCAGAGGCAGACGGGAGTTGCCTAAGCCTCGGAATATACCGCTTATTACGTTGTAAGCAACAACGAATATCATTCCGGCACCGCATATCCGTAAATATTGTACCGTAAGCGAATGTGCCGCCTCCGGTGCGTTTAACAGAGCGGAAAAGGTGTCCGCACCGAAAATAACTATTGCCGTAAGTATGGCGGC
>OGIE01002144.1_pt1 | contig 25280 bp, 20 predicted proteins | sample 1571581 | NCBI WGS metagenome assembly OGIE01 (sample SAMEA2582021, study PRJEB24529) | metagenome | biome: Human gut stool | place: China | collected 2011
GCATTTTAAAACCAATGGATGGTGTGACTCCTTATCGTCTTGAAATGCAGGCAAAAGCTGAGATTGAAGAAACAACAAATCTATATGATTACTGGGGGGACCGGTTATATCATTCAGTAATTGATGACAGCAGGACGATCATAAATCTGGCATCTAAAGAATATTCAAAATGCATAGAAAGATATCTATCGGATAAAGACAATTACATCACGATTACATTCTGCGAATTGTCAGGTGATAAATTGGTGACAAAAGGGACCTATGCGAAGATGGCCCGCGGTGAAATGGTTAGATTCATGGCAGAGAATAATATTGAAAATCCTGTAGATATACAAAAGTTTGATAGACTTGGATATACTTTCAGAGGAAATCTGTCATCGGAGACGGAGTATGTGTTTGAACGAAAAGTCGAAAAGTGGTAAGCATAACAAATGAAGGCAGCCCATATATGGGCTGCCTTGGTTTCTACTATAGTCTGTGAATGGCATCCATTTGTCCACTCATCGAGTGTTTTTCCAGGAAGGAATTGACTGTCTGCTATTTTACTTTATAATAGATAGCATTAGGGTTATAGCATGAAAATAAAAGAAAGGCAGATAGAAGATATCAAAAAATGAAGCTGAATGGAAAAGAGAAAAGATGGATCTTGTATGATGTAGGAAACTCGGCATTTGTTCTGCTGGTGGCCACGATCATTCCCATATATTTTAATTATCTGGCAGGTAAGGCAGGACTTTCGGACGTTGATTATCTCGCTTATTGGGGATATGCAGCTTCCATATGTACTGTGATCGTTGCCATATTAGGGCCGATTCTGGGAACGATTGCGGATACGAAGGGTTATAAAAAACCGATATTTATGATTTCTATATTGATAGGTACAATCGCCTGTTCTCTTCTGGGACTGATGGCTCAGTGGATGGCGTTTCTGATCGTGTTTCTGATTGCTAAGGTGGGATTTTCGGCGAGTCTGATCTTCTACGATTCCATGCTCAGCGATATAACCGATGAAGAACGTATGGATTATGTATCGTCGCAAGGATATGCGTGGGGATATATTGGAAGCTGTGTGCCCTTTGTGTTGTGCCTGGTGATCGTGTTAGGTTCAGATCCGCTTGGGATCCGTATGGAAACAGCTATGGGAATAGCCTTTGTGCTCGTAGCGGTATGGTGGTTGCTTATGTCACTGCCATTGCTCAAAAACTATGAACAGAAATACTATGTAGAGAAAAAGCCCCATGCGATCGCACAGAGCTTTAAAAGATTAGGAGAAACCTTTAAAAATATGAAAGAAGAAAAGCAGGTATTTATGTTTTTGCTTGCCTTTTTCTTTTATATTGATGGTGTATATACGATCATTGATATGGCGACTGCCTATGGATCGGCGTTAGGACTTGACAGCACAGGGCTGCTTCTTGCACTGCTGGTAACACAGATCGTAGCGTTTCCCTGTGCAATTATTTTCGGTAATTTGTCATACAGGATCAGAACAGAGAAGCTGATTATTGTGTGTATCTTTGCCTATCTGGGAATCGCCATTTTTGCAGTCTTTCTGAAGACACAGCTCCAGTTCTGGATCCTTGCAATTCTCGTAGGAATGTTTCAGGGAGGGATCCAGGCACTTTCAAGATCATATTTTACCAAGATCATTCCGGAGGAGCATTCGGGTGAATATTTTGGTCTCATGGATATATGTGGGAAAGGTGCATCGTTCGTCGGGACAACCATTGTCAGCATAGTATCCCAGCTTACCGGAAATATCAGCATGGGTGTCGGAATGATCGCAATTTTATTCTGCATTGGAATTGTGATTTTTCTTAAGGCAGTATCAATGAGTAGAAATTAAACGAGTAGCCCTTGAGTCTGTTTACTTGTACTGTGGACGGGAAAAACAGAGTTACGGTGCGTTGTGACAGGAAAATGTAGGAGAAGGTATTTGTGGAAGGGAATTTAACAAAAGGACCTATTTTGAAATCATTGACGAAGCTGGCGATTCCAATTATGGCATCTTCGTTTTTGGGAACTTTATATAATATTACGGATATGGCATGGATCGGATTGCTGGGAGCAAAAGCAGTGGCAGGAGTCGGTGTAGGAGGAATGTTTACCTGGCTGTCCCAGGGGCTTGCATCCATGGCACGTATGGGCGGACAGGTGCAGGTGGCACAGTATATTGGACGTGGTGAACCAAAGAAAGCACATCAGTATGCGCAGACAGCGGTACAGTTGTCTGTCTTTTCCGGACTTTTATTTGCGGCAGTGGTTCTGACCTTTATTAAACCATTGGTTGGATTTTTCCAGCTGACGGATCCAGAAGCATTGGAAGCCGCATTTTCTTATACGAAAATCGCCTGTGGACTGATCGTATTCTCTTTTGTGACGTTTACGTTGACGGGAATCTACACTGCGCAGGGGGATTCCAGAACACCCTTTGTAGCAAATCTGATCGGACTGGCAACAAATATGATTCTGGATCCGTTGCTGATCCTGGGAGCAGGACCGATTCCTTCCCTGGGAGTGACAGGAGCAGCGATTGCAACTGTGACAGCACAGTTTATCGTTATGAGTATTCTCGTCGGCGGAATCATGATTCGAAAAAAAGAAAATGTATTAAAAGGAACGCATATATTTGCAGCAATTTCCTGGGATTCCCTGAGAGGGATCTGCAGGATCGGAATTCCGACAGCTCTGCAGGGAATGGCATATTGTATGATCTCTATGGTATTGACAAGAATGGTGTCTGGATTTGGTGCGGAAGCGATCGCTACTCAGCGGGTCGGTGGACAGATTGAGTCCATTTCATGGAATACTGCAGATGGATTTGCTTCTGCATTGAATGCATTTACAGCTCAGAATTATGGCGCAGAGAAGCTGGATCGAGTAAAAAAAGGGTATCGGGCATCTCTGTGGACTGTTGGAATCTGGGGTTGTCTGATCATGTTGGTCTTTGTATTTCTGCCGGAACCAATCTCCGGTGTGTTCTTCCATGAGCCATCAGCGATTGCTACATCGGTCGGATATTTGATCATCGTTGGTTTCAGTGAACCGTTCTTATGTGTAGAATTGATGACAGTCGGTGCCTTGTCTGGCCTTGGAAAGACACATCTGTGCAGCATGATCAGTATCCTTCTGACCAGTGCCAGAATCCCACTGGCGATTCTGCTGACAGCAACCTCCTTGAAGCTTCTGGGTGTCTGGTGGGCCCTGACTCTCACGTCTATGATAAAAGGAGTTATATTTGTATGCGCCTTTTATTGGGTGGTGAGGAAAATAGAGGAAAAAGATCATGAAAGTAGATAAGAACGAGCAAAACTGGGACAAGCTGCTGCACATCCATACTATGGGCAGGGACGATTCCCGTTCAGATCAGTATCGGTATCCGTATGAGCCAACGCCCTATTCCGTGCTGGAACGGCTGGCAAATACCGGCTATATCCGAAAAGGAAATACGTTGCTGGATTATGGTTGTGGAAAAGGACGGGTGGATTTCTTTTTATCTTATCAGACCCGGTGTTATTCTATTGGTGTGGAATATGATGACCGGATCCATGCAAAGGCGATGGAAAATAAAGAGACGGCTGTGTCTGGCGGGAGAGTATCCTTTGCGCTGGTAAATGCAGAAGAATACTCTGTACCGGAGGCAGCCGACTGTATCTATTTCTTTAATCCGTTTTCGTTGGAAATTCTGCAAAAAGCAGTTTCACGGATCCTGGATTCTTATTATGAACATCCACGGGAGATAAAGTTGTTTTTCTATTATCCGTCGGACGAATATATATCGTATCTGATGACGGTGGATGAACTGATGTTTTACGATGAGATCAGTTGCCAAGATCTTTTTAATGGAAATGATCCACGGGAGCGGATCATTCTGTTTCAAGTATCGCTTTAGCAAGTTTTAAGGAAATCATTAAGGTATTGATATATCCGCCTTTTAATACGGCTTTTAAGCCTTCAGCTTTACTAAGGCCGGTGGCTATCAGAACTACGTTGGTCTTTGGATATTTCTTCAGCGGCCATGCAATGGAACGGTTGGAAAGGCTGGTCTCAATGATGCTTCCATTTTTATCAATATAGGAGATAGAAACAGAAGCGACAGCACCGGCTTCTTCTAATGCAGCCAGGTCCTCATCCTGATAAGCACCACTTAAGTAAGCAGTAGAATGGGTACTAATCTGACCAATCCCGACTAAAGCCATATCGCAGCGTTCTCCTTCTTTCAGGACACTTGCAATATCTGGTTCCTGTACAAAATAATCTCTTGCCTTCTGACTTTGGGTCAGAACAGGCGCATTCAGTACGCTATAAGAACTGTCTGTCTTAAATGCCAGAATTCTGGCGATGGAATTGGCATTCCAGTCATTTCCGGAATTTCCTATAGCACCTACCAATGGAATAAAATGAAGATGTTTTTTTCTGGCAGATGGAAACTGCTTTGCCACCGCACTAATGGTTTTTCCACTCATGACACCAATATTTGCATTGTCTGGCATAATGCTTTCCAACTGCTGTGCACATTGTCTGGTAAAAGAAGTGAATTGTGTTTCAGAAGGACCGTCTCCTGCATCGGCAATAAATACCTGGTCAAGTCTGTACTTTTCCATAAAAATTTTTTCAAGTTCTAATTCTTCCGCAAAAGGATTGGATATATAAATATTCAGGATTCCTTTTTCTCTTGCTGCATTGATAATCCTGGAGACCTGCGGTTTGGAGATGTGAAGCTTCTCAGAGACTTCTGCCTGGCTCATATTTTCTTCATAGCATAGTTTGCAGACCTTTACCATAAGGCGTGTATTATCCAGAATAGACATGAATTTTCCTCCTTTTGAAATATATTTCAACTATTGAAATATTATACAACATTTCATAAAATAAAGCTACATTAAAAATATCAGGGAGGGTTTTTCTTATGAAGGTAAAAAAAGCGATGGTAGTATTGGCAGCGGCACTTGCAGGTCTTGGACTTACAGCATGTGGTGGGGGAGCAAAGAGCACAGCAGACGGACTGGAAGGAAAAAATATTTCTATTATGACTCCATATCTGTCATCTGTAACTACGAATCAGATGGTAGAAAATCTGCAGGCAGGACTTGAAAAAGAGGGGGCTGAAGTTACTGTCATTGATACCGCAAACGATTTTTCCAAGCTGGCAAGCAGAATCGAAGATGTGGTTACCGCACAGACGGATGGAATTATTCTGGTAAGTGCTGATCCGTCACAGCTTGAGAATCAGCTGCAGGAAGCATTTGATGCAAACATTCCGGTATTTGGATGCGACAGTGGATTCATTGAAGGAATGCAGGTAAATGCAACTAGCGATAACTACCAGATGGGTCAGTTGATTACAGATTATCTGTTTAACGATCTCATGGGAGGTGAAGGTAATGTGATTGCCCTTACGCACAGACCGCATCCGGGTGTAGTTAAGAGATGTGAAGCATTTGATGATGCAATTGCGGCAAACGATAAGATTTCACTAATCACAGAGCAGCATATTCCGGCAGAGCAGCCGATTAATGATGCACAGGATACCGTAGAGAACCTGCTGCTTTCCAATCCGGAAAAAGGATCTATCACAGCAATCTGGTGTGGATGGGATGAGCCGGCAATTGGTGCAACACAGGCATGTATGGAAGCAGGCAGAGATGAAATCCTTGTTGTTGGTGTAGATGGAAATGAGCAGGCTGTTGATCTGATCAAACAGGGCACAAACTTAAAAGCAACTGTAAAACAGAACTTTGATGGAATGGCTGACATTGTACTGGAGCAGATGAAACTTCTCTATACTGGCAAGGAGATTGAGAAAGGCGACATGTATGCAGATGCTACTCTGATTACTCAGGAGAATGCAGAATAATTGGAATGATCCAATGGAGGTAGGCAATTGCTTTTAAGGACAGAAAAACTCAGCAAAAGTTTTAATGGGGTATATGCGTTATCAAATATCAATTTTGAAGTAGAAGCAGGAGAGGTACATGGACTTGTCGGCGAAAATGGAGCGGGGAAATCCACATTGATCAAAATGCTGACAGGTGTTTACAGTATTGATGAAGGTACTGTTTTCTGGGAAGATCAGCCGGTTAAGATTCCGAATCCTTCACAGAGTCGGACACTTGGCATCAATGTTGTGCACCAGGACAGAACATTAATCCCTACATTTGACGGTGTAGAAAATGCATATCTGGGTCGTGAATATCCGCATAAAGGAATGCAGGTAGATTGGAAGACCATGTGGGAGACCGTGGAGAAGACCAGAGATGAACTGGGAATCGAACTGGATCTTTCAAAAATGGCGATCGAACTGTCACCGCCGCAAAAGACCTGTCTGGAAATTATTCGTGCAATGATGAATGACTGCAAACTGTTGATTCTGGATGAGCCGACAGCATCGCTGACAGATAAAGAGTCAGAGATTTTATTTGACATCATTGGAAAACTGAAGAAGAAAGGAACTTCTGTCCTATATGTATCCCATCGAATGGATGAGATTTTCAGACTGACAGATCGGATCACCGTATTCAAAAATGGTTCCATGGTTTCCTGCGTAAAGACCAGCGAGGTAGATAAAGATAAGCTTGTATCCATGATGACGGATGAGTGGAAGGGCTCGGATATTGTACATAATACGAACTTTGGAAAAGTTCTGCTGGAAGTACAGGGAATCAGGACCAAAGACGGTGTTATGAAAAAGGGTTCTCTCAAAGTTCGTGAAAAAGAAATTCTGGGTGTATTTGGCCTTGGAGGAAGCGGACGAACAGAACTTCTGGAAGGAATCTATGGATATCGTCCAATTACAGAAGGAACGGTTACGATTGACGGAGAACAGCAGAATATGCTGTCTCCGGCCAACTCCATTAAAAAAGGAATGGTTCTTATCTCAGAGGACCGAAGAGGAAAGGCACTGGTTGGAAATCTTTCCATCAAGGAAAATGTATTGCTTTCCTGTATTGATCGCTATGCAAAGCATGGTTATCTGGATGAGAAAAAAGAAAAACAGGATGTTTCAGAAAAGGCAGAAGCATTAAAGATAAGAATGACGGGACTTGATCAGAGAATTATTGAGCTTTCTGGTGGAAATCAGCAAAAGGCAGTATTTGCGAAGGCTCTTATGACGGATCCGAAAGTATTCTTGTGTGATGAACCCACACAGGCCGTAGATATCATGACGAGAAATGAGATTCACAAATTGCTTCGGGAGAAGGCAGATGCTGGCAACGCAGTCGTATATGTCTCTTCTGATCTGAAGGAAATACTGGAAGTAGCAGATACCATACAGTTGGTTGTACAGGGAGAGACAAGGCAGCTTTTGGTAAATGAAAACCTGACGACAACGGAAGTATTATCGTACTGCTACGAATAAGGAAGAGGAGAGCATTATGTCTGAATTAAAAACGAAAAAACCAACTGTGAAGTATATTTTGCAATCATATGGAACCATACTGGCGCTGGCATTGATTATTATTCTGTTTAGTATTATCAGTCCGACTTCATTTTTTACACTGACAAACTTTATCAACATCACCAGACAGATTTCATTACTGGTTATGATTTCACTTGGTGCAACGCTGGTTATGAGTATCAATGAATTTGACCTGTCGGTAGGTTCTATGGCCAGCCTTGGCGGAATCATTGCAGCAATTCTTGCAGTAAAAGGACTGCCCATTGTTATGTGCTTTATCATCCCGATCATTGTCAGCTTTGTAATTGGCTGGATCAATGGCTGGATCGTAGCAAAATTCAAAGTGCTGTCTTTCATTACAACACTCGGCATGAGTACAGTTCTGTCAGGTATTATTTATCGTCTGTCAGGTGGAGCTACGATTTTTGAAAATATTCCGAAGAGTTTTTCCTGGCTGGGAATGACCAAGATTGGAAGAATCCCGTTGCTTTCCATGATGATGGTTGTGGCTGTCGTAATCTTCTGGTATCTGATGAGACATACCGCATTGGGAAGAAAACTGTATGCAATCGGTGGTAATGAGGAAACATCTAAAATTTCAGGTATTAATGTTAAAAAGTATAAGAATATTGCATTTGCACTTTGTGCAGTTATGGCATGTATCACAGGCATGCTGATTGCATCCAGAGTAGGATCTGCGAATACAACTGCTGGTGATGGATATTTTCTTCAGTCGTATGCAGCCGTATTTATTGGATGTACCGCATCAAAGAAAGGTGTTCCGAACGTGATCGGAACGTTGATTGGCGCTGCAATTCTCGGTATTCTTGCAAACGGTCTTACCATGCTTCAGATACCGACCTATATGCAGGACATCATTACAGGTGGAATCATTATATTCGCAGTAATTGCACAGAAACTTGGACGTGGAGACGCAAAATAATGGCAAAACTACAATGTTTTAATAAAAGAAATGAAGCATATTTTCAAAAGCATAAACACTCATTCGTTGGTTTTTTTACGGCAGGATATCCTGATAAAGAGCAGTTTTTTACATATATGAAGGATGCAGAAAGCTGTGGAATGGGTATCTTTGAGATTGGATTTCCCACAGATGATCCCTATGCAGATGGAGAAATTATTCGTAAAAGCTATGAAGTAGTGGATCATGGGATCCGCGAGGATATGGATTTCTGGAAAAGACTCAGAAATACGGTGGAGAATCCTATCTGGATTATGGGTTATAAGAAAGATCTTATAGATACAGGAATCTATAAAAAGCTTGCAAAAAATGGAGTAATCGATGCATTTGTGATTCCGGATCTGGAGATTGAGCAGAGACTGGAAATTTTGAAAGAACTGAAAACATTTGGAGTTGATACGCTGGGATTTATCGGAGACCGGATGGAGTGGGAAAATAATTACGAGACCTGTGAACTGTTTCCGATTATTTATCAACAGCTATACTCAGGACCGACAGGCTGTGTCAATAATACAGACACTTATAAACGATTGTTCCATTCAGCAAAAGAACAGTCCAGCGGTCATCTTCTGGCAGGATTTGGAATTGGAACTGTTGAACGGGCAACACAGCTGTTGCAGGATGGATTTGATGGAGTTATCATAGGAACAGCAATTATGAAGAAGTTAAATGCTTCAGTTGAGGAACTGATGACTTTCCTGAAAAATATGGAAACGGCAATCGAAGAGGTATAAGAATGTATTATATTGCGACGTATGATGTGGGGACAACTGCAGTAAAGGGTGTACTTGTAAGCTCAGATGGCGAGATTAAGACTTCAGAATTGGTTCAAATCAAAACTTATTTTCAACAGGATTATAAGGAACAAAAGCCAGATGACTGGTTTGATGCATTTTGTCAGATTGGAAAAAAATTCACTTCCCATGTGGGAGCAGATAAAATCAAAGCAGTTATTATGAGCGGACAGATGCAGGATCTGATTTTGGTTGATGAAGCGGGGAGACCACTGCGCGATGCAATTCTCTATTCGGACGCGAGGGCAGGTCTGGAAGCGGCAAAGATTCAGGAGATGGTAACAGAGGATAAACTGGAAGCAATCACCTGTAACCATTTTGATGGTTCTATGCCCCTGGCAAAACTCCTGTGGGTAAAAGAGCATGAGCCGGAAATCTATGCAAAGACCAGGCAGGTGCTGATCAGTTCCAAAGATTACATCATTCGTTGCCTGACAGGAATTGCCTGTGGGGATGCAACTGCGTGTGCGACAGCGGGAGCCATGAATCTGAAGCAGATGACATGGGATGAAGAGCTGATTACGGCAGCAGCACTAAATCTGGAATTGTTTCCACCAATCAAATATCCACATGAAGTGGTGGGTACAGTTGTAGAAGAGATGCAGGATTTATGTGGATATGATCAGAATACAGTGGTTTATGCAGGAATTGGCGATGCGGGAGCGACGACACTTGCCAGTGGAATTGCTTCTTTTGGAGAATTCAATGTAAATATTGGAACATCTGGATGGGTAGCGACCATAAGTGATAGCCCGCTGGATCTGCATGGAAGGGTCTTCAATCTTGCTGGTTTTTCAGAAAAAACCTATATTAATGTGGTACCGTTCTTTAATGCAGGAAATGTCCATAAATGGATCACGAAAGTTTTTTCAGAAGGTGATTCGCTGGATTATGAGAAATCTACAAAATTACTGGAAAGCAGTGTGCCGGGATGCCATGGAGTGCTGTTTTTGCCGTATATTACAGGGGAGCGTTTTCCTGTGATTGATCCGGATATTAGAGGTGCTTACTATGGAATTACACCGGATACATCAGCGGAGGATCTTACAAGAGCATGCCTGGAAGGTGTTGCATTTTCTGTTCGTCAGGGACTGGAACTTATTGACTGCGAAGTGAAAAGTGTTTCTCTGATTGGAGGAGGCGCAAGAGTCGCTGTCTGGTGTCAGATTCTTGCAGATGTACTTGGAAAAGATGTGAAAGTATACAAAAATGCTGATATCCTTCCGGCAAAAGCACTTGCATCTGCAGTTCTTCTGGCAAATGGAGAGATTGCAGATTATGGAGATTTTGTAAAGACTCTTCAGGATGAAGATGCATGTATTACTTACAGAGCTTCAAATGATACGCATGAGATTTACAATGAAGTATATAGAAAGTTTGTGAAACTGTATCCACATCTGAGAGGATTATAAAAGGGAGTGCGGTATTACCGCGACTCCCGAATCACTTCTGAATATCTTTATAAGGAACCTGTGTAAAAAGGTTTCGGAGTTCATCGGCAAGATCTAATGCTGTAGCGATCCGTGTGAGTGCAAGCAGTGAGATCTGTCCTGTAGACCCAAATCGCTTGATAGAGCCGTAGCTGACGCCGCTCATTTCAGAGAGTTTCTGCTGTGAAATGGAGCGGCGTTTTCTGATATTTCGTACTCGTTTTGCCAGTTTAAGATCAAGTTCTTCAGGGGTTTCCCATATAAATTCAGAAAGAAACCTATTGATAATCACCGTAATATTGAGTATGATGATTTGGACAACAAGAGAAATATGCACAAGAGGAGTTGCGAAAGATGTTAGAGTTATTATTTTTTATTTTTCTGTTTGGCATTTTTGGAAAATTATTTTTCTTCGGCATGCGGGCAGCGTGGAGTATTTCCAAGTTGCTGATTACGATTGTATTTCTTCCGGTGATCCTGCTGGGAATGGTATTTGGCGGACTGTTGTATCTGGCATTTCCGATCCTGCTCATTATTGGTATCCTTTCATTGTTTAGAACAAAATAAAGTCAGTAAATAAAACGGGGCTGCTGTTCCATAGTTGATGATTCACGCATCTATGGAACAGCAGCCCTGTCATCTTGTTATATTTATCAAAATTATTTCAACCAGTTATCTTTTTTTCTTCTCTTCCGACTCTTATAACGTTTTCGATTTGCATTGGAGAAGGAGTTGCGGTCAGCCCGGTTCCGTCTCCAGCGGGTAAGAAAACTCATGTCAAAATGATAAGCTTTGCTAAGTCTCTTAAATAATACGAACAGCAGAAGTAAAGCGGCAACACTGGAAACTATATAGATCAGGATTCGAAGATTGATCTTGATCAGCCGTGTGGATGGTTTTGCTTCAGCCTGTGCCTGTTCTTCATCTTCCTCACCGGTCTTCTGGAACTGGAAATCCTGAACAGCAGGTTCTGCCAGTGTCAGATCCGTAGATCCGATAGTCTGACCATCGAACTGATAGCGAAGGACAGCGACTACATCAGAATCTGGAGAATCCACAAACTCCAGGCTTGGAGATGCAGCAGAAAAATCAACACTGTTAGGAAGGACTACGTACCCATCTGTATCCATCTCGATCATCGGAGTGGTGCTTCCGAAGATGGAGGTGCCTGTGTCAAAGAGCTGTCCCTGTCCGATGGAGAAGTTGGCTTCATTTTCTGAAATATTTACCTTCTGAAAATTCTCCGTAGCATAATTCAGAAGATTGGTCGTATCGGGGTAAATGGGGACACCTTTTTCGCCGGTTCCCTGACTCTTCATAGTGACCACGATCAGATCCATGCCGTTTCGGGTGGCGCAGGTGACAAGGGTGTTCAACGCTGCCTCTGTGTAACCAGTCTTACCGGCAAATACCGTATCATCCAGATATTTGGAGGTTTTGTAGCCGGAGATCATATAATGATGATTATTCATCAACAGTTCTTCGGATTTCTTATTGGTGGCACGTAAGACATAACGGGAAGTGCCGCTGATCTTACGAAATTCTTCGTGACTGACAGCTGCCTGTGTGATCAGTGCCATATCATGGGCAGATGTGTAATGTTCTTCATTTGGCAGACCACTGGGATTGACAAAATGCGTGTTGGTGCAGCCAAGCTCAGCAGCACGCTGGTTCATAAGGTCTGCAAATGCTTCGGTGGAACCGGAGATGTGCTCAGCAATGGCATTGGCACACTCGTTAGCGGATTCAAGCATGATAGCATAAAGACATTCTTCAACTGTCAGGACCTCATCTTCGTCACGGGCAATGCTGCTGCTTCCGTAATCAATGGAATAGACAGCATTGTGGGAAAAGGTGACTTCTTCATCCATCTCACAGTTCTCAAGTGCCAGCAGTACAGTCATGATCTTGGTGATACTTGCCGGGTAATGTTGTTCATCAATGGCTTTGGAATACAGGATCGTTCCGGTGGATGCTTCCATGACAATGGCAGATTCAGCATAGACCTGTGGACCGGCTGGCCAGTTCTCCCATGAGTTAGATTCTATTTCTTTGTTATAGCGTTCGTCAATCGCGGCCTGAAGTGCTGCAGCTGCGGCAAGCTCTGCCTGTGTCGGCTGCCGCCGTTTGGTTGTTTTTTTCGCATCTACCGGCATGGCGAACAGGGTGCTTGCACAGAGCACAGATGCCAGAAGGGATACAGCAAATCTATTAAAAAATTTCATGTGTTACCTCGTTATATTTTTATTTGACGATGCAGAGATATTTACAAAACACTCCTGTGAGGCTTGCAAAACTCTGAATCATTCAATATTATAGTTGATTTACATAAGCTGTGCAAGGGAACAGTGGAAAAGTTCACAATTCAGGCGGGAAAACTTACATTGACAATAATAGAAACCTTTGTATAATGGTGTTTAGAGCGATATACGCATCTGTCATATGGCAGATGCGTTTTTTGGAGGAGGATAAAAGATGAATGCAAGCGTAGCAATTCAGGTACTGCCCACTGTAACAGATGACGAGGAAGTGATCCGCATCGTAGATGCGGTGATTGATTATATTAAATCCACAGGACTTTCCTATTATGTAGGACCATGTGAGACCTCCATCGAAGGGGACTATGATCAGTTGATGGAGATCGTGAAGAACTGCCAGCTGGTTGCCGCGAAGGCAGGTTGTCCGGCTATGCATACTTATGTGAAGATCTCCTACAAACCGGAAGGGGAAGTGCTGACCATCGACAAAAAAGTGACCAAACATCATCAGGAATAAATACTAAAAAATCCCCGGAATATCAGTGAAAGCCTTGACAAATGCTGTCGACCGCACTTATAATTGCACTTGTGTAAACGGCTATGACGAAGACAGTAGGAACCACTGGAAATGCGCAGCGAACCGGGGTGGGTGTGAGCCCGGTGAGAGTACAGGGATTTCCGAAGATCACTTCCGAGCCTCGGGCTGAAGAGGAGTTTCTTCTATATTATATAGGAAGAAGAAAGTAGGCTTCGACGGTATTCCCTCCGTTATCGGGAACGCATATGACAGTATGTTGTAAGAGGTGGTTTATAAACGGGCTATTAGGCTCCGTCCTGTTGCAGGACGGGGCTTTTTTGTATAGCAGGAAAAGAGATATTCCCTGCTATACAAAAAAGCCGCGGGATGCGACCCGTGCGGAGTTGAATATGCACTTACGTGCCCGCACGGGCGCGCAGAGAGTCACAAAGTGACTCTCTGATATATATTTTACAACGAAACAGATGTCATAACATAGGAATAAGGAGGTAACAAAAGCATGTACAGCAAAGTAAACACCGACATGAACTTTGTAGAGCGCGAAAAAGAAGTTGAAGAGTTCTGGAAAGAAGACAACACATTTAAGAAAAGTATGGAGCAGAGAGAAGGCTGCCCGACATATACCTTTTATGACGGACCGCCTACCGCAAATGGTAAGCCGCACATCGGTCATGTGCTGACCCGTGTTATCAAGGATATGATTCCGAGATACCGTACCATGAAAGGCTACTATGTTCCGAGAAAAGCAGGCTGGGATACCCACGGACTGCCGGTAGAGCTGGAGGTTGAGAAGCTTCTGGGTCTGGATGGAAAAGAGCAGATCGAGCAGTATGGTCTGGATCCGTTCATCACCAAATGTAAAGAGAGTGTCTGGAAATACAAGGGAATGTGGGAGGATTTCTCCGGTACCGTTGGTTTCTGGGCTGATATGGACAATCCGTATGTTACCTATGATGACAACTTCATCGAGTCCGAGTGGTGGGCACTGAAGACGATCTGGGACAAAGGACTCCTGTACAAAGGATTCAAGATCGTTCCGTACTGCCCGCGTTGTGGAACTCCGCTGTCTTCCCATGAGGTGGCACAGGGATACAAAGATGTAAAAGAGCGTTCCGCAGTGGTACGTTTCAAAGTAAAAGGTGAGGATGCATATATCCTGGCATGGACCACTACACCGTGGACTCTGCCGTCCAACGTGGCACTTTGTGTAAACCCGAACGAGGAGTATGCAAAAGTAAAAGCTGCTGACGGATATGTATATTATATGGCATCCGCACTTCTGGATACCGTACTTGGCAAACTGGCAAAAGACGGTGAGGCTGCTTACGAAGTACTGGAGACCTACAAAGGTAAGGATCTGGAAGGCAAAGAATATGAGGCACTGTATCAGTGTGCAGCAGATCTGGCTGCAAAGCAGCACAAGAAAGGTCATTATGTAGTATGTGATACTTACGTAACTCTGACCGATGGTACTGGTGTTGTTCATATTGCTCCGGCATTTGGTGAAGACGATGCTCAGGTTGGCCGTAAATATGATCTTCCGTTTGTACAGTTCGTAGATGAAAAAGGTGATATGACAAAAGAGACTCCGTTTGCAGGTCTGTTTGTAAAGAAAGCAGATCCGGAGGTGCTCAAAGATCTGGATGCAAAGGGACTTCTGTTCGATGCGCCAAAATTTGAGCATAGCTATCCGCACTGCTGGAGATGTGATACTCCGCTGATCTACTATGCACGTGAATCCTGGTTCATCAAGATGACGGCAGTGCGTGATGATCTGGTACGCAATAACGAGACTGTAAACTGGATCCCGCAGAGCATTGGTAAAGGTCGGTTTGGAAACTGGCTGGAGAACATTCAGGACTGGGGTGTATCCCGTAACCGTTACTGGGGAACTCCGCTGAACGTATGGCAGTGTGAAGACTGCGGACATCAGGAAGCAATCGGTTCCCGTGAGCAGTTAAAAGAGATGAGCGGCAATGAGAAAGCTCTGACTGTTGAGCTTCATCGTCCGTACATTGATGAGATCACTTGCACTTGCCCGAAGTGTGGCAAGACTATGAAGAGAGTACCGGAGGTTATCGACTGCTGGTTTGACTCAGGAGCAATGCCATTTGCTCAGCATCATTATCCGTTTGAGAACAAAGACCTGTTTGAGCAGCAGTTCCCTGCTCAGTTTATTTCCGAGGCTGTTGACCAGACCCGTGGATGGTTCTATTCTCTGATGGCAGAGTCTACCCTGCTCTTCAACAAGAGCCCGTATGAGAATGTTATCGTGCTCGGACATGTTCAGGATGAGAACGGTCAGAAGATGAGCAAATCCAAAGGAAATGCGGTAGATCCGTTTGATGCATTGCAGACCTACGGTGCTGATGCGATCCGCTGGTACTTCTACATCAACAGTGCACCGTGGCTGCCGAACCGCTTCCATGGCAAAGCTGTACAGGAAGGTCAGAGAAAATTCATGGGTACTCTGTGGAATACCTATGCATTCTTTGTACTGTATGCAAATATTGATAATTTTGATGCAACCAAATATACCTTAGATAAGAAATCCCTGACGGTTATGGATCGTTGGATCCTGTCCAAACTGAATTCCACCGTTGGAGCAGTTGATGACAATCTGGCAAATTACCGCATTCCGGAAGCCGCAAAAGCACTGCAGGAGTTTGTAGATGATTTAAGTAACTGGTATGTAAGAAGAAGCCGTGAACGTTTCTGGGCAAAGGGAATGGAGCAGGATAAGATCAATGCTTATATGACTCTGTATACTGCGCTGGTAACCATCTGTAAAGCAGCAGCTCCGATGATCCCGTTCATGACAGAGGAGATCTACCGCAACCTGGTATGCAGCATCGATAAGACCGCTCCGGAGAGCATCCATCTGTGTGACTTCCCGACAGTAGATGCTGAGATGATCGACAAAGATCTGGAGGCTTCTATGGAAGAGGTTCTGGATATCGTTGTTATGGGCCGTGCTGCAAGAAATACTGCTAACATCAAGAACCGTCAGCCAATCGGAACCATGTATGTACGTGCAGAGCGTCCGCTGGATGCAATGTTCCAGGAAGTTGTTGCAGATGAGCTGAATGTAAAGAATGTAGAGTTCAAAGAGGACTTAAGTGATTTCACCAGCTACACCTTCAAACCGCAGCTGAAGACTGTCGGACCGAAATACGGAAAACTTCTCAATGGTATCCGTGCACACCTGGCTGAGATCAATGGTCGCGAGGCTATGAAAGAGCTGGACAACAGCGGAAGCCTGTCATTTGACATTGACGGACAGAAAGTGGTATTATCAAAAGAGGATCTGCTCATTGATACCGCACAGATGGAGGGGTACGTGACAGAGGAAGACAGCACTGTAACAGTCGTTCTTGATACAAATCTGAGTGAGGAACTCATTGAGGAGGGATTTGTAAGAGAGATCATCAGTAAGATCCAGACCATGCGTAAAGAAGCTGGATTTGAAGTGATGGACAAGATCGTGGTATACAGCATGGGCAATCAGAAGATTGAAGGCTACATGAAGGAATACCGTGAGGAAATCTTAAGCGACGTTATGGCATCAGATATCCGTTTTGACGAGGTAAAAGGATATACAAAAGAGTGGAGCATCAATGGTGAATCCGTAACACTTGGAGTGGAAAAACAGTAATTAACATGGGAGGCATAACATGGCCAAAAGACTTTTTAACAAAGAGTTCTTCATCAGAAGCGTGAAGTACAATGTTCGTACACTTTTCCGTAAGGAGATCGAAGAAGCAACCGAACAGCAGATCTTTCAGGCAGTCGGATACGCTGTAAAAGATGCGATCATGGATGCATGGATCGCAACGCAGAAGGAATATGAGAAATCCGATCCGAAGATCGTATACTACATGTCCATGGAGTTCCTGATGGGACGTGCGCTGGGCAACAACCTGATCAACCTTACTTTCTATGATGAAGTAAAGGAAGCACTTGAAGAGATCGGACTGGATCTCAATACCATCGAGGATCAGGAGCCGGACGCAGCACTTGGTAATGGTGGTCTGGGAAGACTGGCAGCATGTTTCCTTGATTCTCTGGCAACATTGGGATACGCAGCTTATGGCTGCGGTATCCGTTACCGTTATGGTATGTTCAAACAGCAGATCGTTGACGGATATCAGGTAGAAGTACCGGATATGTGGCTGAAGAATGGCAACCCGTTTGAGCTTCGCCGTCCGGAGTATGCAAAGACTGTAAAATTCGGCGGATATGTTCGTGTGGAGAACCGCAATGGCAGAAACATGTTCATCCAGGAAGGTTATCAGTCCGTACTTGCAGTTCCGGTTGACCTGCCGATCGTCGGATATGGCAACAACGTAATCAACACCTTAAGAATCTGGGATGCTGAGGCAATCAATTCCTTCGAGCTTGACCGTTTTGACAAGGGTGAGTATGAGAAGGCTGTTGAGCAGGAGAACCTGGCACGTAACCTGGTAGAGGTGCTGTACCCGAATGACAACCATATGGCAGGTAAAGAGCTTCGTCTGAAACAGCAGTATTTCTTCGTATCTGCAAGTGTTCAGGAAGCGATCGCAAAATATAAGAAGAAACATTCCGATATCCGTAAGTTCTATGAGAAGGCAACCTTCCAGCTGAACGATACCCACCCGACCGTGGCTGTCGCAGAGCTTATGAGAATCCTGATGGATGAGGAAGGTCTGGAATGGGATGAGGCATGGGATGTAACGACTAAGACCTGTGCATATACCAACCATACGATCATGGCAGAGGCACTGGAGAAATGGCCGATCGAGCTGTTCTCAAGACTGCTTCCGCGTATTTACCAGATCGTAGAGGAGATCAACCGCAGATTTGTAAACCAGATTCAGGAGCAGTATCCGGGCAACTATGAGAAAGTCAAGAAGATGGCGATTATCATGGACGGTCAGGTTAAGATGGCTCATCTTGCAATTGTCGCAGGATATTCTGTAAATGGTGTTGCAAGACTTCATACAGAGATCCTGAAGAAACAGGAGCTGAAAGATTTCTACGAGATGATGCCGCAGAAGTTCAACAACAAGACCAACGGTATTACCCAGAGACGTTTCCTGCTTCACGGCAATCCGCTGCTGGCAAAATGGGTAACTGCTCATGTTGGTGACGAGTGGATCACTGATCTGCCGAAGATCAAAGAGCTGACTCTGTACGTGGATGATGAGAAAGCACAGCATGAGTTCATGAATATCAAATACCAGAACAAAGTGCGTCTGGCAAAATATATCAAAGAGCACAACAACATTGATGTCGATCCGCGTTCCATCTTTGATGTACAGGTTAAGAGACTTCATGAGTATAAGAGACAGCTGATGAATATCCTTCATGTAATGTACCTGTATAACCAGATCAAAGAGCATCCGGATATGGATTTCTATCCGAGAACCTTTATCTTCGGTGCAAAAGCAGCTGCCGGATATATGAGAGCAAAACTGACCATCAAACTGATCAACTCTGTGGCTGATGTGATCAATAATGATGCTTCTATCAATGGAAAACTGAAAGTAGTATTTATCGAAGATTATCGTGTATCCAACGCAGAGTGGATCTTTGCAGCAGCAGATGTATCTGAGCAGATCTCTACAGCTTCCAAAGAAGCTTCTGGAACCGGTAACATGAAGTTCATGCTGAACGGTGCTGTAACTCTGGGAACCATGGATGGAGCAAACGTTGAGATCGTTGAAGAAGTTGGCGAAGAAAACGCATTTATCTTTGGTATGAGTGCAGAGGAAGTTATCGCACTGGAGAATCAGGGCGGCTATGATCCGTCTCAGCTGTTCAATACCGATCAGGATATCCGTCATGTACTGATGCAGCTGATCAACGGTGAGTACTCACCGAATGATCCGGAGCGTTTCCGCGAGCTGTACAATGCTCTGCTGATAGACGGTGGATACAACCGTCCGGATCCATATTTCATCCTGAAGGATTTCCGTTCCTATGCAGAGGCACAGAAGCGTGTAGAAGCTGCATACCGCGATGAGAAGGGCTGGGCAAGAATGGCAATGCTCAATGTGGCACATGCTGGAAAATTCACCTCAGACCGTACCATCCAGGAGTATGTAGATGATATCTGGAAGCTTGACAAAATGACAGTTGAGTTACCGGAAGAAGCAAAATAAATAACAACAGATTCGTCTGTATATGCAGGCACCTCTTTTCATACAATGGGAAGAGGTGCTTTTTGTATGAAAAATTATGTAAAAATGTTTCTGGCAGGAATATTTCTGGCAACAGCATTTCCATTTACCATGGTGCTTCTGCTCAATGGCAGACAGGGAATCCATAAGGAAAAACAGCTGGATCCGGTGGATTATCAGGTACTGCAGCAGATGCTCGCAGAAGATCTGTCCTGGATGAGCGATGATACATTGAAATTGCTGGCAGTGCTGTATCGCACGGAAGCGTTTTGTGTGGGGGAATCGTCGGCTATAGAACAGCTCTCATTGTCTGAACTTTATGGAGAACCATATGGGCGAATCTATCAGGCAATAGAGAGCACATCAGGAATGGCAGTGACCATTAATGGAGAATATCGGGAACTTCCATTTCATAAGTTAAGTGTTGGACATACAAGAGATGGGAAGCTTCTCGGAGACAGCTATGACTATGTGCTCTCTGTGGAGTGCAGGGAAGATAAAGAAGCCTCTGATTATGTGCAGATCTGCACCCTTAGTATGGAGGAAATACTGCGGGCACTGGGCATGGATTACACAGAAATGGCAGACAAAGATATTGTTGGGAAAGACGACGCGGATAGTGTGGATGAGCAGGCGAAGCAGCAGAAAATCACCTTAGGCGATTTTGAGTTTCAACGGGATTCGGAAGGCTATGTAGAATCCGTAAGCCTAGGTGATCAGACCTGGACCGGGGAAGCCTTCCGGTCTTTGTTGCATTTTCCGTCCAGCTGCTTCTGGATGAAGGCAGATGGTACAACGAAGACGGATAAAGCGGGAGCAGTCGGCAATACCGACAACAGGATTACAATCACCATCAAAGGTGTGGGACATGGATTTGGAATCAGTCTCTATACGGCAGACCGCCGGATCCGGGAAGGAACGCCCTGGCAGGATATTTTTTCTTGTTTTTATAAAAATGCACAGTGTATAACCATTCCCTGAACTGGTAAAAATATGACCAGAGGTGATGGTATGCGTAAAAAAAATCAGAAAGGTTTTCTGATCGCACTGTGCCTTTGCATGCTTTCCTTATCCGGGATCTATGGGGTGTATCAGTACCAGAAGAGTGCGGCTCCGACACCGGAGGAACAGTCCGCTCAGCTTGAGCAGGATCAGAAGGAAACAGCAAATTCCAGAGGTGCAGCAGGACAGACAGAAGCAAAAATTGAAACCGAAGAGGATGTGGAGCAGATCGGTCAGACAGAACTGGCAGAGACAGAGCAGGAAGATACGCAGATCGAGATTGCACAGATTGAAAATGGTCAGGCAGAGGAAGTGCAGTCCTCTGATGAACTGGCCGATGGCGGGGAACTGGCAGCGGAGGAAGAATCCGTGGCTGCAGGTTCTGATCTGGTAGAAGGCAAGGCACTGACATTTTCAGCAGATAATCACCTGCGATGGCCAGTGGATGGAGATGTACTTCTGAACTACAGCATGGATAAAAGTATCTATTTCTCCACGCTGAATCAGTACAAATATCACCCGGCAGTGGTGATCGCAGCGGAGCTTGGAAGTGAAGTGCGAAGCGCAGCAAGAGGAAAGGTAAGCCAGATCCGGAATGATGAAGAGACCGGAACCACGCTGACTATGGAACTGGGAAATGGATACGAAGCTATCTACGGACAGCTTGCAGACCTGACTGTTGAGGAAGGGGATACCATCGAAGCCGGTACACTGATCGGCTATGTGGGAGAACCAACGAAATACTATACGTTAGAAGGCAGTAACCTGTATTTTCAGCTTCTGAAAGATGATGATCCGGTGAATCCGATGGATTTTCTGGAGTAAGTAACGAAATAAAAATGACACCAGAAGAATAAAGCTATGAATTCGCTCATGTGCAAGCACATCGCGGGATTCATAGCTTTTTCTTCTGGTATCACTACATGGTAGCAATATAGAACATGGTCACATAATGACACAGGCTGCCAGCCATGACAAATACATGGAAGATCTCATGAGATCCAAAATACTGATGCTTTGCATTGAACAGCGGAAGCTTCAGTGCGTAGATCACACCGCCGATGGTGTAGATCACGCCACCAGCCACCAGCCATACAAAAGCGGCGGTGGGAAGGGTCTGTACCAGTGGAACCATAGCAAGAACACACAGCCAGCCCATGGCAATGTAGATGGTGGAAGAGAACCATTTTGGACAGGTGATCCAGAATGCCTTGATCAGCATGCCTGCAATGGCAACAGCCCACACAAGGATCAGAAGAGGGATTCCTACGGTGTCTCTCAGCGGGATCACACAAATAGGGGTGTAGCTTCCAGCAATCAGAATAAAGATCATCATATGATCAATCTTACGTAATACTTTATTTACTTTTTCAGAAATATTAAAGGTATGATAAGTAGTGCTGGCGCCGTAGAGAAGAATCATGCTTGCGGCAAAGATTGCCAGAGCAGGTACCGCATATCGGCCGCCGTCCTTGGCTGCCAGAACCAGAAGAGGGGTAGCTGCCAAGCCGGCCAGGATCATACCAATAAAATGAGTCAATGCGCTTCCAGGATCTTTAATAGATAATGTCATAATAAATTCCTCCTTGTTAATCTATATTATGATATATAGTATTAAAAACTATGTCTTGATTTATTCATATTATAACCCATAAAAAAGAAAATGCAAGAGGAAGTTTAAAAAAATATTACTGTTCAGAGCCTCATTCGCAAAATCGCCTCTGTGAGGCTTTACTTTTGCTCATGATGGCTCTGAACAGTAATAAAAAGGCAGTTCCCTTTCGGAAACTGCCTTCTATTATACTTTTATGTAATTAGAAGATTCTACGTACTGCAAGGACATTCTTGTAGTTTACCGGAGAAGTGAACTTGATTCCGGTAGAAGCGGTGCTGGCATGTACGATGGTGTTTCCACCAACATAGATAGCAACGTGACCACTGTAGCAGATGATGTCGCCTGGCTGTGCATCTGCAAGGCTTACGCCATATCCAACGCTTCTCATAGCACTGGAACTGTGCGGAAGACCGATACCGAAGTTTGCATATACACTCATAACGAATCCGGAGCAGTCAGCACCGTTTGTAAGGCTTGTACCGCCATATACATATGGATTACCAACGAACTGGGATGCAAAGCTTGCAACGGAACTGCCGCCTGCACTTCCACTGCCTCCGCCGATCACAACAGACTCAGAAGAAGACTCCTTCTTGGAGCTCTTGCTCTTCTTGGCTTCTGCTGCGGCAGCTGCTTTCTGTGCTGCTTCACGCTCTGCTTTTTCCTTGGCAAGACGAGCTTCCTCTTCCTCCTTGGACTCCGCATATACATAATCTGTTCTCAGATCTACAAAATCTGTGGATACCCAACCATCACCTTCTTCGATGGATACCTTTACGAAACCATCCTGTTCATCCAGAACTGTCAGCTCCTCACCCATGGGAATGAGACCCAGGATAGAAGAATCTGTGGTAGCTTCCTGGCGAACTCTTAAAGTCTCGGTAGTAACAGTAGCAACTCTGGTGCCTACCTGTTCAGCCAGTGCCTCAGCATCATCACCGGTCACTACATATTCGCTTTTTACATAACCGTGTACATTACCAGAATTGATCAAATACCAACCGTCTTCGGATGCCTCTACATCACCGACAGAATTGTTGAACAGTTTACCAACGATCTCCCCCTCTTCGCTGGCTTCGCTGCGGACATTAACATAATCATTGACCTGAGCAATGCAAAGGCCGGTATAATTTTCTTTTGCCGTCTGTGCGACAACTGCTTCTACATCTTCATCAGTAGCAGATGACTCATCAAGTGAAGATGAGATTCCGCCTGCAAGTGCCAGTGAAATAGAAGATGCATCCGCTGTCATAGGATGAACCAGAAATACACCGGCAACTGCCAGAAGTAAAAGAGATTTCTTGAATGCCATAATAGACCCCCTGATACAAGATTTTACAATTCTATTCAAAATATTACAAAATTATTACAAAAACTAGGGTAAGTATAACAAGGTTGTAGTAATTTGTCAACTAAACGGGGATTTGTTTACGAAATGTTAATATTTCAAACGTTCAGAGCCATGCGGATTTATAAAAAGAAGCAGATGAAAGCTTGCTTGCAGGCTGCTTCTTTTATAAATCCATAGGGCGAGAGCCCTAAATGAATAACATAGACAGCCCTAAAGGGATGGCTATGTTATGAATGGCTCTGAACGTTTGAAATAGTTTGAAATAGATAGCCATGCGGATTTATGAAAATGATTACTAATTTTCTTGACATTTATAATGGTAAATACTATAATGATGTCAGTAACAATTATTGATATCGTTAAAGGAGGGATGCAAATGGCAGTTCTGAGATACAGCAAACAGCGGGAATCCATTAAGAACTACCTGTGCGGACGTGAGGATCATCCGACTGCGGATATGATCTACACCAGCATCCGTGAGGAATATCCGAATATCAGTCTGGGAACAATATATCGGAATCTTTCTTTATTAGTAGAGATCGGTGAGATTCAGAAGATCACGACAGACGGAGCGGACCGGTTCGATGCCAGGGTCACACCGCACAATCATTTTGTCTGCCGCAGATGTGGACGGGTCATGGATATGATGGTACCGGTGGATAGCCCGGTCATTGAAGCGAACAAGCTGTGGGATGGCGGAGAGATCCACGAATGCAGGATGGAATTCTATGGAATCTGCAAGGATTGTAAAAAAACAGAGAATTAAAAGTTATTGTGTTTAGTTACAAAAGGAAAAACCAAAATGGAGCAAGCAGGAAAAGAGGAATTGTTTTTGGGTAAAAAAAGAAATTTGGATTTAAAAAACTTTAACATATCAGAATATGCATACAAGGAACTGCAATATTTTTGTATGCAGTACGGGGAAAAGAAAAAGATGATTGAAGAAGGATATGGACTGAGTGGAATACGAATGAAGCTTACGCCGAGGGGAAGCGGAGTCAGTGATCCTACGTTTGAGACGGCGGACAGAATTATAAAAATAAAAAATGATATTGAGATGATAGAAAATGCCGCAAAGGAAACAGACGGTATTTTATATGGACTGGCTCGAGTTCGAGGATTACAACAACAAGGTGCAGGCACGCATCGACGCCGGCGAGGAAGGTCTCCGTCTGGCAGTTGCGGAGCCGACCCTCATGGGTATCACCAAGGCATCCCTCGCAACCGATTCCTGGATGTCCGCTGCATCCTTCCAGGAGACCACCCGCGTGCTGACCGACGCCGCAATCAAGGGCAAGGTCGATCCGCTGATGGGCCTGAAGGAGAACGTAATCATCGGCAAGCTGATTCCGGCCGGCTCGGGTGTGTCCGATTACTGTACCGGTCACTACGAGCAGACTGTAAATCTCGACTGATTTGCAGAAAGCCGAAAACGCTGTATAGATTAAGCAAAACAGGGGAACACTGTAAGGTGTTCTCCTGTTTTTGCTTGTGCCGAATGGAAAATTGAGAATGGAGGATTACCGTGACGGTTTACGATGTTTCTCCGTTTCAATTTTATGCTGAATGGATACCGTAGGGTGCGACGACCACGGCGCACCGTATCTATCCGGTCTGTACAATCTGCCCCGTAGGGGCGAACATTGTTCGCCCGCAAACCGATAACGACAGGCACATATTTATTGGTAAACCGTTTGCATAATGTTACCCCCGTAGGGGAGGCCATTGGCCAAACGGTTTACCAATA
>OGIE01002146.1_pt1 | contig 25235 bp, 17 predicted proteins | sample 1571581 | NCBI WGS metagenome assembly OGIE01 (sample SAMEA2582021, study PRJEB24529) | metagenome | biome: Human gut stool | place: China | collected 2011
ATGTCTGATGAAGATATCGATAAGGCAGTTAAGGAAGCTGCTGAGTACGAAGCACAGGATAAGAAACGTAAGGAAGCGATTGAAGTCCGCAACGATGCAGATTCAATGGTATTCCAGACACAGAAAGCCTTAGATGAAGCCGGAGATAAGTTAGATGCAAATGATAAGGCAGCTGTAGAAGCAGACTTAAATGCATTAAAGGCACTTGTTGAGGGCAGCGATGCTGAAAACATGACAGATTCACAGGTAGATGAAATTAAGGCAGCAAAAGAAAAGTTAATGGAAAGCGCCCAGAAGCTTTTCGCTAAGCTTTATGAAGCACAGCAGGCAGCCGGTGCCGGAGCAGCCGGTGCAGGTCCTGATATGGGAGCCGGTGCTGGTGCAGATGCCGGAGCAGCCGGTGCAAATCCTTACGGTGATGACGTTGTTGATGGTGATTACAAGGAAGTATAAGGTTTGAAACATTTGCTTCAGGTAAAACTGCATGGGGGAATTTCCCTCATGCAGTTTTAAGCGTATAAAAAGAAAGGTAAAAGTTATGGCAGATAAAAGAGATTATTATGAGGTCTTAGGTGTTTCACGCGATGCAGACGATGCGACCATCAAAAAGGCATACCGTAAGCTTGCAAAAAAATACCACCCGGATATCAATCCCGGAGATAAAGAAGCGGAAGCAAAGTTTAAGGAAGCTTCGGAAGCATATGCTGTATTAAGTGATGCACAGAAAAGAAAGCAGTATGACCAGTTTGGTCATGCGGCCTTTGAAAATGGCGGCGGCGGTGGCGCAGGCGGCTTTGATTTCGGCGATATGGGCGACATTTTCGGCGATATTTTCGGCGGTGGTGACATCTTTGGCGATTTATTCGGCGGCGGAAGAAGACGAAACAGCAACGGACCGATGCGCGGCGCTGATGTAAGAACAACTGTTAGAATTACATTTGCAGAATCCGTAACCGGTACAAGCAAAAAGATCGATGTGAATTTAAAAGAAACCTGTACAAAGTGTAACGGAAGTGGTGCAAAGCCGGGAACACAGCCTGAAACCTGTGGTAAGTGCGGCGGTAAGGGTAAGATTGCCTATACACAGCAGTCTATTTTAGGCATGGTAAGAAATGTACAGCCATGTCCGGACTGTCACGGAACCGGCAAGATTATTAAAGAGAAGTGTCCGGACTGCTATGGCACAGGCTACATCAGCACAAAGAAGACGATTGAAGTCACAATTCCTGCGGGTATTGACAACGGTCAGTGTGTCAGAATCCAGGGTAAGGGCGAACCGGGTACGAACGGCGGCGCAAGAGGTGATTTACTGGTAGCAGTGATGATTGCCGCAGAACCTGGCTTTGAACGTGACGGCTACAACATTTTCTCAAATGTGACAATCAGCTATCCGACGGCTGTTCTTGGCGGTGAAGTTAAGGTAAAGACGGTTGACGGTGAAGTGCTTTATGAAGTAAAGCCGGGAACGGCATCCGGCACGAGAGTCCGTTTAAGAGGAAAAGGTATGCCGACACTGCGCAACAAAAATGTGCGCGGCGACCACTACATTACACTGGTTGTTGATATTCCGACAAAGCTTACCAACGAACAGAAAGAAGCCCTTGCAGCATATGATAAGCTGCTGACAGGTGAAGAAAAGCATATTAAGAAAAAAGGTTTTTTTAAGTAAAATAAACTTAATATATAAAGGGACAGTACAGCGTAGTGCTTTTTGCTTAAAATCTGCGCATACTGTCCTTTTTATGTCTGCGAACTGTGCAGCAGTCTTGCATAGATGCCTGTATTTGTGGTATATTAATTTATTATGATGTGCCTGAAATATGGGCGGCAGGTATGATTAAATGGAAATGAGGGCTATCAATGGATTTAAAAGAAATAACTACAGCATTGGATCAGCTGGATTTAAGTAAATACGAACTGATAAAAAAAGAAGAAATTGCAGATATTCATTCGGCAGGACTGCTGTTAAAGCATAAGAAAAGCGGTGCAAGAGTTGTTGTGCTGTCTAATGACGATGAAAATAAGGTGTTTTCCATCGGCTTTAAGACACCGCCGTTTAACGATACGGGACTTCAGCACATTATGGAACATTCCACACTGTGCGGCTCCAGAAAATATCCGGTCAAAGACCCGTTTGTGGAATTGTGCAAGGGCTCATTAAATACATTTTTAAATGCAATGACCTACCCGGACAAGACAGTGTATCCGGTGGCAAGCTGTAATCTGGCAGATTTTAAGAATATTACGGATGTCTATATGGATGCGGTATTTTATCCGAATATCTATCAGAGAGAGCAGATTTTTAAGCAGGAGGGCTGGCATTACGAATTAGACAGTATCGACAGTCCGTTAAAGTACAACGGTGTTGTGTTTAATGAAATGAAGGGCGTATATTCCTCACCGGACGATGTGCTTTCCAGAGATACGTTTGTATCTTTATTTCCGGATACGGCATACCGTTTTGAATCCGGTGGAGAACCGTCGCATATCCCGGAACTTTCTTATGAAGATTTTCTGGCATACCACAAAAAATGGTATCACCCGGCGAACAGTTATATCTATTTGTACGGTGATTTTGATGTGCAGGAGCGCCTTGATTATCTGGATAACGAATATTTAAAGAATTTTGATGCAAACGATGTGCAGATTGATGCAGATATCGCGATGCAGAAGCCGTTTGATATATTAAAGGAAGAAACACATTACTATGCGGTGACAGAAGATGAACCGCTTGAGAATAATACTTATTTATCTTACAACAAGGTGGTCGGAACGGCACTGGATAAAAAGCTGTATCTTGCAATGCAGATATTAGATTACGTGCTGGTTATGGCGCCGGGGGCTAAGTTAAAGCAGGCATTGATTGATAAAGGAATCGGAACGGATATTTACAGCAGTCTGGAATCCTCCGTATTACAGCCGGTTTATTCAATTGTTGCCAAAAATGCGGAAGAATCCCAGAAGAAGGCATTTGTTGATACGATTGAAGAAGTGCTGCGTGATATTGCAAAAAACGGCATTGACAAACGTATGGCACTTGCGGGCATGAATTATTATGAATTTAAGTTCCGTGAAGCGGACTACGGGGCATACCCGAAGGGACTGATGTATTATCTGACGATGATGGACAGCTGGCTTTACGATGAAAATGAACCGTTTATCCATGTTCAGGCACTGGATACATTTGCACAGCTTCGCAAAGAACTGGACGAGGGGCTTTTTGAAGAGCTGATTCAGAAATATTTACTTGACAACAGCCATGGCAGTCTGATTGCATTAGTGCCAAAGCGCGGACTGGAAGAAGAAAAAGCGGCAGAGGAAGCAAAGCGGCTTGAAACGTATAAAAACAGTCTTTCAAAGGAAGAGCTGGAAGCCATTGTGGCAGATACGGCGGCATTAAAGGCTTATCAGGACGAGCCGTCTCCACAGGAAGAACTCGAACGGATTCCGATGTTAAAGCTGTCAGACATTGAAAGAGAGCCGGCAAAGCTTTATATTGATAAAAAGAGTATTGCAGATGTGGATGTGATTCATCACAACCTGTTTACGAATCAGATTGCGTATCTGATGCTGGCATTTGACTGTAAGAAAGTGCCGGACGAACTGCTTCCGTATGTGGGACTGTTAAGCTCTGTTCTGGGACTTATGGATACGCATAAGCATACCTACCCGGAATTAACGAATGAAATCAACATCAATTCCGGCGGGATAGCTACGGACGCGGCTATTTATACGGACAGTAAAGACTTTTCAAAATACACGGTCATGTATGAAGTCAAGGGCAAGGTTTTATATGAAAAACTGCCGTTTGTACTGGAAATGATGCATGAAATCATTTATGAAACAAAGTTTGAAGATGAAAAGCGTCTGCGTGAGATTATTGCACGGATTAAGTCGAGAATGGAAAGCAATATGACAGGAAGCGGGCATACCGTGGCAATGCTTTCGGCAATGGCACAGTTCTCACCGTCCAGCTACTATTCTGACATCCTGCGCGGATATCAGTATTATGAGTTTATCGAAAAGGCAGACCGGGATTTTGACAGTATGAAAGAAATGCTTGCTGAGAATTTGAAGCGTACAGCGGCGCTGATTTTTACAAAGGAAAATCTGACGGTCAGCTTTACGGCAGAAGATGACGGACTGGAGCTGTTACAAAAGCCGATGACGGAATTTGTTGCAAAACTGGCACAGTTACAGGGAAAAGATGCGGTAAGAACCTTTAGACCGGTAAAGGAAAAAACAGCGTATACTTCTTCATCACAGGTACAGTACGTGGCAAGATGCGGTAACTACCGTAAGGCAGGGTATGAGTATACAGGTGCATTAAAGGTGCTTAAAATTATATTCTCGTATGATTACCTGTGGTTAAATGTCCGTGTAAAGGGCGGTGCATACGGCTGCATGAGCGGATTTTACCGCAATGGCGATACGTACATGGTATCGTACCGTGACCCGAATCTCGCCGAAACCAACACCATCTTTGAGCAGGCAGCAGAATATGTCCGCCGGTTTGATGTCAGTGAGAGGGATATGGTGAAGTTCATCATCGGAACAATCGGCGGCATGGATACACCGATGAGTCCGGCATCAAAGGGCGTGCGTTCCTTCGGTGCATATATCTGTCATACAGAATACGCACAGTTAAAAAAGGAACGTGAGGAAGTGTTGAATGCGACAAAAGAGTCCATCCGAGCATTGGCGCCGCTCATTGAAACCGCGGTTTCACAGGACTATCTGTGTGTAGTCGGCAATAACGCTAAAATCCGTGAAAATGAGCAGATGTTTGAAAAAATAGAACCATTATACTTATGATGTCAGGGAGGATTTATGAATTTAGATGAAATGCTGGCGGCAAGCGGTATCAGCGGTGGTGCGGCTGCGGTCAATGGAAATACAAAATCGGGCTTTGTAACATTTGTGGGACGTCCGAATGTCGGGAAATCGACACTGATGAACCGGTTAATCGGACAGAAAATTGCGATTACATCCAATAAGCCGCAGACAACCCGTAACAAAATACAGACAGTTTTTACCGATGAACGCGGGCAGATTGTATTTGTTGATACACCGGGTATTCACAAGGCAAAAAATAAGCTGGGTGAATATATGGTCGGTGCGGCAGAAAAAACGATTGGTGAAGTCGATGTGATCTGCTGGCTGGTAGAACCGACAACGTTTATCGGTGCAGGAGAACAGCACATTATTGAAAAGTTAAAAAAGGTGAAAGCACCGGTTATTTTAGTCATTAACAAGGTGGATACGATTAAGAAAGAAGAAATTCTGCCGGTTATTGACCGCTATAAAAATGAAGTAGATTTTGTGGAAATTATTCCGGTTTCCGCAAGAAACGGCGACAATACCGATGATTTAATCAATGCGATTTTCCAGTATCTGCCGTACGGTCCGATGTATTATGACGAAGATACGATTACAGACCAGCCGATGCGCCAGATTGTATCCGAGCTGATTCGTGAAAAGGCACTGCATGCCTTAAACGAGGAAATTCCACATGGAATCGCGGTTGTCATTGACAGCATGAAAGAAAGAAAATCCCCGAAGGGTGTAATTACGGATATTCAGGCAACGATTATCTGTGAGCGTGATTCGCACAAGGGTATCATTATCGGCAAGGGTGGTCAGATGTTAAAGAAAATCGGCGCCAATGCCCGTTATGAAATTGAACGCCAGTTAGAAACAAAGGTAAACCTCCAGCTTTGGGTAAAGGTAAAAAAAGAATGGCGCGACAGTGATATTCTGATTAAAAACTTCGGATATGACAAGAAAAAAGACGAATAGCAGATGTGAAGCGGTATGGGAGATATTACAGAAGTAACCGGCATGATTTTATCGTCTATGCCGGTCGGTGAATTTGACAGGCGGGTGGTGCTGCTGACCAAAGAGCGCGGAAAGATTTCCGCTTTTGCCAAGGGTGCAAGAAAACCAAACAGTCCGCTGGTGGGAATTACCCGTGCCTTTGTATTCGGAACGTTTCAGGTCTATGAAGGGAGAACTTCCTATACGATACGGCAGGCGTCCATTACACATTACTTTGAGGCGGTTATTTCGGATCTGGATGCGGTCTGCTATGCCTGTTATTTTGCAGAGATTGCGGATTATTACGGCAGGGAAAATCTTGATGCGGCAGATATGCTCAATCTCCTATATGTTTCGTTAAAGGCGCTGGCAAATAAAAAGATTCCGGATATACTTGTAAAATGTATTTTTGAATTAAGAATGATTGCCTTAAACGGCGAGTGTCCGGAAGTGTTTGCATGTAAGAATTGCGGCGGTACACAGGACTTAGATACGTATTCGATGACGGCGGACGGCATTTACTGCCATGCGTGTCACGGACAGGCGCCGGACGGCATACAGTTAGAAGAATCTACCGTATACACGCTCCAGTATATTGTCACGGCACCGCTTGAAAAGCTGTATACGTTTACAGTCAGTGAAAATGTACTCACGGAATTGAAAATGGTTTTAAAGCGTATCTGTGCAAAGCACTTGGATAAGCAGATGAAATCCGAAGCCATGCTGCCGGGGTAAAGTAAGCCGGGATACAGGACACGGACATATGTTCGTGCTCCGCGTTTCGGATATGAGCCTGTAAAATGACGGACTGCGGCAGAGCCGTACAGAAATAAGAATAAAAAGAGGATAAAGGATATGTCAGATATGTCACACAATCATCAGAAGAAAATAGCGGTTATCAACGATATGTCCGGGTTTGGGCGTTGTTCAATTGCCGTGGAGCTGCCGGTCATTTCGGCAATGAAGGTTCAGTGCTGTCCACTGCCAACGTCGATTTTTTCCAATCACACGGGTTTTGAAAGCTTCTTTTTTGATGATTATACAGATAAAATGGAAGACTATATGCAGGAGTGGGTGAAACTGGGATTGCAGTTTAACGGCATCTGCACGGGCTTTTTAGGCTCGGCACGTCAGATACGGATTGTGGAGCATTTTCTGTCACTGTTTCAGACAAAAGACAACATTACCATTATCGATCCGGTGATGGGCGATTACGGAAAAATGTATCCGACCTATACGCAGGAAACCTGTGAGGAAATGAAAAAGCTGGTGACACATGCGGATATTTTAACACCGAATCTGACAGAAGGCTGTATCCTTTCCGGAATGGCATATCATGAAAGCTGGACAAAAAAAGAGCTGACCCATATGGCAGAGCTTTTAGCGGAAAAAGGACCGGAAAAAATTGTTATCACAGGTATCCAGCAGGGAAAATATGTGGCGAATTTCTGTTATGAAATGGGGCAGGAGGGCTATTTTATCAAGACCGAAAAGGCAGGGATGTCCCGTTCCGGCACGGGTGATATTTTCAGTGCCATTATTGCGGCAGATGCGGTCAACGGTGTGGATTTCCACGATTCGGTGAAAAAAGCATCCGCATTTATTAAAAAATGTATTTTGAAATCTATGGAAATGGACATTCCGCTGACAGACGGTGTCTGCTTTGAGGAACTGCTCACTACCTTAAAATAAAGATATGGAAAAGGAGATTATACGATGGAAATTCTTTATAAGGTACATAATAATCTGTACGTCAATCTGACAAATAAATGTCCGTATGCCTGTACGTTCTGTCTGAGGCAGACGATGGACAGAATCGGAGAATCCGACAGACTGTGGCTGGAAAGAGAGCCGTCTGTGGAAGAAGTAAAAAAAGAATTTGAAAAGTTTGATATGACACAGTACAACGAAGTGGTGTTTTGCGGCTTTGGTGAGCCGACAGAGCGTTTTGATGCGTTAAAAGAGATTGCGGCATTTGTCAAAGAAAAATATAACAAGCCTATCCGTATCAATACCAACGGTGCAGGCAGTCTGATTAACGGACGTGACATCGCACCGGAATTAAAGGGACTTGTAGACACGGTATCCGTCAGCTTAAACCATCCGGAAAAAGAGGAGTATTTAAAGCTCGTCAGAAGTAAATTCGGGGAAGAATCCTTTGATGCGATGCTTTCATTTGCAAAAGCGTGTACAAAATACGTACCGCATGTTGTCATGACAACCGTAGATACGACCATCAGTCACGAACAGGAAGCACAGTGTCAAAAGATTTGCGATGAAATCGGCGCGGCATACAGAATCCGCCCGTGGGAAGACTAGTGTGAACAATCCTTAAATCAAAGATTGTTCACACGGATATTTGCGCTGTGAACAGCACAAATATCCATATATAGTAATCGCGGCTTTGTAAGAAAGCCGCTCAGAAGAAGAATATGGTCTTGTCAGAATGATAAAAATAGTATAAAATTGTTGCATGTTTATGCGGAGTGTAAGCGCATAAAAGAAAAAGGATAGAGAAGAATGAGCCGCAGGTGCGGAGGAATGGAGATTAGAAATGGAAAAGACAATGGAAAAGATTGTAGCCTTAGCAAAGGCAAGAGGATTTGTGTATCCGGGTTCAGAAATTTACGGTGGACTTGCTAATACATGGGACTACGGCAATCTGGGTGTAGAATTAAAGAATAATGTGAAAAAAGCATGGTGGCAGAAGTTCGTTCAGGAAAGTCCGTACAATGTCGGCGTGGACTGTGCAATTTTAATGAACCCTCAGACATGGGTTGCTTCAGGGCACCTTGGCGGATTCTCTGATCCGTTAATGGATTGTAAGGAATGTCATGAAAGATTCCGTGCCGATAAGCTGATTGAAGACTGGGCAGATGAGAATAAGTTTGATTTAGGCGGTTCTGTAGACGGCTGGACACAGGAACAGATGAAGAATTTCATTGACGAACACGAAATCAACTGTCCGACCTGCGGAAAGCACAACTTTACAGAAATCAGACAGTTTAACCTGATGTTTAAGACATTTCAGGGTGTTACGGAAGATGCAAAGAATACCGTTTATTTAAGACCGGAAACAGCACAGGGTATTTTCGTCAACTTTAAAAATGTACAGAGAACATCCAGAAAGAAAGTACCATTTGGTATCGGTCAGATTGGTAAGTCTTTCAGAAATGAAATTACACCGGGTAACTTCACATTCCGTACCAGAGAATTTGAACAGATGGAACTTGAATTCTTCTGCAAGCCGGGGACAGACTTGGAGTGGTTTACATATTGGAGACAGTACTGCATCGACTGGTTACAGAAGCTGGGAATCAAGGAAGATGAAATGCGTGCAAGAGATCATTCTCCGGAAGAATTATGCTTCTACAGCAAGGGAACAACGGATATTGAATTCTTATTCCCATTCGGCTGGGGCGAGCTCTGGGGTATTGCCGACAGAACAGATTACGATTTGACACAGCATCAGACCGTATCCGGTGAAGATATGTCTTATTTTGATGATGAAGCAAAGGAAAAGTACATTCCATACGTTATCGAGCCTTCACTGGGGGCAGACCGTGTAACACTTGCATTCCTGTGTTCTGCATATGATGAGGAAGAATTAGAAGGTGGTGACGTAAGAACCGTGCTTCATTTCCATCCGGCACTGGCACCGGTTAAAATCGGTGTGCTTCCGCTGTCTAAGAAGTTAAATGAAGGCGCAGAAAAGGTGTTTGCTGAACTTTCAAAGACTTATAACTGTGAATTCGATGACAGAGGAAATATCGGTAAGAGATACAGAAGACAGGATGAAATCGGTACACCGTTCTGCATTACATACGACTTTGATTCAGAAGAAGATAATGCCGTAACGGTACGTGACAGAGATACAATGGAACAGGAACGTGTAAAGATTGCTGATTTAAAGGCATATTTCGCAGACAAATTTACATTTTAATATGTGAGAGGAATCGCCATGAAATGTCCGAAATGTGGTCAGGAATATGAGGGCAGTGCCTGCCCGAATTGTGAACCGGGACCAGAGATTATCGTCAATAATGCAGATTATCTGAGGAGAAAAGAGGCGTATGAAAAGAAGCAGGCTGAAAAAGAGTCTGCTTCTTCTCACACAGACAAGCCACAGAAAGAACCGGAAGAGGAAAACGCCGATGACCGCAGAGCAGTAAAAAAGAAGCCACAGGAACAGCCGGAGTATGAGGAAATCGATTATCTGGGTATGATGAAAAAGGTGTATGATACCGGAAAAGAAGCAGCAGGCAGTGCCGCAGAGGAGCTAAAGAAACGAAAAGGCTTTTTTACCAGATACCGGAAACGGATTATCGCGGCAGTGCTGGTTGTATGTGTACTGGCAGGCGGCGGATTTGGCATTTACAAGCTTGCTTCCCGTAAAAATTATGTGCTTTATATGAGTTCCGGTGCAAAGATTTACAATGTTGCAGGGCTGGAAAATAATTATGTGTGTGAAAATAAGCAGGCGGTTTTTGCAGTCGATAACCGTACATTTTACACGCCGCAGTTTCCACAGCAGATTGATGCCGATGCGGTGACAAATACGCTTGCAAGCGACAACGGGGAATATTTTGCGGCAACCGTCTATGATGAGGGCAGTGCGCAGTATGCGCTGTATACATGGAAAGATGGACAGGATGCGGTACAGTGTCTAAAAATGCCTATGATAAAGATATCGGTTATATTACGAATAAAGGAAAAGTTATTTATTCCGATGTCGAGGTTGTCAATGAGGAAGGCGGACTCGGAGCTATGCAGTTATATGTATACGATGCGTCCGGAAAGCTTACACTCATAGAAGGGCAGTTAAAGGAATATTTTGTGTATGCGGCAGAAGAAAAAATTGCCTGCTACAACAAGAATAATGTATTGTATCTGTATGATTATGATGAGAATAAAAAAGAAAATGAATTATCTGACAGTGTCAGAAGCGTGTATGCAGAAAGTGCGAAGGCAGATAACTTTTTTACGGCAAAGGCAGATACGGTAAATACTTCAAAGAATGCCCATGCGCTGATTTTCAGTGACGACGGTGAGTGGTACTACTACAACATTTCAGAACAAAAGACAAAGTATATGATGCAGGAACTGTCATCTTCCGTAGAAATAATTTATGAGGAAAAGGCAGGGTATCTGTATCTTTTAGCGCCGAATAAAATTACCTATGCGGAATTGTCACAAGACGGTATTAAAGAACGTGTGCAGGTTGATACACTGCTGCAGGCAGATTATGAGTATCTTCCGGCGGATAATATACTGGTGTACATTAATGCAGACGGTACACTCTGTTACAGTGAAAAAGGAAAGAAAAGCGGGATTACATCCGGCGTCACGGCAGGAACACTCAGCAGTGTGGACAATACACAGAACGGTATTACTTATATCAAAGACGGTGTGCAGTATTATTGTGCATCGGTAAAGGGCAGTCCTGTAAAAATGTGTGAGCAAACGGAACAGACAGACACGGCATATACATTGCTGTATAAAAACAGGCTGTATTTTTACGATGCCGACGGACAGCTTTATTCCTGTGCAAAAAAAGGAAATGGGCTTGAGAAGGTTGGCGATGTCAGCCGTTTCTGGCTTGGAACAAAATATCAGTAAAACGGTAAAGTATTTAATGCAACAGTACCGGGCAGAAAGACGATAATCTGCCGGTGCGGGTGCAAAGTAAAAAAGGACGGAATCAACAGTATCTGAAACAGATTTAAGTTTCAGATACCGTGGATTCCGTTTTTTGCGGCTTATTGTATGCTGTTTTATCGTTTTTTTATCCTGCACGGTTATGCTGTATTTCTAAATCACGCGGCACCGGTAAGCTTCCGGAACATTTTAAACAGCGCATCGCCGTATGTGGCAGAAGAAACAGACTGCGCGGCAGTGATATCGACCGTGCCGATGGTCTTTCCGTCCAATGTGTATGTCAGGGTGCCGATGACGTCCCCCTCGTTTACAGGTGCTGTGACTGTTTCAGGGAGAGTCAGTTGTTTTTCGATGCTGGCGGTATCGACAGGTTCTAAGAATAAGGTCGAAAATTCTTTTGCATAGGAAAGTGAAAGCGTATCGCACCGCCCACCGGATACGGATAGGTTTGGGAGCTGCGGCATTTCAGTATCGTGATAAATGTCGCATACACTATATCCGTAATTCAGCAGCGTTACGGCATCTGAAAAACGGGTCTTACTGTCGGGAGCAGCCATGATAACTGCAATTAATTCAACACCGTCTTTATTGGCGGTTGCAGAAAGACAGCATTTGGCAAGTCCGGTAGAACCGGTCTTTAAGCCTGTTGCCCACTGATATTGTTTAATAAGCTTATTCGTGTTTGTCAGACCGAACTCACTTTCGCCTTTGCGGGTAACGTGCGTAATCGTATCCATCCAGATGGTTGAGTAATTGTGAATCTGAGGATACTGCACAATCAGTTCACGGCTCATCAGGGCAACATCCCTTGCAGTTGACATATGCCCGTCTGTATCCAGTCCGCAGCAGTTGATAAAAGTAGTGTTATTCATGCCAAGTCCTTTGGCACGCTCATTCATTTTGGCAACGAAGCCCTCCTCGCTGCCGGCAATCAGTTCCGCCATTGCAACACAGGCATCGTTGGCACTGGCAACACTGATACATTTAATCATGGTTTCGACCGTCTGTGTTTCGCCGGGTTCTAAAAAGACCTGGCTGCCGCCCATGGAAGCGGCATATTCGGATACGGTCACATCGTCGGTCAGGTTGATTTTACCGGAGTTTAATGCATCAAAAATCAGAATTAATGTCATGATTTTTGTAATGCTTGCGGGGTGTAAGACTGTATCGGCATCTTTTTCATAAATCACCTGTCCGGTGGAAGCTTCCATTAAGATGGCAGCGGGCGAGGTAATGGCAGGACCATTGTCGGAATTTCCGGCATATGTAATGCAGGGGAAAACGGAGGTTAACAAAAAACATACGGAAAGAAGTAGGGCAGTCAGACGGACTGCCGGATAAAGAAGCACAGTTTTACGCATAAGAAGCTCATTTCCGCTAAAAAGCAATTCATTTTCTTAATGCAGTATATGAAATAGACTTAATTTGTATGCTTTTGCTGTATTTTTTTGTGAAAAATAGGCAAATCTGCTTTCGGGTAGTGAAATTTGAAAAAAAATATGTTATATTTCTTATTATTGGGTTTACTAGAGCCTGTGGAGGAATAAATGAGTAGTAATGTAAAAGATGTTATTTATTCTGTTTACAGAATACGGATGAGTGATTACCGTATCATCTCGGCAGATGAAAATTTTGAGAAACTGACAGGATATACTGAAAAAGATTACAGAGAAAATCAATTAAAACATACCGATTTGATTCCAGCAGAAGATATCGTTGAATATATGGAAAAGATGATGCAGATACGCAGGAATCAGAACGAAAATATACAGGAACACCGTCTGGTAAAAAAGAATGGTGATATCATTGTAGTTTTCTGTTATGGAAAAATCTACAAAGATGAAAAGACCGGGGAAGTGCAGGCGCAGATTATTGTTTCAGATGTTACCGATACAGCGCCGCTTTCCCAGGTTAAAATAGAAAACAGCAGTTATATGGAAATATCAGAACATGATATGCTTACAGGTCTTTATAACCGAGGCAGTTTTGAAAAACGGGTAAATCACGATTTAGCACTGCTTAATGATGGCAACTGTGCGATTATTGTAATGGATATCCGTGAATTAAAATGGATTAACGACACATACGGACGTTCCGCGGGGGACATGGTAATCAACAATATGGCTGCCAATATGGTATCTATATTCCGTTCCGATGTGGTGATGTCCCGTATTGGCGGCGATGAGTTCTGTCTGTATATTCCACTGTACGAAGAAAAGATGCAGCAGCAGTATATGGATAAAATTATGCAGGTAGCAGAGCAGACAACAATTACCGGATATCCGGATGTGCGGATAAAAGTGACAGTGGGAACAGCGGTGAGTTCACGTTTCGGCACAGATTTCTGGCAGCTTTACAGCAGCGCGGAAACGGCGTTAAAACAGGCAAAAGAAAAGGGAATGACAGGTGTTTCCGTACAGGCTGACAATCCGGTATATAAAGAGGCATATACAGAATCCATTCTTGTAGTAATGGCAAATGATGGTATCCAGCATATGGTGGGAGATATCTTTACGGGAAAATATAAAATTATTAAAGCAGATACCAGTCAGGAGGCAATCGAGATTGTTGATGAAAAAAAGGATTCTCTGTGTCTGGTGCTGACGGAAATGTATGCCAATGGGATAAACGGTTTTGATTTACTTGATTATATGCGGAAAATGGATTATATCGATAATGTTCCGGTTGTTTTTTTATCCGGTGAATATATAGAAGATGTCTATAAAAATGCATTTGCACATGGTGTTATTGATATTGTGACAAGTCCGATTGATACATACAGCTTCAGCAGCCGCTTAAATAACATCATTGATTTATATAAACACAAAAATGCGTTAGAAGAAAAGACCATGCGTCAGACCCGGAAGATACAGCGGTTGAATGAAAAAATTATTGAATCTTTGGGCAATGTTGTAGAATTCCGTGATGTGGAATCCGGTGCACATATTAAGCGTGTGAAATTTTTTACAAAAATCCTGGCGGAATGTGCAAAAGAGGAATGCCCGGAATATGGACTGACCCAGAACGATATTGATATGATTGTACAGGCATCGCCATTACATGATGTGGGAAAAATTTCAATTTCCGATACGATTCTGCTAAAGCCGGGAAAACTCACACCGGAAGAATTTGAGATTATGAAGACCCACACAACGAAGGGATATGATATTATCCTTCGTATTTTTAACGATGAAGGGGAAGAAGAATATATGCAGTACTGCTCGCAGATTGCAAGGTATCATCATGAAAAATTCGATGGGGGCGGATATCCGGAAGGACTTACAGGAGATGAAATTCCAATTGGTGCACAGCTGGTGTCACTGGCAGATGTCTATGATGCGCTGATTAGTAAACGCTGTTACAAACCGTCATTTTCATATGATACAGCTTATCAGATGATTCTGGACGGAGAGTGCGGTATATTTAACCCAAGATTATTACAATGCTTTATAAAGAAAAAGAATGAATTAGAGGCAATGGCAGAACAGTTTAAAGACTAAAAGGGGATAGTGTGAAAAAGCCTTAAATCAAAGCTTTTTCACACAGGGATTTGTTTTTGAGCAAAAACAAATCCCCTTGATGGCAGATGAGGAACCGCCTGCGCGGATTTCTCATCGCCCCTTCGCAACAAGTTGCCAAGGAATGAGGATAACTATGGATTTATTTGATTATATGCGTGAAAATACAATAAAGCAGGAATCGCCGTTAGCATCTCGTTTAAGACCGCAGACACTGGATGAAGTGGTGGGGCAGCAGCATATTATCGGAAAGGACAAGCTGCTCTACCGCGCCATTCAGGCAGATAAATTAAGCTCCATTATTTTTTACGGACCGCCGGGAACGGGAAAGACGACACTGGCAAAGGTCATTGCTCATACGACTAGTGCGGCATTTGAACAGATTAATGCGACTGTTGCCGGGAAAAAAGATATGGAAGACATTGTTGCCAAGGCAAAAGATAATCTCGGCATGTACGGTAAAAAGACGATATTGTTTGTTGATGAAATTCATCGTTTTAATAAAGGACAGCAGGATTATCTGTTACCGTATGTGGAGGATGGGACGCTGATTTTAATCGGAGCGACAACGGAAAATCCCTATTTTGAAGTCAACGGTGCGCTTTTATCCCGCTCCATTATTTTTGAATTAAAGCCGCTTGAAAAGGAAGATATTAAAAAGCTGATTGTGCGTGCCGTACAGGACGAAAAAAAAGGCATGGGCAGCTTCCATGCACAGATTGACGAAGATGCGCTGGAATTTCTTGCAGACGTAGCAAACGGCGATGCAAGAAGTGCGTTAAATGCAGTAGAACTGGGAATTCTTACAACGGCAAAATCAGAAGACGGAAAAGTGCATATCACACTGGATACGGCACAGGAATGTATCCAGAAGCGTGTGATCCGCTATGATAAAACAGGTGATAACCACTATGATACGATTTCAGCATTTATTAAGAGTATGCGCGGCTCAGACCCGGATGCCACTGCCTATTATCTGGCAAGAATGTTATATGCCGGGGAGGATGTGCGGTTTATTGCAAGGCGGATTTTAATCTGTGCGAGTGAAGATGTGGGCAATGCAGACCCGCAGGCATTGGTAGTTGCTTCGGCGGCGGCACAGGCGGTTGAGCGGCTCGGTATGCCGGAAGCACGGATTACGCTTTCACAGGCGGCGTTGTATGTGGCATGCGCACCGAAAAGCAATGCGGCTTATATGGCAGTCGATAAGGCAATGGAAGTGGTAAAAACACAAAAGACCGCTCCAATTCCGGCACATTTGCAGGATGCCCACTATAAGAGTGCGGCAAAGCTAGGTCACGGTGCAGGGTATCTGTATGCACATGATTATAAGAACCACTATGTCAGACAGCAGTATCTGCCGGATGCATTAAAAGACAGTCGTTTTTATGAAATGACAGAAATCGGTTACGAGAAAAAGATGAAAGAGCATTTAGATAAAATCAAAGCGGAGGCTGATTCCGAATGAAGGAGTATATCAATCGATTAGCAAGAGGAAAATTTACATATCAAAGACCGGAATTAGAAGTGCAGGATTATACGCTGACCGGCAGTGTCACGGCAGGCGGACAGGGAATGTTTACGTTCCGGTTTACGGCATCACAGCCGGCTTACGGCATTGTATTATCCAGTCATGCACGTGTCCGCATTGAAAAACCCCAGTTTGGCACGACACCGGCAGAGATAGTTTATACGGTAGATGCCGCGGATTTAAAAGAAGGTACGGTGATTCAGGGACAGTTTTATATTGTCAGCAGTGCGGGTGAAAAAAGCGTATCTTATGAATACACGGTTGAAGCGCAGAAGGTCATGACCAGCATGGGAGCAGCAGGCAGTATGTTTCATTTTGCCAATCTTGTACAGACATCACCGGAGGAGGCAGCAGGCTTTTTTTTATCGCCGGATTTTAAACGGATATTTTTAAAAAACGATCCGGTACAGACCAATATTTATGATGTGGTAAAAGGCGCTAAAAACGGCAGTGAAGCCAACGTTTATGCAGCAATGGAAGAATTTTTAATTGCCGTGCGGAAAAAATCACCGGTTGGCATAGATGTTTTTCCGCAGACAAAGACATTTGCGGATTTTACGGAAAGCGTGAAAGAGCGTATAACGATTACCAGGAGCGGCTGGGGGTATACGGAGCTTACGGTTGAAACGGATGTACCGTTTATCTGTCCGAAGATAACACGCATTACGTCTGAGAATTTTACGGGCAATAAGTATGAACTGGAATATGTCATTGATGCGGACAAGCTGCACGCGGGCAGGAACTGGGGCAGAATGACAATTTGTTCTTTTACGCAGAAATATACGGTTGAAATTGAAGTAGACTGCGCCGGACAGGAAAATACGCACCGTGAGAAAAAGCAGGCGGTGCTTGCACTGGTTCAGGAATATTTAAGTTTCAGAATGAAGCGGGAAGACAAGCGGGCATGGCAGGACAAATCTTTACAGATTATAGAACGCATGCGCGGTATCTGCGATGACGATATTTTTTTCAAGCTGGCACAGGCACAGATTCTGCTGGTGCAGAACCGCAGTGATGAAGCCGGCTGGCTGATTGACAATGTCAGGGATTTTCTTGAAGAAAATAAGGACAGCCATGTGGAATTGTACTGTTATTACCTGTATGTCAGTGCAATGTATTATAAAGATAAATCCTATACCTTTGCGGCAGTTAAGGTAATCCGGGATTATTATGAAAACGGCTATGATACGTGGCGCGTTCTGTGGGTTTTATTTTATCTGGATGCTGCGGAAGATGCAAATAAGAGCATTAAGCTTTTACGGATTAAGGATGCATACCACAATGGCTGTGTAAGTCCTGTGATGTATTATGAAGCGTTACAGATTTTAAATGCACAGCCGGAGCTTTTGCGTGTGTTAAACGATTTTGAACTGCACATTTTACAGTTCGGCTGTAAGTACGGCATAATTTCCACGAAACTGACTTTGTATGTGTGTGAAATGATTGCAAACGGTAAAGTGGCAGATATGCAGTATTTAAGACTGCTTAAAGCATTAAACGACTTTTTTGACAAGGATGAAATCTTAACCGTACTTGTTACACATATGATCCGCAATGAGCTGGTTGGACCGGAATATGCAGGACTGTACGAGAAGGGAATTCTGCGTGGACTCCGCATTACGCGTCTGTATGAATTTTATATAGAAAGTTTAGATAAAAAAGAATTAAAACGCCTGCCGCAGATTGTACTGCGTTACTTTACATATGAGAGCAGTTTAAGTACAAAAAGCAAAGCATATCTGTATGCGGACATTTTAAAAAATCACAGCAGCTCCAGAGAAATCATGAACACGTATGCACCGCAGATAGAGCGGTTTGCCTATGGGCAGATGAAAAAGGGATATATTGATCCTTATCTGGAAGTGATTTATGGATGGCTGTTTCAGAATGTCGGTGTCAATGAAGAAACGGCACCATTCTTGTCAAGATACTTATTTACATACCGTATTACCGTATTCAATGACAAGATTGAGTCGGTGTTGGTAAAGCACAAGGAACTGCGCAAGGGACAGCGCTGTACGCTGGTGGGACGGACTGCCTATGTGCAGATGTATACAAGGGACTGCATTCTGATGTTTGAAGATGCAGGCAAACAGGTACATAAAGGCAGTATCCAGTATGAAATCGAGAGGGTTTATGATAATCCGGCATATTTAAAAGCGCTGGATGATTACTGCAGCAAAGACATTTATCTGCTGCTGAACTGGTTTGAACAAAGCTTAGAACAGCGTAAAAACGATGAAGAAGCCTGCGCAGTCTGTCTTGCATTGATGGCAGACGGCAATGTCAACCAGATTACAAGAAACCGGTTAAACAGCTGGCAGATACAGTATTATCATGAATATTATCATGGCGAAGATTTTGGAGAACGCTATGAAAAAATTTTAAAAGAAGAATTGCAGATACATGATGCAGCGCTGCTGATTGAAACGTGTATTGCAGAAGGCATGTATGAGGATGCTTTTGATTTGGTATGTGAATACGGTTTTGAAGAAGCCGCACCGGCAAAGCTTTTACGTATGGCAAGAAATATGATTCTGTTAAGACCGCAGGAATACAATGAAAAATTGCTGGCGTGCTGTATTCATGTGTTTGATGAGGGCAAGTATGACGAAAATGTACTGGCATATTTAGAACAGTTTTATCAGGCAAAGTCCGATAAAATGATGAAAGTATGGCGTGCCTGTGCGGGATTTAGGGTGCCGTGCCAGGCACTGGCAGAGCGGATACTGGTGGAACGGCTATTTACAGGAAATTTATCTGGCAGAATTCCGGAAGTTTTTACGTATTACCGTCAGCAGCTGCCGGATGCGGCGGTTGAAATGGCTTATCTGGCAGAAAATGCGTACCGTTATTTTGTGAAACACGAAACGGCAGACGAACAGGTCTTTACCTGTATCGGCGGATATTTGCTGGAAAATAAAAAAATGCCGCCGGTGTGTGGTATGGCATATTTAAAATACCATACGCAGTTTGGACAGGAACAGCTTGGCGGTACACATATGCTGTTACTGCAAAAGCTGATGGATATGCTGTGTGCGGAAAATATTTTCTTTTCATTTTATGAGCAGTATAAGGGGATACTTTCCCTTCCGTATAATGCGGCAGACAAAACAACTGTAGAGTATTATGCACCGGAAAACAGCAAAGTACAGATATTCTACCGTCATGATGATAAGGAAGAATATCAAAGTGAAGTGTTATCCTGTGTGGCAGGCGGTGTTTATGCAAAGAGCTTTTCTTTGTTTTACGGGGAAAGCATACAGTACTATTTTCTGGAAGATGACGGAAAGAAAAAGAAAAAAACACAGGATGCCAGCCTGCTTTGTAACAATGTGACACCAAAAGAGCCGCAGGGACGTTTTGATTATTTAAATGATATGCTTGTCAGCATGGAAATGCATGATATGGCAACCATGAAAAAACTCATGCAGGGGTACTGCGTGCAGGATTACGTTGTGGAACAGATGTTTCAGCCTTTTTAAGAATGAAGGAGCTGCGCAGGCGGCAGAAGGAGATTGAATTGATAGTTGGAATAGATATCGGGCAGGAAAGTTCCCAAATCTGCTATTATGATGAACAGCAAAGACAGCCGGTATCGGTAAGCGTTGTAAATTCCGTGGACAACCGGCAGAAGTATCAGTTTGGATTTATGCTATCCGGTGCCAATCAGGATAATTTAAAAGAACTTCTTTGTACGCTGCTTGCGCTGCTTCCAAAAAACGGGCGAAAGGCAGGAGAACGGGATTCTATCTGTGTCACCGTCAGTGATTTTTCAAAGCCGGTGTTAGAAAAACTCTCGGCGGCAGTACAGCTTACAGGGTATGCAAAGGAAAACTGGAGTTTTATCAGCCATGAGGAAGCTTATGCGTATTACGCCTTTTCACAAAAAAAAGAGCTGTACGTCAACGGCGCGGTTTTACTCGATTACAGGGAAGACGGACTGCATACGCATTATATGACGATTGTAAAAAAAAGCGGTCAGGAAATGATACCGGAGGAAAGCCACGTTTACAGCTCCGAAATGATTTGTTCCGTGCCGCAAAGACGGAAAACACTGGCGCAGGCTGAAAAAGAACTGATACACTGTGTGCAGGATGCATTAAAGGATAAAATCGTATCTGCGGTATATCTGACGGGCGCCGGTTTTGAAGCAGAAAATCTGCCCAAGGAACTGACCCATGTGCTGTGCGCGCGCAGAAAAGCATTTGCGGGACAGAATCTGTTTGTAAAAGGTGCTGCATATGCTGCATTAAAGGAAGACACTTCTGCCGGTCATAGCAGCGGCAGACTGCTGGCGTGCAGAAACCGCATTACCACGGGGCTTGAATTAAATATCAAAGAACGCGGCGAGGAAAAGCGGTTCCGCATGGTCAGACCGGGAACGAACTGGTACGAAGCCGGACGCAGTGTAGAACTGATACTGGAAGATATGAGAACGATTCCTGTTATTTTGCACAGGTGTGACACCGGACATGAATGGACACAGGAAATTGACATCAGTGCGATACCGTTCCGCCAGGGCAGGATGACAAGGGTGGCTTTTGAAGTCCGTTTTGACAGTGACAGCCATTGCGTGGTACGGATAGAAGATATGGGCTTTGGCGGATTTGTCAAAAGTTCCGGGGTTGTAGTGGAAGAAGAAATAAATTTGGAAACAGACAAAATTGCACAGAAAGAGGAATGAATATGAGCGGAATCATTTTATGCCGGACCGGGCGGGCATTAAAGCCGCTGGTTTTGGAAGAACCGGGGGTACAAATCTATTCACTGGAAGAATTGTGCTATTATATATACAACAATATCTATATTCTGACAAATGCATTTTTAGATGAAAAACTTATTGCGTTTATCCGGACAGAGATTAAGGAACCGTTGCTGGCAGACAAGCTTGAGCAGTTGAAGTGTGAAAATGCAGGGCTGGCGGAAGCGGTTGTGACCATTTTAAAGTATGTGGATTATTATGATACGGCAGAAATTGAACAGGTAAAGGACCTGCTTGCGATGCTGGATACACAGAATGTCTATGAACGGATGAAAATGCGTGCAGACCGGTTCCTTGAAAAAGGCTGCTATTATAGTGCAATCAGCAATTATGATAAAATTGTAAATGGAGAGCGCGACATCAATCTTTCAGGGCTGTTTTACGCAAAGGTCTATCACAATCTGGGAACTGCCTATGCCAGAATGTTCTTCTTTGAAAAAGCGGCAAAGTATTTTGAAGAAGCGTATAAAATCGGTCAGCATGAAAAGTCCCGGAAATGTTATCTTGCGGCATGCCGTATGGCAGAGGGTGAGGAACAGATACAGGATATGCAGGCACCGGAAGAAGAACAGGTGCTGCAAAGAGAACTGGAACTGCTTACAGACAATGCACGTTACAGCGATGAATACCGTGCGATGCAGAAAATGGAACACTTAAAATCCGACGGTGAAGTAGCACAGTATTATAAGGCGATTGATGACTGCATGGACAGATGGAAAGCGCAGTATAGAAGGTATACGTCATAGACGGATGAAATGAGGAAATATGGGATTATTAAATTATATCAAGGGAACAATTAAAGAAAATTACGATTTGGAAGATATCGAGGACATTGAAGACATTGATGATTTTGTCTATGACGATGAGCAGAATACAGGGGAAGAACAAAATGCGGATAATTCGCGGACAGAAGATTTAACGGGACTTGTCAGCGAATTTGAAAAAAATTATCAGAAGCATGAAAAAAAAGCAAAAGCACCGCAGAAAAAGAGTAAAAAGGTCAGTTCCGAAGAAAAAATCCAGGAACAGCGCAGAAAAGCAAAAGAAGAAGAAAAAAAGTATGATGAGCTGTTAAACAGTGTGCAGGCAAAGTCCCTGATTCATGTAGTAGATAAGATGAATCAGGCAGGGACACAGGAAAATTATTCGGGGAAGCTTGCAAAAGAAGAAAAAGAAGAAACGGAATATTTAAAACAGCTTGAAAAAGAAGAAGAAAAAAAGCGGATTCAGGAAGTTTTAAATTATTCGGAAGAAGATAAAGAATTCGATGCCAGTGCCGTACATATCCCGGATGTATCCAGAACACCGCGCCGTCTGGACAATATTAATACGGATTACTACGATAAGGAAGAAACAAAAGCTTATATCCGCAGCCAGTGTGAAATCATGGAAGAAGCCACCGGACACATTGAACTGGCGATGGAAGAATACAATGTCGTTACGGAACATTTTTCGGATATCCAGCTGATTGATACGGCACCGGACAATATCCGCAGAAGGATTACGGAAACGGCAGACCGTGTAGATAATCTGACGGTAGACCGGCGGATTTTTAAATCCGGCGAGCATAAGCTTTCCACCCATACGTATCACCGCATGGAACAGTTCGAAGATGAACTGCCGCGTGGTATGAAGTATCTGGAAAAACAGGAATCGTATTATGAAACCGTCAAACGGGATATGAGGATTCTTGAAGGGGAACGCATGAGTCTGCGCATGGAGGCTGCGGCACTCACAACGCGCCAGCTGCGTATCAGAAGCCTTGCCCTTGCCGCGATTGTCGGGCTGGCATTCGTATTTATGGTATTTTTCATTGCGCTTTCCGTAACGGAAGATACACAAAATACCATGCTTTATATTGTCGTTGCCTTTCTGGGAGCGGTGCTTGCCCTTGGCATGTTTGCCCTGCTAAAATATACGGAACGGCAGGTTCTGGTGACGGAAATCAAACTCAATAAAGCTACGACATTACTGAATAAAACAAAGATTAAGTATATCAACGCAGCCAATACGCTTGATTATGAATATCATAAATATCATGTCAGAAGTTCGTATGAACTGTCAAAGAAATATGAAGTTTATATGGACATGAAAAATGAGCAGCGCAAGATTGTACAGATGACGACCAAATTAAGTGAAGCAGAAGAAGATTTACTGGATTTACTTAAAAAACTCGGACTCTATGATGCCAAATTGTGGCTGTCACAGGTACGTGCCCTTGTATACAGCAAGGATATGGTGGAAGTGCGGCACGATTTGAATACACAGCGCCAGAAACTGCGCAAACAGATAGAATATAACGAAAACAGGATTGAGGAAGCAAAGAAGAATATTAAAGAGGCAGCGGTCCGTAATCCCGACTGTATGGACGAAGCAATCCATATTATTGAGCAGTTTGAGAGTAAAAACGTAAGAAATCAGTAAAAACTGCTTGCCAATTTGTAGTCATATGATAAAATAAAAGTTAGGTTTTGCAATTGGAGGAAAAGAAAATGATGAAAGAAAGACTGCATGAAATCAGAGAAAAGGCATTAGCCCAGATTAATTCCACTGATTCACTTGAAAAATTAAATGAGGTAAGAGTTTCTTTCCTGGGTAAAAAGGGAGAACTTACAGAAGTCTTAAAGGGCATGAAAGACGTTGCACCTCAGGACAGACCGGCAGTTGGACAAATCGTAAATGAAACCAGGCAGGCAATTGAGGAAGTACTGGAAAACGCGAAAAAGGAACTTTCCGCAAAAATGCGTGAAGTCCAGTTAAAGAGCGAAGTGATTGACGTAACACTTCCGGCAAAGAAAAACAATGTCGGACACAGACATCCAAACACTGTTGCACTCGATGAAGTAAAGAGAATATTTGTCGGCATGGGTTATGAAGTCGTAGAAGGACCGGAAGTAGAATATGATTATTACAATTTTGAAGCATTAAATATCCCTGCAAATCATCCGGCAAAAGATGAACAGGATACATTTTATATTAATGATAAAGTTGTACTAAGAACCCAGACTTCACCGGTTCAGGTCCGTGAAATGGAAAAAGGCAAGCTGCCGATCCGTATGATTGCGCCGGGCAGGGTATTCCGTGCAGATGAAGTCGATGCAACCCATTCTCCATGCTTCCATCAGATTGAAGGCATGGTTATTGATGAGGGTATTACATTTGCAGATTTAAAAGGAACACTGGCTGAATTTGCAAGAGAGTTATTCGGACCGGAAACAAAAGTAAAATTCCGTCCTCATCATTTTCCATTTACAGAGCCAAGTGCAGAAATGGACGTGACATGTTTTAAGTGCGGCGGTAAGGGCTGCCGTATGTGTAAGGGCGAAGGCTGGATTGAAATTCTTGGCTGTGGTATGATTCACCCGCATGTATTTGAAATGAGCGGTATTGACCAGAACAAATATACAGGATTTGCATTCGGAATCGGTTTGGAAAGAATTGCGTTGCTGAAGTATGAAATTGATGACATGAGACTTCTCTATGAAAATGACGTAAGATTCTTAAAACAGTTCTAAAAAGAACGACGGCTGTAAGACAGCAAAGAAATTGGATACGAGGAAAGGATATTGAATCATGAATACATCATTAAATTGGATTAAGGCAATGGTTCCGGGACTGGAAGTAACAGACCAGGAATTCAGGGACGCAATGACACTTTCGGGAACAAAGGTGGAAAATTTTACCGCTTTTGACAAAAATCTTGATAAAATCGTTGTCGGACAGATTGAATCGGTCGAAAAGCACCCGGATGCAGATAAGCTGGTAATCTGCCAGGTGAATGTCGGCAGTGAAACTGTTCAGATTGTAACAGGCGCACCGAATATTCCGGTGGGTTCATCAGGACAGAAAGTACCGGTTGTATTAGATGGCGGACGTGTGGCAGGTGGTCATGACGGCGGCGCACTTCCGCCATCTAATACAACCGGTACTTTCTGTCCTGATGAAC
>OGIE01002159.1_pt1 | contig 25164 bp, 38 predicted proteins | sample 1571581 | NCBI WGS metagenome assembly OGIE01 (sample SAMEA2582021, study PRJEB24529) | metagenome | biome: Human gut stool | place: China | collected 2011
ATTATGACGGGGTGAAACAACGTGGAATGGTCAATGAGATGTATTTTGACGAGACAATGCAATTTCCATCAAGAGCTTACAGGTTAAAAGGATAGCAGACCGGACAACTCCGGTTCGCGTAAATTAAAGGAGCGTGAAGTATGGCAAAAGCAGTATTGGTTATGGATATGCCGGAATCATGTGGCAAATGCAAGTTTTTGTATGAGTTTCAGGGAATTAAGAAGTGCCAGCTTATGAATGTACTGAATGGAGGCACATCAAGATTGTCACAGAACTCATTTATGAAGAAACGGCATGAAAAATGTCCGCTCCGGGAACTGCCGGAGAAGGAGCATAACGACAATGAATATGATGAATATTCGGATGGATGGAATGCAGGATGGAATGCCTGTCTGGATGAAATAACAAGGTAAATTAAAGTTTAGGAGAGGTAACGACTATGAATAAAACGGAGATCTGCCAGATGTGCGACAACTACAGTGTAGACGCAAGATGCGATCATAGTAAGGATTGCAAAATCATGAAGGTAATGGATGAAAACGCGGCATTAAAGAAGCAGGTAAAGGAATTGAGGAAAGAACTTGCTGATGCAAAGTTGAAAATGTCGTATATGGTTAACCCCAATGTCATCGGCAACAGGAATGACATGGGTTGGTAGTTATTAAAGTTTAGTGGAGGTACAAGATGAAAGAATTTCCGATTATGAAGAATAATGGGAAGGAATATATTCCTTACGATGTTATTAAACCGCATGAGGAACAGGCATTAAAAAACCACTGCGGACAGACATTAGACAGGTTGGCAGAAAGAGGAGGTCTGTCTTGGGCGGAAGCGTATGCGGTTTTAACAGATAGTAAATTTCCTAGTAGAAAAGAGTATATTTCAGAAGAATTTTATGAGAAAAAAGTCAAAGAGATTGTATCAAATACGGAGTTAAACTGAAAGAGAGGTAGAGCATGAGATTATATCAGGGAAATGCAAAAGAACTTGTAGGGAAAAAGATTGATTGCCATCGAAGAATGGGTGGTTGTTATCCGATGGAAATTATTGAGTTTGATGGAATTCCGTATGTAGTGGATGCAGCAGGAGTGTGTATGCCTATTCCAGAAAGGGAAGATGACTTTAATTGTTGCAATTTTGATTTTGTAATTGACTAAACTGAAATTTAATACAAGATATAGCAATCCGGGAACACAATATTTTGTATGGAAAGTGAGAGAAAAATAATGGCAAGTAGAGAATTGCTGCACATAAGTAAATTAAATGATTTTGGAAAATGGCTTGAAGAACAAGGATATATGATTCTACCAACGAGCAAAAACCAATATGAGGTTTTAAGAGCAAAAAAGGATAAGGATACAGTAATCATTTATTGCAAAGCAGGAAGTAAGGAACATTTGTCCATAATGGATAAGGATTGTTCTTTAATTCGAAAATTTATCAATGAAAGCAGGAAGCAGACCAATGCCGACCGGATTCGAAGCATGACTGACGAGGAACTGGCAGCTTTCTGCTGCAAAGTCAAGGCAGACTATCAATGGGTGGATCACGAATATCCGGACGAAGATGCCTGTGAAGATTGGGAAGAATGGCTTCAGGCAGAAAGCGAGGGATAGCATGACTAGAGCAGAGACGACCAAATTTCTCGGAGACCTGCTGATAACGAGATTCAAAGATAGAACCTATTGGGCGAGAGAAGTCAGCATTGACTATGGGACGAGCCGGGTTAAAAGAGTAGATTTCATGCAGTTTGAACCAGCCGGAGTTATTTATCAAAGCGAAATCGAAAAAGGCATATTTACCTGCTATGAGATTAAGAGCTGCAAAGAGGATGTATATTCCGGGAACGGACTGAACTTCTTAGGCGAGAAAAACTACATAGTAACCACAATGCAGTGCTATAAAGACATCCAGCCGGATGTGCGAAGTGGGAAGCTCTGGAAACATATTCAGGAGTGCAATCCGGAATCGCTGGGACAGTATGGCATAATGGTTCCGGTTCCTTATGGGAGAGAACTTACAGATGAATACGAGAATTCCACAGAGTTAACGGCAGATAAGGAATGGGAGCTAAAGGTAATCATGCCATGCCACCAGAAAGGACGAAAGCGCAGCACTACAGAGTTATTGTTTTGTATGTTAAGGAGTGGAAAATGAATTAAGGAGGAAAATGAGAGTGGTACATAATCTGAAAATATTAGATGATTTTGCGGATGCGGTTTATATGAAAGATAAGACATTTGAAATCAGGAAGAATGATAGAGGATTTCAAAAGGGGGATTATATTAGATTCCAGGCGATAGGAAAAGATGGTCTTCCGATCAAGCACGGTATAAATGATAAGGAGTATAGAATCACTTATGTTTTAAGTGGATGGGGTTTGAAGAATGGATATGTAGCTTTGGGACTTGAAGAAGCAGACTGAAATTTGCATGGAAATTTGCAGAAATTAACCGGAGGTGAAAATTGATGCTAACACAAAAAGATATTCATAATTTACTGGTGGAAAATATGTCAGTGCAACAAAAAATTGATATTTCAATGAGATGTGACAATGATCCTACGAAGATAGAAAAGGCAGAAAAAACTGTGGCAGAAATGTGCAATCTGATCGGTGGTGCCGGTTTAGAGTATTTGAACAAAAGGATATAATAACAAAACGTCCTGTCGGGACGAATCCACAACAGAACGTTTGTTTGGGATAAACAAATAATACCATGATGGGGAATGCCTGTCAATGGTTCGTAACATAAAAATTGCGTTGTTGTGTATGGCAGGAGGATAAGAATTGACAGAGATTGAAGAAAAGAAAGAATATTTGAAAAGTTACGAAAGAGCCGTGCGGCAGATGGAACGGGGCGAAGAAAAAATTCGAGAAATGCGTTTGGGGCAGATTATTCCGGCGATTAATAATGACGGAATGCCCCATGCGCACAATGCCACAGATTTATCCGGATATGCAGCGCTGTTAGATGAAGCAGAGAGTCAATATATGGCAGATAGATATCAAAGGCTTAAAATTTGCAAAGAGATCACAGATAAAATAGAGTGCATGGACAATGAGGACGAAAAAGATGTACTGACATATCGATATATTCGACTGATGAAATGGGAGAGTATTGCAGTTAAGATGAATTATAGCTGGAAATGGGTACATAAGTTACATGCACAGGCCCTTAAAAATTTTAAAATGGAAAAGAGTACATAGAAGTACACACATATATTGTGGTATAGTGCAAGCAGTAAAAAAGCGTAGGAGGCTAATTCCCCTCTTGCGCTTTTACTTTTTATCTCAGGAGGGCAGATTGAATAAAGAGAGATACAGTGACCCGACAGCGGAAAAGGCTATTGCCCATGTAATGAGAGAGCGTAAGAAGCAGGAAGGTGATAACCTTGTCAAAAAGCAGTCAGAACGAAAAGGCAAAGGAAGCCAGAAAACTATATAAAAGTGGAATGAAGCTGGTTGAAATTTCAAGGCAACTGGATTGTTCTGCTGCAACTATTCGGACTTGGAAGAACCGCTATAAGTGGGATGGCGAAAGCGAAACGTTTCAAAACCAAAATGAAACGAAACGAAACGTTTCAGAGAAAAGTAAATCAAAGAAAATAGAGAAAGAAAGGGCTGTCGCACATGAGGTTGAGTCAGTAATACAAAATACGGATTTAACCGATAAGCAACATCTTTTTTGTATATATTACATTCGGTGTTTTAATGCTACCAAGGCATATCAGAAAGCATATGACTGTGATTATGCAACAGCTCTGGTGAATGGTTCGCGATTGCTAGGAAATGCTAGGATAAAAGAAGAAATTCTGCGATTAAAGCAGGAACGTTTAAACAGGGAGTTCCTGAGTGAAGCAGATATTTTCCAGAGGTACATGGATATTGCCTTTGCTGATATTAATGATTTTGTTGAAATACATGCCGGATTTGCGTTGGCAAAAGATGGAGTTGACGGAACTATTATTAGCGAAGTGAGCAATACAACGAATGGGATTAAGATAAAGCTTGCTGACCGAATGAAAGCCTTGCAGTGGCTTACGGATCACATGGATCTTGCCACCGAGAAGCAGAAAGCGGAGATTGCATTACTGAAAGCCAAGGTACAGACAGACGATGGCGAGGAGATTGCAGACGATGGGTTCCTTGATGCTCTGAACGGCACAGCTGCGGAGGACTGGGGCGATGAAGAAAATTAAGAGAATTTTCAAATTCAAGCCGTTTTCCAAGAAACAGCGCATGGTGCTGAACTGGTGGTGTAAGGATTCACCTGTAAAGGACAGCGACGGCATTATTGCTGATGGAGCAATCCGATCCGGTAAAACGGTGAGCATGTCACTTTCGTTTATTATGTGGGCGATGAGCTCATTTAATGGCGAGAATTTTGCCATGTGTGGTAAAACAATCGGTTCTTTCCGAAGAAATGTACTGTCTGGATTAAAGATGATGCTCCATAGCCGCGGTTATACCGTTGCAGATCATCGGGCTGATAATTTGGTTATCATCACAAAGGGAGATGTGACCAATTATTTTTATATATTTGGCGGCAAAGACGAACGATCACAGGATCTCATTCAGGGTATTACCTTGGCTGGGGTCTTTTTTGATGAAGTTGCGCTGATGCCGGAAAGTTTCGTGAACCAGGCAACCGGGCGATGCTCTGTTGATGGTTCTAAGTACTGGTTCAACTGTAACCCGGACGGACCGTATCATTGGTTCAAGACCGGATGGATTGATAAGCGAGAAGAAAAGCATCTGTTGTATTTGCATTTTACGATGGATGATAACCTGAGCTTGTCGGAGAAAATCAAAGAACGATACCGCAGCATGTATACCGGTGTTTTCTATCGCCGGTATATTCTGGGACTATGGGCGATGGCAGAGGGCATTATTTACGATATGTTCGACACTGCCAAGCATGTGATTTCCAGTCTGGCTGATCTGACCAACGCAAATTATTATGTGTCCTGTGACTATGGTACGCAGAATGCAACAGTATTTCTGCTGTGGTGCAAAGAGCGCTCCGGGCGGTGGGTATGCTGCCGCGAGTATTATTATTCCGGCCGTGACGAAGAAAGACAGAAAACTGATACCGAATATGCGGATGATTTGGAGCAGTGGCTTGCCGGGATAAAGCCGGTAAAGATTATCATTGATCCGTCAGCGGCGTCGTTCATAGCAGAACTGAAAAAGCGCGGCTATGCGATCAAGAAAGCGAAAAATGATGTACTGGACGGTATACGTTTTGTGGCATCCCTGCTGAATCAGGGGAAAATTGCAATCAGTGACCAGTGTCCGAATACAATCAAAGAATTTGGATCGTACATATGGGATCAGAAAGCATCGGAACATGGAGAGGATAAGCCGGTGAAACAGCACGATCATGCAATGGATGCGTTGAGATACTTCTGCTATACGATCATTCGCAAGTCGGGAAGCATCGGTATTTTGAAATGAGGTAGAAAATGAAAAATATGAAAGTAAATATCCTTGGAACTGAATGGAACATACATATTGTAAAAGAATTTCCAGAACATTTGAAAGAGCATGAGGAAACCGCAACAGGACTTTGCAATGGCTTTGATAAGGACATTTTTGTAAAGAATATGTCTGATTGTGATTGCAAAGACAAAGAGCAGCTTATCAAAAATGTTATGAGACATGAAATTCTTCATGCATTCTTATTCGAAAGCGGACTTTCTGAAAATGCCGGATTTTCCGGTTGCTGGGCAACAAACGAAGAAATGGTCGATTGGTTTGCAATTCAGTCACCGAAGATTTTTGACGCATATCAGAACCTTGGTATTTTAGGAGAATAGCAATGGACATTGAAACAATGAGACAACTGATAAAAAAATATGAACCTGGTCATGCAGCGTTTGTGACGCGGGCAGATATAGCAGAGCGGTATTACCGTAACGAGACAGACATCCTGTTTCGGGATAAGCCGAAAGACGAGGAAAAAGAAGAACCTGACAATCCACTGCGCAATGCGGACAACCGGATCCCCCGGAACTTTCACGGACTGATCGTGAATCAGAAAGCCGCTTATGCTTTTACTGCGCCGCCGCTGTTCGATGTAGGCAGTACGGCAAACAATAAGCGCATCACAGAAGCCTTGGGGGATGAATACGCCAAGAACTGTATGGAACTGTGTGTAAATGCCGCCAATGCCGCTATCGGCTGGGTGCATTACTGGCAGGGTGATAACGGCTTTGAGTGGGCGGTTGTTCCAAGTGAGCAGATCATCCCAGTGTTTGACCGAAATCTTAAGCGCAGACTGATTGGAGCAATGCGGGTATACCCGGACATCGACGATGCAACGGGTGATATTTATACGGTATACGAATACTGGACAGACACAGAGTGTCAGGCATTTCGACGCAGAACTGGTGATGAATTGGAATTGCTGACCTATTATGATATGTTTATGGACCCGGAGAGTGGTGATATGGTAGCGGATTACCAACATGATTTCGGGGAAGTACCATTTATTCCATTTTACAACAACAATATACATACAGACGATTTGCGAAACATTAAGCCGCTGATAGACGTATACGATAAGGTCTACAGCGGTTTTATTAATGATTTGGATGATATACAGGAGTTAATTTTTGTACTGTCTGGATATGGTGGCGAAGATTTGAACGGTTTCCTATCTGATTTGAAAAAATATAAAACCATCAAGGTAGACGGGGACGAGGGCGGTGCAGTGTCCACCCTTAATATTGAGATTCCAATTGAAGCAAGAAACAGTGTATTGGAAGCAACAAGAAAGGCAATCTTCGAACAGGGGCAAGGATTTGACCCACAACCAGAGAACTTTGGAAATCGGTCGGGTGAAGCATTGAAATTTATGTATTCTCTTTTGGAAATGAAAACGGGATTGATGGAAACAGAGTTTAAACTTGGATTTTCACGTCTGATTCGTGCAATTTGTAAGGCACTCGGTATTGAATGCAGCGTGATTATTCAAACATGGACTCGTACTAGCATTAAAAATGATGTGGAACAGGCACAAATTTGCAGAGAATCTGTTGGAATTGTAAGTCAAAAGACGATATTGAAAAACCATCCTTTAGTTGAGGATGCGGATGCAGAAATAAAGCAGCTTGAGACAGAAGAAAAAGAGAATCAAAAAAAGACAGAGCTCTATGTTGATGCATTTCAAAGAGAGAATAACGATGGGTAAATAAAGAATGAAAAGTGGAGAATATTGGAAAGGTAGGTTTAAGCAGCTAGAAGAACTTCTCTATCAAATGGGAGTTCAATGCTATCCGGATATTGAAAGGCAATATCAACAGGCCTTGCAGCAAATCGAAGCAAAGATTCTTGTTTGGTATCAACGATTTGCAGATAACAATGAAATTTCTCTTTTAGAAGCACGCAGACTTCTCCAATCGTCTGAATTAAAGGAACTAAAATGGGATATAAAGCAATATATACAATATGGTAAAGAGAATGGTGTAAATGGTATGTGGATGAAAGAGCTGGAGAATGCATCGGCAAGGACACACATTACCAGGCTAGAATCCCTCAAGTTACAGTTGCAGCAATCTTTGGAGGTAATGTTTGGAAATCAGCTTGATAGTATTGATACAACAATACGAAATGTATATCAATGTGGATACCTTCATACGGCGTATGAAATTCAAAAAGGAGTTGGCATTGGATGGAATTTAGCTTCTCCGAATGAGGAGTTGATTTCTCAAATTATTCAAAAACCGTGGGCAGCAGATGGACGTAACTTTTCAGAACGAATTTGGACGAACAAACAGAAGCTGGTCAATGAACTGAATACTACCATGACACGGAATATCATCACCGGAGCAAACCCACAAAAAACTATTGATGAATTGGCACGAAAGATGAATGTGTCAAAGCAGAATGCAGGTCGCTTGGTTATGACAGAACAGGCGGCTTTTTCCAATGCAGCACAGAGGGATTGTTTTGCAGAACTTGGAGTGGAGCAGTTTGAGGTTGTGGAGACATTGGACAGCCATACATGCGAGACGTGTGGTGGAATGGATGGCAAATATTTTCCAATGAGTGAGTTTGAGATTGGTGTAACAGCACCACCATTTCACCCGAACTGTCGTGGTTGCACATGTCCATACTTCGAGGATGATTTTGGTGTACCGGGAGAACGTGCAGCGCGAGGTGGAAATGGAAAAATATATTATGTACCGGGCAACATCACATATGAAGAATGGCTTGAACAGTATGTAAAATCGTCTCCGGAAGAAATGGTATCTTATGCAAAGGTAAAAAATTTCGACGGGGATAAAAAGCAGTATAAAAAGTATAAAGACTGTTTGGGAAAATCATATGTGCCGAACACTTTCGATGAGTTCCAGAATATTAAGTATGGGAATGTAAAAGAGTATGGAATACTCAAATCACAGTACAAAGGAATGAAGTATTATGATAAAGCGACGGAAAGTGAGCCTTTGATTACTAGTAGTGTGAAAGTTGTTGCTGGGAACAGTGGATTAGAAACGTATGGTTTGAAAAATCGAGTAAAAGGGAAAGAATCATACCTTAGAAAAATTCGTGCAGAGTATAATCCAGATGGGAATACGTATGAAGTAAAAGATATTATCAGGTATACGCTTGGCTCAGAAAATCCGGATATTCTAGTTGAGAGAATGAGTGTGGCTATTGCTGAATTGAACGAAATGGGCTATAATACAATTGCATTAAAAAATACGTGGAATAACCCAAAGAATCCATATAAGGGTATCAATACTATAGTAGCTGCACCAAACGGACAAAAATTTGAGATACAGTATCATACCCGAGAAAGTTTTGAAACAAAAGAGAAAATGCACAAACTGTATGAAGACTGGCGCAAGCTTGAAGATAAAACTTCAAAAGAGGCTATCAAGTTAAGCAAAGAAATGACAACTTTATCAAAGAAACTTTCGGTGCCAAAAAACATAGAAAAGGTGAAATAATATGTTACAAGCAATAACATACTATTATATCAACGATTTAAAAAAAATTGCGAAAACTGAAAATCATATACCTTTTATTTATGATAAGGAAAAAGGCTGGCAGGTTGACAATGCAAATATACTGAATGACCGCTTAATGGGGTATGACGGTGAGGGCATTGGTTCAACGGATATGCTCCTTAGGATAGATGAAATAAGTGAAGAAGAAGCTATGAAAGCGATTAAAGCATCCTGACGGGTGCTTTTTTTATATCCAAAACCAGTAATAACAGGGCAACCGGAAATCAATGCGTAAACAGCGCGGCGCAGGCTTTTCCGATGGTCCTGTTTTTATATTGTCCGAAAGCCTTATGACGTTTAAACTACGGCAATTTGCCCTTATGCAAGGCATCAAAACTGTATACTGCTGTGGAGACACCACGCTAAAAAACGGTGCAGGAAAGGAAACTATATGGAATTTTTAAAAAGCATTTTAGGCGAAGAACTCTATAAGCAGGTGGCAGATGCTATCAGCACTCATAACGGAAAGCCGGAGAATAAGGATAAGCAGGTAAAGCTTGCAGACCTTGGTTCAGGTCAGTATGTCGACAAAGGCAAGTATGATACTGCCGTTGCCGAGAAGGAGAATCTTGCCGGTCAGATTAAGACACTTAATGCGACAATCGGAGATTTGAAAAAGAACAATGCAGACAATGAAACGCTGCAGACCACCATTGCCAATTTGCAGGGAGAACTCAAAAAGCAGCAGACAGCCAATGAGCAGATTACAAGGACGTATGCCTTGAAGGAATCCCTTACAAAACAAGGCGTACTGGACCCGGATTATCTGATTTACAAAGCCGGTGGACTCGATAAATTCACATTTGACAAAGAAGGAAGACCGGTCGGTGTGGAGGATGCCGTAAAACCGTACAAAGAGGATAAGTCTATGGTGCATTTGTTCAAACAGGAGCAACAGAAGCCACCATATCATCCGCAGGGCGGTGCCGGAGGTAATGGTACAGAGAATCCATTTGCAAAAGAGACATTCAATCTGACGAAACAGGGAGAACTTTTAAGAACAAACCCTGAGCAGGCGCGTGCAATGGCCGCAGCCGTAGGGGTAACAATTTAGAAAGAGAGGTAAATATTTATGGCAATTACAAAAATTGCAGACGTAATCGTACCGGAATTATTTAATCCGTATGTAATCAACAGAACAAAGGAATTATCCGCATTCATCCAGAGCGGAATCATGGTTAATTCTCCGGAATTTGATGAATTGGCATCGGAGGCGTCAAGAACGCACAATATGCCATTTTTTGAGGACTTACAAGGAGAGTCTGAACCAACACTTGAGGATGTAAAAATGACACCATCAAAGATTGGTTCGAATAAAGATGTGTCTACTACTATTCTTAGACAGAAAATGTGGGCAGCTACAAATCTTTCTGCTGCTTTAGCAGGAAAAGACCCAATGAAAGCAATTGGAGAATTAGTGGCACAGTATTGGGCAAGAGATATGCAGAAAGAATTAATTGCTATTCTTACAGGTGTATTTGCTACGATTCCAGCATCTGGAAGTGGAGATAATGCAATACCAGCAGAAACACGTATGAAAGACCATATCCTTGACCTTACTTCAGGAAAAAGTGATGCGGCAAAGGTGATTAGTGCATCTGCATTTATTGACGCTTGCCAGCTTCTGGGTGATGCACAGGCGCAGCTTAGTGGTGTTGCTATGCATTCTGCAACCAAATCTTATCTGAAAAAGTTGAATTTAATTGATACAGAACGCGACTCCACAAATGTAGAATTCGAGACATACCAGGGTAGAAAGGTAACTGTAGATGATGGTTGCCCGGTTACTTCTGGTGGTGTATATACTACATACCTATTTGGAAATGGTGCATTTGCCTATGGTAATGGTTCCCCGGTCGGACATGTAGCCACAGAAGTGGACCGTGATAAACAGACGGGTGGTGGCGTAGATTATCTTATTAATCGTAAGGCGTTTATTATGCATCCGCGCGGCATCGCGTATACCGGAGCTAAGCGAGACAATGTCGAAACTCCAACCAGAGCAGAACTTGCAATGGGCGAAAATTGGAAGCCGGTATATGAATCAAAGCAGCTTAGAATCGTTGCTATTCAGCATAAACTTGGGTAATTGCTATGGAAGTGGCAAAGTTAAAGAAGCTTCTTGGAATTGAAGATGAGAGCAAGAATGAAATACTTGAATTTGTCATTGCAAATGTGGAAGAAATCATAAAGAACTATTGCCATGTGGATGAAGTGCCAGAAGGACTGAATCATACAGCCTACCGCATGGCAATGGACTTATATCGGAATGAAAATATGGGGGATGAAACAGCAGCAATCGGTGCTGTTTCATCTATTTCCGAGGGGGATACCACTACCTCATTCCGGCAGTATGTGGATGACAATTTCAAGGATACAGTGCTGAAAAATTATAAGTTCTCACTGAACCGTTACCGAAAGGTGGCATGGAAATGATTTCGGATGCAATTAAACAGGCTCGAGTACTTGCGAGAAAGGCACAGGAAGCTACATATGACGGAATATGTACAGTGGTTGAATATCAGAAAGTCAAAGACCATAAAACTAAGATGACTACGGACAAAGAGGTAGTGATATTGGAAAGGGAGCCTTGCCGCTTATCTTATTCCAATATTAGTGCCGTGGAACAAACAGAATCTGCAGCAAAAACAGCTCAGATTACAAAATTATTTTTGTCACCAGATGTACGAATTAAACCAGGTGCAAAAATAGTGGTAACACAGGCCGGTATACAACAAAACTATGAATGTAGTGGCGTGGCAGCTGTCTATCCAACGCACCAGGAGATTGTACTTAATTTGTCAGAAAGGTATACGTGACATGGCTTCCTTGGGAAGATTTGATGTAAAAGGACTTAAAGAATTTCAAACTCAATTGGAAAAAATGCAGGATCCGGATGAATTTGTAGAAGCTTGTGCAAAGGAGCTAGCGGCAAGGCTATTGCGGCTGGTAATCAAAAGAACCCCCGTCGGTGATTATTCTGGTGCTTCATATACCTGTGCATCGGGTCAGAGTCACAGAGGACAGAAGGTACCTGGGAAAAAAGGCGGAACATTAAGGAGGGGGTGGACGGCTGGGAAGAGGGCATCAGCGGTAGGATATGCTAATAGTTTAAAAATAAACCATGATGGAAATAACTATGTTATTGAAATCATAAATCCGGTCGAATATGCATCTTATGTTGAATATGGACACCGGACAGCAAATCATTCTAATTGGGTTATGGGTCACTTTATGATGACAATATCAGAACAGGAATTACAGGACATGGCACCGCGGATTCTGACGCAAAAAATTAAAAAATACTTTGGAGATGTCATGAAATGATAAATGAAATTATAGCGGCAATCAGCGTTGCCCTGAATAAAGAATTTGGGGATGATTATGAAAATCATATGGAAGAAATTAAGCAAGACCTAACGGAGCCTTGCTTTTTTATTGTCTGCCTGAATCCTGCAAACAATCTGTTCCTTGGCAGGCGTTATCAATGGACAGGTCAGTTTAGCATTCAGTATTTTCCAAAGTCTCAGGAGGTGCGGCGGGAATGTGCGGATGTTGCTGAAAGAATGTATGACTGTTTAGAGTACATTACAATGGATGGTGATACAGAACCGATTATGGGCACAAAAATGAAACATGAAGTGGTGGATGGAGTTTTGAACTTCTTTGTTAATTATGATTATTTTGTTATTAAAAATGAAAAAAATGAATTAATGGAAGATGTTCTATTGATAGAAAAGGCAGGTGATAGAGTTGGCGACAACTAAAAAGGTATTGGTCCAACAGGAAAAGGAGTATGAGAAAGTGCAGCTGATGGAAGCTATGGAATTTCAAGGAAAAAGGGATGTTCTAGATGCCCTGCTTGATGACAACCGTAAATACACTTTGAAGGCTGTACGTGAAAAAATCAATAGTTTTATGAAAGGAAAGGTGAAGTAAATGTCTTTAGGTGGTGGAAATTTTGTTAAACAGGATAAGGTTCTTCCAGGAGCCTATATCAATTATGTCTCAGCGGCATCTGCTACAGCACAGTTATCTGCAAGGGGAGTAGCCACAATGCCAGTAGAACTTGATTGGGGTGCAAGTGGAAAGATGATTGAAATTTGCGGGGATGACTTTAGAAATGACAGTATGAAAATATTAGGTTATTCATACGATGATGATAAGCTAAAAAGCTTAAGGGATGTATTTATTGGTGCTAAGACACTGTTACTATATCGTTTGAATGGCAATGGTGATAAAGCATCCAATGATTTTGCAACTGCACAGTATGCCGGAACAAGGGGAAATGACATTAAAATTGTAATTCAGTCTGATGTGGATGACGAAGCAAAGTTCAATGTTGTTACTTATCTTGGAGCTAATAAGGTAGACCAACAGGTAGTTGGTACCGCAGCAGACTTAATTGATAATGATTATGTTACTTTTAAAAAGGATGCAGAATTGGCAGTGACAGCAGCTACACCATTAACAGGTGGAACCAATAGCACCGTAGATGGAACCGCTTATCAGGAGTACGCAAATTTAGCAGAAACGTATTCCTTTAACACTATGGGGATTATTTCTACAGATGAAAAAATTAAGAAGATGTTTGTAGCATTATGTAAGAGAATGAGAGATGTAATTGGAATTAAGTTTCAGCTGGTAGTTTATGATTATCCAGAGGCAGATTACATGGGGGTAATCAGTGTAAAAAATAAGGTGACGGACACAGAGGCTTCTGAGTCATCACTTGTATATTGGGTAACTGGAATTCAGGCAGGATGTGAGGTGAATAAGAGTTGCCAAAATAAAAGGTATGATGGTGAATTTACTGTTGATACGAAGTATACGCAGGCAGAACTAATTACCTTAAAAAGAACCGGTTGTTTTGTATTACATAATGTAAATTCTGATGTAAGAGTGTTGGATGACATTAACAGTATGGTAACTGTATCTGCAGATTGCGGAGAGGTTTTCAAAGATAATCAGACAATTCGCGTTATTGATCAGGTAGGTAATGATGATGCTGTTTTATTCAACACAAAGTATCTTGGTGTTGTACCTAATAATGCAGCAGGTAGAGCATCTTTATGGTCCGATTTGGTAAAAATCAGACAGCAGTTGCAGGAAATCGGTGCTATCGAAAACTTTACGGATTCAAGTGTTACTGTAGCACAGGGAAAAACTAAAAAATCGGTAGTAGTGGATAGCACTATTGAGGTTGTTAATGCAATGGGAATTTTATATATGACCGTTGTGGTACAGTAGGAGGTTGTGGATAATGAGCAATGATAATGTAAAAATGAAAGCACGGGACACTATTGCAGCAAAGTTGGCAGAGTGTTTTATTACAATCGGTACTAGACGATATAATTTTATGAACATGATTGACATGGAGGCAAAAGTCGACAAGACAAAAGCCAAAGTACCCCGTTTGGGAGCAATAATGGTAGGTCATAAGTCCTGTGGAATGGAAGGTACGTTTTCAGGAACAGCACATTACAATCAATCGGTTATGCGCCAGTGCCTTGCAGATTACAAAAATACAGGAGAAGATGTGTATTTTGAAATGCAGATTACCAATGACGACCGTACGTCAAGTGCCAAGCGTCAGACAGTTATATTTTATGATTGCAACACGGATGGCGGAGTGTTGGCAAAATTTGATGCAGACGGAGAATACTTGGATGAGGAAATTAAGGGTACATTTGAAGATTTCTCGATTCCAGAATCCTTTACAGAACTTACGGGATTTTTAACAAATTAGATGGATGACAGCATTCCCCCTTTTGATGTATAATTAAATATACAAAAAGGGGGAATGCTTATGGAATTAGTTGTAATTGTTTTTTTAATAGGAGTAGTCATTTTTTCACTTTATATGTATAAAAAAACATCTCAAGTTCAAAGTGGAAAAACGACTAAATCATGTAAGGAAAAAAGTTTTTGGGGATTAGTACATGTTAAAGGACTAAATGCAGAGGAAAAAAGTCCATGCGTTGTAACTGTGGACTCGCAGGGGGTAACTATTGCTTGTCAATCAAAAGAGTACCGTTTGCCAATACAAAGGATTTTGTATGCTGAATGTTTGACAGATGTGGAAAATATCCAATATTTAAAGAGTAGTGTAGCAAAGGGGATGATTGGAGCTGCATTATTTGGAGTAGGTGGAGCTGTTATAGGTTCCGCACCAAAGACAAAGGTAAGGAAACAGATTACAAGTCATGCAATTATTGGATATAGGGATTCGAGTGGTAAAGAAAGAGTGATAATACTTAAAGATGCAGCCCCCAATCGTATGGATGCATCAAACTTAGTTTTTGAACTAAATGCCAGAGTACCAAAACAGATAGAAAAAATTACATTATAACGTATTATAAGGAGAACTTAGAAATAAGTTCTCTTTTTATTTGAGAAAGAGAGGAATAAGAGGGATGTCCAAATTTAGTAGATTTATGAAAACAAATAAGGTTGTGAAAGTTAATGAAAAATATGCTCCGACTACATCATTGCTGGATGATAATGGTTGCCCTTTGGAATGGGAATTCCGACATATTACGTCAAAAGAAAATGATACGTTGAGAGAGTCATGTACATCCGAGGTACAGATTACTGGAAAACCAAATCTGTTTAGACCAAAGATGGATACGGCTGCCTATGTGGCAAAGATGATTGTTCAATCAACGGTATGCCCGGATTTGTATGATAAAGAATTACAGGATTCATATGGTGTAATGACACCAGAAGAATTGTTGTACGCTATGGTTGATGATCCGGGAGAATATCAGGATTTAGTTGTTTGGATGCAGAATTTCCAGGGATTCAACAAATCCTTTGCTAATAAGGTAGATGAAGCAAAAAACTAATTGATGAAGGGGATTGGGAAGCAAATTATGCCCATTATGCCCTTCAAAAGTTACATATTTTGCCTTCTGTTTTTTTGAGTTTAGATGATGAAGATAAAGCGTTTGTAATAGCATCAATAAAATCAAAGATAGAAAGCGATAAAGAGGAACGTAGAAAAATTGAGCGAACGGCGAAATGCAGGTGATAGAAAATGGGTAAAATCGAAACAGGGATTATATTACATGACAATTTTACAAATGTTATTTATGGCATCATCAGTTCTGTAAATCTTGCTGTTTCTGCCGTATATGATATGCAACAAGCCATGAATACAGATGTTGACATGGCAGCATCTTTGGATGGAGCTAGAGAGGATATAAACCAAGCAACTGTGGCACTATATGAGTTGGAAAATGCGGCACTTGCATTAGATGGCACCAAAATTGGAGTACAACTTTCTATTCCTCAGAATGAAAAGTTGCCAGAGATTCCATCAACGACTACTGTTCCAGTAGAGTGGAAAAGTAATAGTCTTGAAGTTTTTACTGGAACGGGGATTGAACGATTTCAACAAGAGGTTCAAAGTGCCAATAGTTTGCTTGCAGAATTGAATCAGACACAAATTGAGATTATACAGACCGCAAATAGTATGGACTTACTTCCGGATGATGCTTTGCAGGATATAAATACACTTGGTCAGAGAATACAGGATATTCAACAGAGAATTCATACAATAGAAAACAATCCATTGGATATTGGAACGGATGTGGCAAATGCAGAATTGGAGAAGCTTAGAGGGCAATTAGCAACGGCTGTAAGTGAACAACAACGGTTGAATCAGGCTATGCAGAGCATGGACATTGGTGATATCAATAGTGCATATTTGCAATTGTCAGGTACAATCGGGAACACAGAACGGTATATTCGTGATAATACGGATGCACAGGAAAGATTTAATCAAGAGCTCAAGGAGGGGGTATCACAAGCAGATGGCCTTACAAATAAGATTAAGGGTATGGTCGCTGCTTATGTCAGCATTCAAAGTGTCGGAAAAATCCTAAAAGCATCGGATGATTTGATTTCTACTACAGCACGACTTGAACTTATGAATGATGGGTTACAAAGTACACAAGAACTTGTAAACATGACATATGCTGCAGCACAGGATGCTAGGGGTTCATTTGCAGATATGGCAGGTGTGGTGGCAAGATTTGGAAACAACGCAAAAGATGCCTTTGGAGGTTCGGCCGAGGTTGTTGCTTTTGCAAACCTGGTACAAAAACAGATGACTATTGCAGGAGCTAGTACACAAGAGGCATCCAATGCAATGTTGCAATTATCGCAGGCTTTGGGTTCTGGTGTGCTTCGTGGAGATGAGTTAAATAGTATCTTTGAGCAGGCACCTAATTTAATTCAAAATATAGCAGATTATTTGCAAGTGCCAATTGGTGAAATTCGTGAAATGGCATCAAAAGGTGAGTTGTCGGCAAATGTTGTTAAAGCGGCAATTTTCGCAGCTAGTGATGATATTAATGCGAAGTTCGAGGCTATGCCAATGACATGGGCACAGTTATGGCAATCTTTTCAAAATACTGCCTTGATGGCATTTCAGCCTGTTCTGCAGCGTTTAAATGAGTTTGCAAATAGTACAGCTACACAGGAGTTTATAGCGAATGCTGTTCAGGCAATGTCTAAATTGGCGAGGGTTGCATTGATTGTATTGAACATATTTGTTGCTATTGCAAATGTAGTAGCAGGAGCATGGCCTATTATTAGTCCTATCATATATGGCATTGTGGGAGCAATGCTCGCTTATAATGCAGTAGTTGCGATTCACAATAAATTACAACTTTTAGCAGCTCTTGCAACTTCAATACATAAGGCATCATTAATGTTGCATAGTAAAGCGACTTTTGCAGCGACCGTTTCGCAGTATGGTTTTAATGCAGCTTTATTAGCTTGCCCTATTACATTGATTGTCTTGGCAATAGTTATACTTATAGCCACCTTATTTGCACTTTGTAATTGGATTGCAAAGACTACAGATGTGGCAGAGTCTGGAATTGGTGTTGTGACCGGAGCATTGGCTGTAGGTGCGGCATTTATAGGTAATTTGCTTATTTCTGCAATTAATTTAATCATATATAATTTTGTGAGGCTTTGGAACTTCGTTGCTATGTTTGCAAATTTCTTTGCAAATGTTTTTACAGACCCAATCGGGGCAGCTGCACGGCTGTTTTTTGATTTCATTGACATGGCACTTGCTGGATTACAGGCATTGGCATCAGTGATAGATACGCTATTTAATACGAGCCTGGCAGATGCTGTATCTGGCTGGCGTACAAATCTTGATAGTTGGGTGACGGGGAAATTTGGTGAAGGAAAAGTGGTCATGGAGCAAAAGAATGCGGAAGACTACTATTTTGACAGAATCAACTATGGCGATGCATGGGACAAGGGAAGTGAACTTGGAGATGGTCTTGCAAAATCTATTAATGGATTGACCGGAACAGAAATTCCCAATGTAGAAGATTATACTTCAATGTTTGCAGACATGGGTGACAATATTGAGGGAATATATGATGACACAGGTTCTATTTCAGATTCTATGGAGATATCAGAAGAGGACCTTAAGTATCTCAGGGATATTGCAGAAAGGGAATCCATTGACCGTTATACAACAGCAAGCGTAAAGATTGAACAGGTAAATCACAATAATATTTCATCAGGAATGGACTTAGATGGTTTGTTAACCGGTTTGGGAGATGCGATGGGCGAAGCAGTAGAAATTGTAACGGAAGGAGCACATGCGTAAATGGGAAAAGGATATGATTTTTATTTAGGACAGTGCTTACTTCCGGTCACCCCGGAAAAATTGGATATTCGTATAAATAATAAGAATAATACGGTTAGCCTGATAAATGAGGGTGAAATCAATATTTTAAAAACAGCTGGACTGACGGATATAGAATTTGAATGTGATATACCACAGGTGGCAAGACCAACAGCGGTATATGCTTCAGGTTTTATTGGGGCATCATATTTTTTGGAATACTTTGAAAAGTTGAAAATAGGTAAGACGCCGTTTCAGTTTATTGTATGTAGAAAATTGCCTAATGGAAAACCGTTGTTTAACACAAATATCAAGGTTACAATGGAAGATTATCGTATTACAGAAAGTGCCGGGAATGGTTTTGATGTGACAGTTAAGATTCGGATGAAGCAGTACCGAAATTATGGAACAAAAAGTATTGCAGTACAAGGAACTGTAACTACCGGTGGGAGCACCGCAACGTATACAGCTAATGTTGAACCGACTAGGTCCCGGGAGAGTGCACCTAATACAAAAAAGAACAGAAACTATACGGTACGAAAAAATGAAAGCTTATTCAACATTGCTAAGGAACAATATGGTGATGGGGGAAAGTTTGCTATGCTATATAATGCAAACAAAGATAAGATAACGGACCCAACAAATATTAAACCGGGAACAGTATTAGTTTTGCCGGCAATATAGGAGAAATTATGTCAGTAGACTTATACATTGCAAGTCAGAATCAGGAAAAATTGTATATTCCTTGTATTGAGGAAGGGGTTGAGTGGTATACAGAACGTCGGGGAATGCCAGGTAAACTTACCTTCAAAGTGGTAAAGACAGATGGTATTGAATTTGCAGAGGGTAGTCCTGTTAGAATGCAACAAAATGGCGAGGATATCTTTTTTGGATTTATATTCAAACAGCAACGTAATAAGGAGCAGATTGTTACTATTACGGCATATGATCAGTTACGTTATCTGAAAAATAAGGATACCAAAGTCTATGAAAATATGACAGCGGACCAAGTTATTGCTATGTTGGCAGCAGATTATGGATTGCAAATTGGAACATTAGAACAGACAGGATATGTAATTGAAGAAAGAATAGAAAAAGATAAATCTCTTTTTGAAATGATTGAGAATGCACTTGACCTTACGCTTACGAATACGAAAGAGATGTATGTGTTATATGATGATTGTGGCAGGCTTACTTTAAAGAGCCTGCCATCTATGTATGTAAGAAATGATTCCGGAAATTATTTGATGATTGATGAAGAAACCGGGGAGAATTACGAATACACCTCAAGCATTGATGATAGCACATATAACAAAATTAAATTGACTTATGAGAACGAAGAGGCTGGAAAGCGAGAAGTCTATATCGCGCAGGATGGTGCACATATCAATGAGTGGGGAACACTTCAATATTATGGAACCTTATCTGAAGGTGAGGATGGAGCAGCAAAAGCAGATGCATTGCTATCATTGTATAACCGCAAGACTAGAAATTTAAGGTTGACAAAAGTGTTTGGTGACAATCGGGTAAGAGCAGGTTCCATGCTTGTTGTTAATCTGAATTTGGGAGATGTTTCCCTGCAAAACTTTATGTTGGTAGAAACATGTAAACATACATATAAGGAAAATGAACATTGGATGGACATTACTTTGCGGGGAGGTGAATTTATTGCTTAATGCTACAGAATTGGTAAAAACAATACAAAAAATAGCAGTAGAGGCAGTTAAGGCATCTAATCCAGTACACATATGTTATGGCGAAGTGGTCAGCATAAATCCATTAAGTATAGCCGTTGACCAGAAAATGATACTTGGTAGTAAGCAGTTGGTATTGACAAGAAATGTAACTGATTATGATACAGAAGTTACTGTGGATTGGAATACAGAAACAATGAAAGTAACACACGGGCATGCTATATCCGGACAAAATGACTATAGTGGGGAACCTGTACATAGTCATTTGTGGAATGGAATATTAACAAGTACCACAACTTCACATGAACACAAAATTATTGGACGTAAAAAGATAAGGATACATAATGCATTGAAAGTAGGTAACAAGGTCATTTTGTTGGGACAACAAGGTGGTCAGAGATATATTGTGCTAGATAGGATAGGAGAAATGTCATGATACCATCTGCAAGCGGTTTTTTGAAGCATGATTTTGAAGTTAAAGAGCAACCAAGTCGGGTTTACAAAATGGATTTACAGGGCACTTCTGTGAGAGGGTTTTGTGATGAAATGGCTGCTATGAAACAAATGGTATATCGTATTCTGAATACGGAGAGATATAAATATATTATTTATTCTTGGAATTATGGTATAGAAACCATTGATTTGTACGGAAAGCCAATTACATATGTGTGTCCTGAACTAGAGCGTAGAATCCGAGAGGCATTAATTGTAGACACTCGAGTTACTGATGTGAGTGATTTTCAACATGACACAACCCAAAAAGGCATTGTTCATACAAAATTTGTAGTACATACCATATTTGGAGATATAGAAGCAGATAAGAGGGTGAATATTTAATGTATGAGGATATGACATATGAAATATTACTAAAAAGGATGTTAGGGCGTGTGCCGGATAATATGGACAAAAGAGAAAGCTCTTTAATTTGGGATACGCACAGTTCAACAGCCGTTGAATTACAAAATTTGTATATTGGACTTGATGTAATGATTGCTAATTCTTACGGTGATACTGCAGCAAGGGATTTTCTCATTTTATTATGCAAAGATAGGGGAATTATTCCAGAACCGGCAACACATGCTGTATTAAAAGGAGAATTTACCCCTTCCAATATTGATGTGCTCGGTCAGCGATTTAACATTGGAGAGATTAACTATATTGTTACGGAAAAAATTGCAGACGGAATATATAAAGTTGAATGTGAAGAACTTGGAAATATCGGCAATCAGTATTTAGGGGAAATGATTCCGATGGAATATATTAAAGGATTGCAAACAGCTTGCTTGACGGGGATTCTTATTCCAGGAGAGGATGAAGAGGATACAGAAAAACTCAGAAAGCGATATTTTGATTCCTTTGGTGAGCAGGCATTTGGTGGAAACAGAGCAGATTATTTAGCAAAAGTTCGAAAGATTGAAGGTGTAGGTAACTGTAAGATTACAAGAGTATGGAATAGTGAATTTAACCCGGCTGAAATGATTCCATCTGCAGATGTAACAAAGTGGTATAAGACTATTTGTAACTCGCTTGAAGATGGTGTAAAACAGTGGTTAACAGCAGTTTACCAGAATGCAAGCAATAAAAAGTTGACTGTTGGGGGAACCGTGCTTGTTACAGTGGTTAATTCCTATGATTATGGGGAAGTCTCTGATGTATTGATATCTCAGATACAGACAGAATTGGATCCCGAAGAAAATGCTGGGGAAGGATATGGAATTGCACCAATTGGTCATGTAGTAAGAGTAAAAAGTGCGACTCCTGTTGTAATAAACATAAAAACCACTCTGACATATGAAAACGGTTATAGCTGGTCTAAACTACAGACTTCTGTAGAAAAAGTAATTCAGGAGTATTTATTAGAATTACGAAAAGAATGGGCCGATGCTTCAGTAACAGTAGTAAGAATTAGTCAAATTGAAGCAAGGATTCTTTCCATTAATGGAATTATTGATGCTGTAGGAACTACAGTAAATGAAAGCACTGAAAATATATCGTTAGGTACATATGAAATACCGGTATTTGGGGGAATAATTGTATGAGCAGAGAAATAAATCTTGTATCTTATTTACCGGAATTCATGCAACAGTATAAAGAGCCTGTCGCAACTTTAGATGCAGAAAATCCGGAATTTGTTCTTTTATGGAAAAATGCTGAAAAGATACTTTACAATCGGTTTATTTCTACGGCTGATGAATATGGTATATCGCGTTTTGAATCATTGCTTGGAATTTATCCGGCTAGGACAGATTCCATAGAGGTTCGCAGACAGAGAGTATTGTTGCGATGGTATAACAAATTGCCTTACACCATCAGAGTATTTTTGCTCCGGCTAGGACAGATATGTGGTGATAGCGTATTTACAGTAAAACGCAAGTTTGATAAGGAATATGAGATTGATATTACGACACATTTGGAAAAATCAGGTTTGGTTGATGAGGTTAATAAGCTAATTGAGGAGATGATACCTTGTAACATGCTTATAGTTTCTGTTAATAAGGTATTGTGTAAGCCAAATCAAAATATCTATTTAGCAGGAGCCGTAGGATTTGTGGAATATATCGAAATATCAGATTAAGTAGGAGGGTAAAAAATGGCAGTCTTTTCAAAGCTAGTAACAACGGAAAAGGGTAGAGAACTCATGGCCAAGGTGCTTGCCAATCAACAGACCATAGTTTTTACACAAGTAGCACTATCTAATGTGGAGTATGCAACTGATGAGTTGGAAACATTGGAAACAATCGATGGAATTAAACAGATTGGTAGTATATCCAAAGTATCGAAATTTGAAAATAGTACAGTAAAAATAGAAACGGTGATTACTAATACAACTTTGACAGAGGGGTATTACATCAAGACAGTTGCACTGTATGCGCAAGATGAAGAAAACGAAATTGTTTATGCTATTGCAAACGAAACATCTGGAATATGTTATATGCCGCCGTTTGAGGGTGTAACTGTTTCGGGAGCATATCTTACATTATCAACAACCATAAGCAATGCAGCAAATGTTACTGTGGACGTAGATAATGCCGTATATGCAACAATAGGAAATATTAAAGATTTGCAGGAGCAGATAAATAGCTTAACTGAATTGCTTGTTGGAAATATTTCAAATACAAACGTTCACAGCAAAAATTTGAGTTTGTTAAATCAAATGGGATTTGAAGTATACCATCAGGAAATAAAAGCATCAGTTAAATGCTCGGGAGGAACAACTTTATTTCAGGTTGATAAATCAGCCTTTACAGAAGGAGCTTGGAGCGATAAGACCTATTATCTTTATCATTTATATGGGGCATTGAATACATATGATTATGTAGATTCAGTTGATACATATGAAGGACAGGTGCTTGTTGGACTTAATGTTTATTCTATTGGCGGCCTATGGAATAGCTGGTTCCCAATAGTTCCTACGCAATGTAATGGAGTGTTATCGGTAAATGCTATTGACTTATGGGGAATTTATGGACCACCGCTTCAATCAGGTATACAGATTAATATACAACCAATGCTCTATAAAAAGGATAGTCAGGGACAAGTATCTTTGGTGGATGGTACTAAATGGACTGCTCTTAACATGCATTTAAGAGTATATAAACTTGGAAGTATTCTGCAGAGCACTCCTAGTAATTCTGATACGGGAGGTTCGTCTGGTGGTGTGAATGACTATGCGCAATTATTAAATAAACCATCCATCAATAATGTTACATTGATTGGAAATTTGACATCAGCACAGTTGGGACTTGAAAATAGTAGTTCCGGAGGTGGCGAAACAGAAATGACGTATGATGAAACACTTGCTGAATTAAACGGAGAGGAGACAACATAATGGGAATACCTAATTTGAAAGCAATAAGGGATTGGTGTATCGGAAAGTTTCAACCAAAAGGAGAGTATTTGACTAGCATTCCATCAGGATATGTAACTAATACAGAGTTATCTGAGAAGAACTATACCACAATGGAGGAAGTTGAAGAAAAGTATGTACCGAAAGAAAGCCTTGGTGGGATGACATTTGGAGTTGATGCCGATGGAAATTATGGTTATATAAAGGCGGGTGCTGATACAGTTATCCCTTTTATATAGGTGGCGGTGGATTATGGAGCCAGGCAGAAAAATTGTATGTCCCTCAAGGTGGTTATTGGTCATCAGCAATGACAACAAGAACCCTTAGTACAAATTCAATAACTCTGGAAAAAGATTATGACAAATTTTTGCTGATTTATGAAAAATACCAAAGCCATAACTACGCGCAAGATATAATAACAGCATGGGAACTTATTAAGAGGAATGACGCAACATATGACATTTCTATATTAGCTCAAATCGGCAATTTTAAAAATTATCATAGCTTTTATATATGGATATTGGATGGAGCAAAAAAGGGCGAAATTGTAGGCATGCAGGTAAAATCTACCTTTAATAATCCGTCGTCAAATAAAAAATATGACACAATAGGTTTATATGGATTGAATTAAAGTATTGGGTAAAAAGTCAACAGAGAAATTTTTGTTGGCTTTTGTTATTAAGGAAAGGGGGAAGTCCAATGTACATAGGCATAAATACAATTATTACAATTGCAAGTGTTATGGGAGCGATTATTTCGATCGGCGGGATACTGATTGCCTGCTATAAGTGGTTCAGCCGACAGAATAAACAGGATGAAGATATCAAGGTTATGAAATCAGAGTTGTGCCTGCTTACCTATGGATTGCTTGCGTGTCTGAAAGGTTTGAAAGAACAGGGATGTAATGGACCGGTCACAGAGGCAATTGACAAGATTGAAAA
>OGIE01002164.1_pt1 | contig 25128 bp, 26 predicted proteins | sample 1571581 | NCBI WGS metagenome assembly OGIE01 (sample SAMEA2582021, study PRJEB24529) | metagenome | biome: Human gut stool | place: China | collected 2011
TTTCATGCGGCATTATTTGACTCCTTTAAGAGTCAACTTTTTTTAGGACAAGACAATTGTTAGAATTTGTTCGTGTCGAAGACGAAACTGTAACAAACCGTCTCGGCATAACACCCCAAGTGCAGCGACTAGCTGCGGAGAACAAAATGACAACCAGATTCAAAGAAGTAGTTTACGCAAAGGCTCTCTCACGTGAGCTTCCCTCGGTTGTTTTCTCCGCCACAGAACCGATCCTTCTCACTCGCTGGACAATCAACCCCGTCGGCAGCGACGGCTGGTCTGTTGCCCGAATCTAATCTCTGCACCACAACGGACTCGCAGGGTCTCTCCTAGCTTCGTCCCTGCGTTCTCTCTCTGCGACAGTCTCTGTCGTTCCTCCATCAGGAGAAATTGAAATCATGTTTGATCTGAAAGACCTAATGTCTCGGGTAAATCTGCCCCAAGACATTACTCGACGCGGCTTCCTGCAGGTAGCTACCGTAACCGCAGCATTTGCTGCTATGAATCAATCCCGCGCGCAGACCGGCGCTCAGCCCTACATTATTTTGGAAACTCCAAAGGGCTTAATCGTCGGCGATCCCTCTCTCTGCGTCGACTGCCAGCGCTGCGAAATGGCTTGTACCGAATTTAACGACGGTAAGAACGACCCGGTTCTGGCTCGTATTCGTATCGGCCGCAATATTTGGTACGGTCCGGGCAACCCCGGTGCACGTCCTCTGCAGGGCGTTTGGGGCGACAGCACTGTCTATCAGGACACCTGCCGTCAGTGCGCCCACCCTGTCCCTTGTGCTAATGCCTGCCCGCAGGGTGCCATCCGCGTCGACCCCAAGACCGGCGCCCGCTATGTGGATGAAGACAAGTGCATCGGCTGCGGACTCTGCCAGAAAGCCTGTCCGTGGGACATGATGAGCTTCGACCGCGAAAAACAGAAAGCCAGCAAGTGCTTCCTTTGCGACGGCGAACCGAAATGCGTGAAAGCCTGCCCGGCTGCCGCTCTGACCTATATGCCTTGGAAGGATCGTTCCGGCGAACCCGCAAGACGTCCGACCCACGGCTATCTGCCTGAAGAAAATGCTAACCAGTGCTCGGTCTGCCATGGTTAATTAAATCTCTAAGGAACTGCTATGGACAATATTCAAAAAAGATATGGCTACACCGGTCAGGGCCTGCGTGTAAATCTAACAACCGGCAAAATCACCAAAGAACCGACGTTCCCGAGATTTAAAGACGAAATCGGCGGAACTGCTTTGGGCTACCGTGTTTTCTGGGACGAAGTTCCTCCGAAGACTCAGCCGCTTGATGAAGCCAACAAGCTCGTGATCGCTCCGGGACCCTTCTCCGGATCCGGCGCCCTCTGCTCGAGCCGTACTTCCATTACGACCATTTATCCGACAATCTATCCGATGCCGATGATTGCCTCCGCTCATATCGGCGGCGACATGGCTGCACGCCTCAAACAGGCCGGCTATGACTTCATCATCATCGAAGGTAAATCTGAAAAACCGGTTTACCTCTACATCAACAACGACGAAGTCGAACTGCGCGACGCCAGAGGCATTTGGGGCCAGGGCACCCGTCGTGCACAGCAGATGCTTGCCGACCAGACCTCTCCGATGGCTTCTATCGCCGTGATCGGACCGGCCGGTGAAAACCTCGTTCCGATGTCCGTGCTCATCAGCGCCCGTCAGCATTCCGGCGGCGGTGTCGGCTCCGTCTTCGGATCCAAGAAACTCAAAGGCGTCGTTATCATCGGCGACCAGCCGATCCACATTCATGCCGACAAGAAAGAATGGCAGAAGATCACCGAACGCAACATCGATCTGTTCGGTTCTCTGAACCAGCACGTCGTTCCGTCCGCCCCGAACCCCCTGTTTGAATTCTGGGCCCCGGGCAGCCGCTGGAACGGTATGCCGGGCAACGTTTGGCAGAAAGCCAATCCGCCGATCACGCTCGGTGAAGATATGCGCAGCCCCAACAAGATTTCTTACCGTTGGTGCGCCAGCCAGTTCTTCCTCGGCAAACCTCAGGGTTTGAAGATTCAGGTCCGCAACAACGGCTGCTACTCCTGCCCGCTGCGCTGCTACTCGATCGTTGAAGACGAAGAAGCTGCTGCCCGCTATCACATCAATAAGATGACCGAACAGACCTGTATGTCTCTGTACTTCGGCCGCGTGATCTTCCCGAAGATTGCCACGAAACGCGACCTGCCGGCAGCCCGTCAGGCTTCCATGGTCGGCATCCAGACAATGGACGACCTCGGCGTATGGTGCAACTACGGTCAGCTTCACCGCGACTTCAAGAAGATGTACGTCAAGGGCCTCTGGAAGAAGGTTCTTCCTGAAAAGGAATACAACTCCATTCCTTGGCAGAAGATTGAAGACTGCGACGCTTCCTTCCTGCAGGATTTGTTCCAGCGCATCGCCTATCGTCAGGGTGAAATGGGCAAGTGGCTCGGCGAAAGCACGCCTTACATGCTTGGCCACTTCGGCATCCCCGAATCCGACTGGTCCACAGACAAATCCACAAACTACTGGGGTCTCGGCCATCCGAAACATCACGCCAACGAAGACGACGGTCAGGTCGGCGTGGTTCTGAACTGCCTCTACAACCGTGACCCGATGTGCCACGGCACCGTGAACTTCACACGCAGCGGTCTGCCGATCAATGTGAAGAAACAGATTGCCGAACACTTCTGGGGAAGCGGCGATGCCGTCGACGAAGTCGGCGACTACACGCCTACCAATGAAGCCAAGATGCGCCGTCTGCGCTGGATCATCTGCCGCAAAGAACTGCACGACATGCTCGGTCTTTGCTCTTGGATGGCTCCGTGGGTTGTGTCTCCCAACAAGTCCGAAAACTACATCGGTGACGATGACATGGAAGGCAAGGTTTATCGCGCCTTAACCGGCAGAAATACAACTGCTAAGCAGCTTGATGACGCCGGCTTCCGCGCCTTCACGCTGCATCGCGCCTACACCATGCGCGAAATGAATGAAGTCAATATGCGCAAGAACCATGACTTCTATCCGGCCTGGATCTTTACAGATGCCAAGGACAAACCGGCATTCACGAAAGGCACGATCCGTATGGATCAGGGTGACATTGAAAAGAGCTTCGATATCTTCTTCAAGCTGATCAACTGGGATCCCGCCACCGGCGCCCCGACCGAACAGGCTTACAAGGATATCAATCTCGAATTCGTTATCCCTGTCATGCAGAAAGAAGGCTTAATCCCCGGAAAATAGAGTAGTAAATTATGAATCACCCTGAAGCCAACTCCGCAATGGATGCCGCCCAGCTCAAAGCTGACATCGTCCTGCTGATCGATCTGATTACCGAACACAGCCGCAAGGTTGAACTGGTAACGCACGAAGACCTTCAAGACGAATTCCTCAGTAAGGCTCCCCTGCAACAGCCCATTCCCGTTTCTCAGATCAAGGCCGAATACGAAGCCATCCCGGAAATGGAAAGAAAGCTGCGCAATAAGGCCGACGACAGCCCCGAAGAGAAAGAGCGCAGACGTCTGATCTCCCGCAGACAGATGTTCGGTTCTCTCTTCAGTGGCGAATTAAGTCTTGCCGACCTTAAGGAAGAGCCGGCGGAAGCTGAGTCCGCACCCAGAGAGATCACGCCGGAGTACTTCGAAACCGTTTTAGCCGAAGTACTCAAAGGTCAGTACGGCATTGAAGATCTCACGAGCTGGGACAGCAAGCACTATTACCATTTCTCTCCGCTGCTTTCTGCCTCGTACGCCAGACTGCTTTCTACGCAGAACAATCCTTACGAGCAGATTTTGGACACGGTTCGCGAAAGTTCCCGCGTCTATCCGCGTCCCGTCGGAGTGTTCACCTTTGAATTTGCGCCCTTCCGGATCGATCCGACCGTGATCCAGGATGTCCTCGATCGAATCGCTGAAGATCCCAACGCCAAAGACATTCGGGTGACCGTGACATCCGCCGGAACCGTGTATCTCTACTCTTCAACTTACCTTGAAGATGCTATGGCGGACTTCCTCGCGGAGGAAATGGATCAGGGCGAAGCTCAGATGCTCTAGTAAAGACTCCCGGCGGAACGCCTCGAACGGGCCGCCGACATAAAGGTGCAAAATACTATGCTTACCAAAATTACAACGTTAACTCTCTCCTGCCTGGCAGCGATCGGTTTTTCTGCCGCCTGTGCCGCAGAAGGTTCTTACAACGTTAATCAAATCAACATCCCCGAAAAACCTGAGTTCATGGCTTCTCTCGGTATCGCTAAGGATGCCAAGCCCGATCTGACCAAAGACCAAAAGACCCAGCTCGCCGGCAAGGCATACCATGAAAAAGCCGATCAGCACTTCATGAGCGTCCATGCTCAGAAGGGCGTGAGCTGCAACACCTGTCACGATCCGAGAAGTCTTGACGGCGTGGCCTGGATGGCCGTTGTGAACAAACCCGTCATCCGTCAGACCTGCCAGGACTGCCATACGGTTCAGGCCGATGTGTTTGCGCACACCGATACACATGACAAGCTCGACTGCATTGCCTGCCATATGCCGAACGTTGCTTCTGCCGCCGACTATTCGACCGATCAGAACGCTGCCGGCCCCAAGGCTCTGCGCCGCATCCATACTTACAAGATCCTTGTCGACCCGAAGGCCTCCTCTATGGTTGAAGGTGAAGTCAAGGTCGGTAAGGACGGCACGGCCAAAGGCTATGTCATGGCCAAGGACGAAGACGGAAACGGATACGTTGACCTGATGTGGAGCTGCGCACGCAACACGCCTGCCGACTACACAGTCTTCGAAGGCAAAGGCTGCCATAACCCGGCAACGTCCAAACTCGACGAAGGCCTGATCTATCAGGATCAGAAAGAGGTCTACGGCGAAACTCTGAAGTGGCAGACTCCGATCAAGGAAGGCTACAAAGAAATCGCCGGAGCCATTCCCCGCATGAGAAAGCTTCTTGAAGTTACTCGTCTGAGCCCAGCCGACCAAACCGACGCCAGACTTCTTCTCGACAAAGCCGACCAGATTGCAACCATGATTAAGAAAGACGGTTCCTGGGGTATGCACGCCCAGAACTATCTGCTTGACCAAGTTAAGACCGCACAGGCTTATCTTGCCAAAGCCCAGCAGATCATGGACAAGGGCGGTTACAACAAGATAGCAACAAAATAAAGGAGTCCGGGGGAGCGTCTTTGGGCCGCTCTTCCGAGCTCCTATAGCGCGGATTTATTCCGCCGAGGAGATACATTGTGAGTACCATCAACAGGCGAACTTTCATTAAGGGCACGACTGCCAGTTCTCTGTTCGTTCTCACGCTGGCCGGCTGCTCTGAGAAAAAGAGCGCTCCCATTAAGAGTGCTCAGGCTCAGGGAGTAACGCAAGGTTCTGCCAAGCCCCACTATGTCATGGTCTTTGACCAGAACAAGTGCGTCGGCTGCGGCGAATGCAAAGAAGCTTGCGCCGAAACCAACAAGACACCTGCCGGTGTGTTCCGTCTGGCTTTAGAGCGCCAGAACGGGAGAGAACCCGGAACGGCTTGCCCGTACTGCGGAAAAATCGAGCCCTGCGACTGCGAACGCAAATATGTTCGTGTTTCTTGTCAGCAGTGTCTCGATGCGCCCTGTGTTCGCGTCTGCCCGACACAGGCAGCTCACCGCGATCCGGAAACCAACATCGTGACGATGGACCCGGACAAATGCGTCGGCTGCAAATACTGCATCGCCGCTTGCCCGTACAACGTCCGCTTTATCAACCCACAGACCCGCGTTGCTGAAAACTGCGACTTCTGTCTGCATACCAAATTGGCAAAGGGCGAGGATCCTGCCTGCGTCTCTAAGTGCCGTTACGGTGCTTTGGCGTTCGGCGATCTGAACGATCCGAACTCTTACGTCGCCAAGCTGTTAGACGTGAAGGATGCCGTCCGGGTTCGCACCTATCTTGGTACCGAACCGAGTCTGCGTTACATCCCGGTGATGAAGGAGAAAATTTAAATGGACGGAGCCATCAACTTTACAATAGGTTTATCCGAGGGCATCGCATGGCCCTGGCCAATTGCCGTCTATCTGTTCTTAGCCGGTATCTCGGGCGGTGCGGTTGCCGTTGCCCTTATGCTTAATTTCTTTAGGCATAAGACGGAAACAACGCCCATCATCAAATCTGCAAGCATTATCGGTCTGGCAACCATCCTGCTCGGTATGCTCTGCTTAGTACTTGACCTGACCAATCCTCTGTACTTCTGGAGAATTCTGGTCTACTACAACCCGACGAGTGTGATGAGTATCGGCGTCATGCTGCTGCTCTTCTATATCCCGCTGGTTGCAGTACTTATGGTGATGTCCTTTGCAGATACCTTCAGCAAGTGGCCGCTGTTAGGCTGGGTTAAACCGGTCTGCGACCGGCTGGAAAAATTCCGCGTCTGGATCAATGCCGTCGTCATGGTGCTGGCGATTGCCATCTGCGCCTACACCGGCTTCCTGATCTCTGCGCTGATCCGTTTCCCGCTGATCAACACGGCTGTTCTTCCCGCTCTCTTCGTTGCGTCCGGTATTTCCGCCGGTATGGCTGCCACTAAGATTTTGGCCGCCTGCTGCTTCGGAGCTCGCGAAGAAGATCCCGACATGCATGCAATGCACCAGGCCGAATGGCCGGTCATGGCAACCGAGGCTTTCTGCCTGTTCATGATCGCCATTGCCCTGCTCTCCGGCAACGAATCTGCCAAACTTGCCTTCAGCGCTTTCACAGACGGCATCTGGGCAGTCGTCTTCTGGGTCGGTGCCGTCGGTATCGGTTTCGGTATCCCGCTGATCGCGTCTCTCATTGCAGGCAAAAATACCGAGTCCAAGGTTTCCTTCTACTTTGCAGGAACCTGTGCGATCGCCGGCATGATGTGCTTGCGTCTGTTCATCCTCTATGCAGGACAGATGAACACCATCGTTTAAGCGCGATCAACTCATAAAATTTCAGCCTGTTCTCCTCTCGAGAATCGGCTGATTTTTTTTGCGCTTTTAAATCAGATTTCGAAAGCCGGATTCAGCACCCGGTTAAATTCTAAGACCGCATATCGATCGGTCATGCCGGCGATGTAATCAGCCACCGTCCGCTCCACACCGTAACGCTTAGACCGTTCTTGGTAGAGCGGCGGCAGCAGTGCCGGTGTACGGGCAAAAGTTTGATAGAGCTGAGTAATCATGTTGGCGGACTTTTCTACCGCCCTCAAAACGCGGTAATGGCGGTAGAGCTTGTCCATTAAAGTGCTCTTCAAAATCCTCATTTGAGCCTGGGCCTCTTTCGAGAAGGAAATCAGCGGCGTCTTCAAAGCCCTGACATCATCCGGAGACTTCGGCTGTGCGGCTTCAATATTGGCCCGACTCGTGGAGACCAAGTCATCGACCATGTAACCGATCAGCCGCCTCACCACTTCCTTTTGCTTGCGGCGCTCCTGAATATCCGGATATTCCGCATCGACTTGCGCATGGTATTCGGCGTACAGCGGAACGTTTTCGACGAGGTCTTTTTCATCGAGGTAGCCAACGCGCAGGCCGTCATCGATATCGTGCGTGCTGTAGGCAATCGCATCGGCAATATTGACGAGCTGCGCTTCAAGAGAAGGCTGCTCGCCTTTCAAGAAACGTTCGCCTAAAGCGCCGAGGCGCAGGGCGTTTTCCCGGCTGCAGTGCTTCAGAATCCCTTCTCGGGTCTCCCACGTCAGATTCAGTCCGTCAAAGTTCGGATACTGATCCTCCAGCAGGTCGACGATTCGCAGCGACTGAAGGTTGTGTTCAAATCCGCCGTGATCAGCCATGCAGCGATCCAGCGCCGTTTGGCCGGAGTGGCCGAAGGGCGTGTGGCCGAGATCATGCGCCAGTGCAATGGCTTCCGTTAAATCGGGATTGATCTTCAAAAGCGTCGCGGTTGTGCGGGCAATCTGAGCCACTTCCAGCGTATGCGTCAGGCGCGTGCGGAAGAGATCTCCTTCGTGATTTACAAAGACCTGCGTCTTGTATTCCAGTCTGCGGAAAGCGGAACTATGGATGATGCGGTCGCGGTCACGCTGAAACTCGGTACGCGACGTACTGCTCTTTTCCTCAATCGCTCGCCCTCGAGAGTTTGCAGAACTACAGGCGTAATCCGCCAGTTCAAAACCTTCCGTAATCATGGCTCATATCCTTCTTCCAGAAGGGCTTCCTTGATCAGGCCTTCGGGAACCTCTTCGATCACCGTTGTTCCGATCGCGACCGGCAGAATAAAGTGGGGAACGCCTTTGGTGCTCTTTTTATCACCTTTCATCGCCTCAATCGCTTTTGAGGCACTGATGCCGGCAATGCGGACTGGCAGTCCTGCTCGATGGATCAAATCTTGAATCCGCTTAACATCCCCACAGTTGATTTTGCCCTGCTTTTCAGCGGTCACTGCCGCCAAAACGGTGCCCACAGCCACCGCTTCACCGTGCAGCCACGTGCCGTAACCGGTGAGCTTTTCAATGGCGTGACCGAATGTGTGACCGAGATTCAGTTTGGCGCGTTCGCCCTTTTCTTTTTCATCTCGGGAGACGACGCCGGCCTTAATCTCGCAGGATCGTCCGACCACTTCGGCCACCGTCTCGGGGTCGAGCGCCCTTAACTTCTCCATGTCACGCTCGAGCTCTTCGAAATAAGTTTTATCTGCTAAGACACCGTGCTTAATAATTTCCGCAATGCCGGCGCCGATTTCTCTTTCCGGCAGAGTACGCAAAAAGTCGGAGTCGGCAATCACGGCTTCGGGCTGGTGAAAGGTGCCGACTAAGTTTTTTCCTGCCGTCATATTCATACCGGTTTTTCCACCGACGGAAGAGTCCACCATCGCCAGTAGTGTTGTCGGAACCTGAATAAAGCGGATACCGCGCATATAAATTGCGGCCGCAAAGCCAGCGAGGTCTCCGACCACGCCGCCTCCGAGTGCAATTACCACTGACTTGCGATCTGCCCCCATCGAGGCAAGTTTTTCAAGAATTGCCGAGACACTGCCCCAGTCTTTATAAGCCTCGCCGTCAGGCAGGACGACCGATTCCGTGCGGCACATCCCATTGCAAAGATCGGTAGCCTTTTTTAGATAGAGCGAACCAACCGTAATATTGGTGGCGATGAGACAGCTGGAAGGGTTGAGTCGTTTCAATTCCGCCGGGAGCTCTTTGATCACGCCGGACCCTAACTTAATGGTGTAGGAGTGGCCGGGAACTTTGACTTGTACTTCTTTCATTCTTGTTCTTTAACGAGTTGGTGTTGATGGATGCTGTTGAGGAGTTCTTGGGCCGCGCGTGCTGCCTTCATTCCATCCGTCTCATAGGAGATATCGGCAACTTCCTCGTACAAAGGTCCTCTTTCCTGCAGCAGACGGCAAATCTTCTCCATCGGATCCGCGCATTGGAGCAAAGGCCTATCAGTGCCCTGAGTGCGCCGGAAACATTCTTCAGGACTGACTTTAAGGTGAACTGCGACAGCCGGAGACGCTTTCAGTATTTCTCGGTTTTCTTCACGGGTCACAACTCCGCCGCCGGTGGCAACGACCATATCGGATGCTTTCGCATATTCCTGCAGAAGGCGGGTTTCCCGGCACCTGAAGCCGGCTTCACCTTCCGTCTCGAAAATGTGAGGAATTGAGACTCCGCAGCGCTCTTCCAGTTCTCGGTCGAGATCGACGAATTTCGTCCCCATTAATGCAGCCAGCGCTTTGCCGATCGTCGACTTCCCGGCGCCCATCATTCCGACGAGAAATATCGTTCGGTTCGGAGGTTGTACTGCCATATAGCTCCTTTGCTTTACTCAGCTGCGAATGTTCTAAATTTTAGCAACGCGCTTTCAATCCTGAGGATCAATCGCTGATCATTTGATCAGGAAAAACAAACCGATACAGCAAATGACGACGCCGAGTAATTTCCGTCCGGTAATCGGTTCGCCGTAAAACAAGAATCCTATGAACAGCAAAAGGATGGCAAGAGCGATATTAGTCACCAAAGAAGCCGTGTTGATTTTCCATCCGGCACGATACGTAAGGATGTAACCGACTTCTAAGGCTACCACTGCCAAACCGAGCGTCGGCGCCGTCCAATTGAGTTTCGAGAGTTCCAGAGAAACGGCCTCTCTCGACTGAGAAAAGATAAAGACCGAAATGCAAACCGCCGCGGCTGTTAAGTAAGTCACGCACAGCGAGAGGAAAGGATTCGCCTGCTCAGGCGTGGACTTAGTACAGATGTTGTAGAAACAGTTTGCCAGCGTGATCAGCGCAATCGGCCAGAATAAATTCCAAAACATAGTGTTCTCAGGCTTTCTTCGGTTCCTCTTATTAATCTAAGGTGCGAGGGCCTCATTCTGCGAACTTACGCCTAGAATCGTGCGTTTTTTCCAGCGTTTCGTTCAATCAAAGTTTTTGCTCACTAAAATGGATCTCTACAAGAAGAATTAGTACGTTAAATCCTAAAAATAGAAATGCAGCTTCAAAGTTCCCTAGTGAAAAACGCCTTTACTGCCTCTATCCCGGTGTGTATGGGTTACATTCCGCTTGGCATCGTGTTCGGCTTCCTTTGCGTTCAAGCCGGAGCTTCGTGGTGGATTCCGCCGATCAGCTCGGTCCTGATTTACGGAGGAGCGGTCCAATACATGATGATTCCGATGCTGGCGGCAGACATGTCGGTTGCTTCCATCGCCTTTGCGACCGCTGTCGTCAACCTTCGACATGTTTTCTACGGTCTCTCTTTATTAGATCGTCTTCATTCCGCCGGTTGGAAAAAATGGCTGATTGCCTTTTTGCTGACCGATGAGACTTACTCGCTTATTACAACAGAGAAGAAAGACGCGCCCATCGACCGCCTGGTTCTGATCGCGCTCTTCGATTATTCATGGTGGATTCTCGGAAGTCTGATCGGCGGCTTGCTCGGCGCGGCCGCTACGATTGAACTGGCCGGTTTCGACTTTGTTCTCACGAGTCTTTTTGCGATGCTTCTCTGCGAACAGTGGCGCGGACGTGTCAACTCTAAACCGCTCTGGGTTGCCTTGATCGGCTATGCCGTCGCTCGCTTTATTAGTGCCGACAATGCACTGGCGATCGCCATTGCCATCTGTGCATTAGGCGCCATCCTTTTTGCCTTCCAAAAGAACCCGCTTCCTAAAGTCGCCCGCTCCGCCGGAGGTTCGAGCCATGAATGATTACGTGTATCTCTTTACAGTGTTCATCGCCATGGGCGCAGTAACCGCAGCCGAGCGCCTTCTCCCGTTTGCCTGCTCCTCCTGGCTGCGCAAACAGCGGTGGGTCGGTGTCGTTGGCGACTTCCTGCCGCTTGCCATTATGGTTCTTTTGGTTTTGCACGCTTCGACCAGTTCGGCACTCGCCAGAGGCGGCCTTCCTGTCCCCGAAGCTGCAGGCGTCTTCCTTACTTTGATTGTCCAATGGTTTGTTAAAAAACCGCTTCTCTCGATCTTTGCCGGAACAGCTGTTTACGTGATTTTGGTCAATAGTCTCTTCGCCTAAGGGCGGTCAGCCGCTACAGTTTGTAACAGTCAGGATTGCGCCCTCATCCGATAAGAGATTGATGAGCGGCGCACTCCTTCGTCCCTAAAAGGTAAAATTAGGCGCTCATACAAACAATTAACGTGAGAATATTGTGGCTGATACCAAGAAAACAACGCCGGCTCGTTCCGCCGACAAATCTCCGAAGAAAGCCCCTGCGCCTCGTAAAGGAGGAAGCAGGCTGTGGGGCTTCTTCAAGGGCTTCGTCGCAACCTGCATTGCCCTCGCTTTGGCCGGCGTCGGTTTAGCGCTTTTTGTCTTCGCCCTCGTTTACTCTCAGCTCCCTCCGATTGACACTGTCGTCGACTACAAGCCGAAGGTTCCGATGCGTGTGTGGACCGCGGACGGCAAACTCATTGCCGAGTTCGGCGAAGAACGCCGCGACTTCGTCACGATTAATGAAATCCCGCCGCTCGTCAAAGAAGCTTTGATTTCTGCAGAAGACGACGGCTTCTACCAGCACGCCGGTATCGAGCCCAAAGGCTTCATTCGTGCTGCGCTGAATAACTTAGCCACGGGCAGAAAGAGCCAGGGCGCCTCCACTATTACGATGCAGGTCGCCCGCAACTTCTTCCTCTCCAGCGAACGAAGCTACATTCGTAAACTCTACGAAGTCGCCATGGCTTTCAAGATCGAAGCGAACCTCAGTAAAGATGAGATTCTTCAGATCTACATGAACCAGATCTTCCTCGGCAACCGTGCTTATGGTTTTGCTGCAGCTGCCCGCACTTACTACGGCAAAAGCCTTCAGCAGCTGACGGCCGGAGAAGCTGCCACTCTGGCAGGTCTTCCAGCCGCGCCCTCGGTTTACAACCCGTTCGCAAGTCCCAAACGCGCCAAGATGCGTCGAGACTATGTGCTCGGCCGCATGAGAGATTTGGGCTATATCTCCGAAGCTGAGTATCAAAAAGAAGTGAATGCTCCGATTCAGACGCGTCTGACCCGTGTTGCCGAACAAGTCGGCACGCCGACCCGCATGAACGAGTCTCTTCATGCCGAGTACGTTGCCGAACTCGTTCGCACGTTAATGTTTGATATCTTCCAGCAGGAAACCTACACCCGCGGTCTGAACGTCTACACCACGATTAATTCGGAAGACCAGGGCTACGCTTACAAAGCTCTCAGAAGCCACCTGCAGTCTTACGACCACAGCCAAGGCTATCGCGGTCCAGAGGCAAAAGTCGATATCAGCGATCCCAAGACACGAGAACAAAACATTTCCAACGCGCTTCAGGAAGCGTTGATTGCCACCGATATGCCGGCGGTTGTCGCCTTAGAAGTCTCGCCGACGGAAGTTAAAGTTCAGATGTCTCACGGCAAAGTCATTTCCATTACGGGCAAAGGCCTGGATTTCGTAAAGAGAGCTCTCCAGCCGAAAGCTAAGGCCGATATCAAGATCGTCCCGGGATCCGTGCTGAGACTTCAGAGCAACAAGGAAGGCTACTGGGAAATCACCCAAATTCCTCAGGCTGAGGCCGCTTTTATTGCGACAGAGTACAACACCGGCGCCATCAAAGCAATGGTCGGCGGCTATGACTTCGCCCTGAATAAATTTAATCACGTCACTCAAGCGTGGCGTCAGCCGGGCTCGTCCTTTAAGCCTTTTATTTATTCAGCTGCGATCGAGAAAGGATTTTCTCCGCAGACAGTCATCAATGACGCTCCGATCGTCTTGGATCCGTCTGAAACCGGCTTTAAGAAGTGGAATCCGAAGAACTTCTCCGGCAAGTTCAGCGGCCCGATCATGATGAAGGACGCCTTGAAGAAATCGCTAAACCTCGTTTCAATTCGAATTCTTCAGGCGATCACGCCTCGCTATGCAGTGGACTTCATCCAGCGTTTCGGCTTTGACTCGGATAAACATCCGCCGCATTTGTCTATGGCCCTCGGTGCCGGATCCGTTACTCCGTGGCAGATGGTGGAAGGCTTCTCCGTTTTTGCCAATATCGGCCGAAGAACCGAGCCGTACTTAATTTCTAAGGTCACCGATGCTTCCGGCAAAGTTCTGATGCAGTCAACCGCAGAAGCAGAAAAAGTCGCCGGAGTTGAGGCGCTTGACCCGCGCAACGCATACATCATGCATCAGATGCTGCACGGTGTCGCCACTTCCGGTACGGCAGCTCGCGCAACCGCTTCGCTTAAACGTACCGACATCGCCGGCAAGACCGGTACCAGTAACGATGCGTTTGACGTTTGGTTTGTCGGGTACGCCGGAGATCAATGCGCAGCCGTCTGGATGGGCTTTGACCAGCCCCGCAGCTTAGGCCGCAGAGCGCAGGGCGCCGGTTTAGCGCTTCCGGTTTGGATTGATTACATGAGAGACGCCATCAAGAACGAACCTAACGTTGTTCGCAAAGCGCCTCCGGGTGTGACCGAAGAAGGCGGCAATCTCTACTACACCAATCGTAAGGATGCTATTCCGAACCTGGGCCTTGATCAACCCGCCACCGATGATCCGATAGGCGCATTGATCCATGACAGCTCAGTAAGGGGTCAGATCTTCTAACCTCTTCTGTTGACGAACAAGGCTAAAGCTCTTCAACAGGAACTTCAGCCTTTCATCTCTGAACGAATCGAGGGCCTTAACGGCCCTCGATTGCGTTGAATGGTTTGCCGGTAAGTTATTCCACGCGTTCGCCGTGCAGACTTAAGTCCAGACCCATCCGTTCTTCTTCCGCAGAGACTCGGATGCCGATCATGACATCAACGAGTTTCAAGAGAACATAGGTAACGATCGATGCGTAGATCAGAGTAGCAATGACGCTTTCTGTCTGAATCCAAACCTGTTCAAGAACCGGCTTCATCGCTGAACCCGTGATCGCTTCAGAGGCAAACACACCGGTCAGGATGGCGCCCGCAATACCGCCGACGCCGTGAACGCCGAAGGCATCCAGGGAATCATCGTAGCCAAGCCAGTGCTTAAGTCGAGTGGCTCCGAAGTAGCAAATAAAGCCGCCGCATAAGCCGATGAAAAGTGCCGGTGCCGGCTCAACGAAGCCTGAGGCCGGTGTAATCGCAACCAAGCCGGCCACCGCACCGGAAATCGCGCCCAACACAGTGAAACGCTTGTTTTCTACATATTCGCAGGCCATCCAAATCAGAGCAGCAGCGGCCGCAGCAATCTGAGAAACCACAATAGCCATCACAGCACGGCCGTCAGCGGCCAAGCCGGATCCGCCGTTAAATCCGAACCAGCCGATCCACAGGAAGCAGGCACCGACCATGGCAAGAATCAGATTGTGCGGGGCCATCGCCTCTTTTCCGTAACCGATACGCTTGCCGAGCATTAAGCAGGCCACTAAACCTGCAACACCGGCGTTGATGTGAACAACAGTACCGCCGGCATAGTCCAACGCACCTGCGGCAGCTAGCCAGCCGTCCGGACCCCAAACCCAGTGACAGATCGGCACGTAGCAAAACAGAGACCAAAGCACCATGAAGAGGAACAGCGCCGAGAACTTCATGCGTTCTGCAAAGGCACCGCACATCAGGGCAGGCGTCAGAATGGCAAACGTCATCTGGAACATCATGAAGAGCATTTCAGGAATGGAACCCTGCATCGTGTTAATACCGATGCCGTGAAGGAAAACTTTGTCAAAGCCGCCGATAAAGAAGTTGCCTTCGGTAAAAGCGAGAGAGTAACCGCAGACATACCAAACAATCGTAATCGAGCAGCAAATTGCAAAGCTCTGCATCACGACGGATAAAACATTTTTCTTTCGTACCATGCCGGCATAAAAGAGCGCGATGCCGGGAATTGTCATAAAGAGCACGAGTGTCGTTGCGACCATCATCCATGACACGTCGGCTGCGTTCATTGCACTTTCTTCCGCCGCCCATGCCGCGGGAGAAAGCAGAGCTAAAAGTAAGGCTGTGACTCTCATAATGCACCTTCCCCTGTTTCACCTGTACGAATACGAACCACTTCTTCCAACGGCATCACAAAAATCTTGCCGTCTCCGATCTTTCCCGTGTTTGCCGCATTGCGGATCGTTTCTGTCGCAATATCGATCAACCCGTCGGGGCATGCCGCCATAATTTGAACTTTCGGGAGAAAATCCACGACGTATTCCGCACCGCGGTACAGTTCCGTGTGGCCTTTTTGGCGTCCGAAACCTTTGACTTCCGTTACCGTCATTCCGGTGATACCGATTTCAGTCAGCGCTTCTCTGACTTCATCGAGCTTGAAGGGTTTAAAAACCGCAAATATGAGTTTCATAAGGGCTCCTGATTAGTTTGTTGTACGATCTCGTGGGATCTAACCATCACCATGCATAATTCGTGCCAACTTCTGAATATCTGAGCCTCAAAGATTCTCACTCTCAGGAAAGAAAAACCCTCGCCTAACCAAGCACCAATTCAGTGCACATTTGACCTAACCCCTTGCGTGAGTTAGGGCTTTTATCTGCGGTTTTTCCTCTTCACTTATGCTCCAACTTGGAGCATACTTAGAATACGGGCGCGGAGCCGCCGCATCCCACCGTACATCCCTTCGGCTCTCGCCCTCTCCACCACGTCAAAAAAGGAGACGCAAAATGAAAATTACCTGCCATATGATCATGTCCGTTGACGGTCGCCTGATTTCCAAATACTGGAGTCCTCTCTACAACGCCTCCTCCAGTGTCACAGAGGTTTATGAAGCCGCTGATGCAAAATTATCCGCAGACGGCTGGATCGTCGGACGCAAAACCATGGCCGAGTACGGCGCTGATGTCGTAGAAGAAAAAGAACCGATGGAAGGCCACAAGACCATGCAGACGAATACGTTCATCGGTAAACGCGAAGGCAGGCCGCTTGCCGTCGTATTCGATATCCAAGGCCGCCTCCACTACAAATCTCCGACCCTTCCCAGCGGCGAACATATCGTTGCCGTCCTCGGAAGCCATGTCACTCGTGCTTATCAGAAAGAACTGGAAGAAATCGGCGTTTCCTACATCATGCGTACACCCGGTTCCAAGCTTGAAGAAACACAGAGTGCCCTCAAACACCTCGAACAGGATTTCAATGTAAAACACATGCTCCTCGAAGGCGGCGCCATTACCTGCGGCAACTTCCTTCAGATGGGCTTGGTTGATGAACTGAGCATGATTGTTTACCCGGGCCTTGACGGTGAATCCGGTCATCCTTCCGTCATTGAATGCCAGGGTGTCGTTGAGCCGCTCAAGAAGAATCGTCTGGAATTAATCGACTGCGAAACCGTCGGTTCCGGCTACGTTTGGCTCCGCTATAACATTCATCGCTAATCGGCCTCAGAGTTAAGCGATTAACACTAAATAAAACCTCGGAAGATTTTCAGCCTTCCGAGGTTTTCTGTTTTTGGATAACCGGTTAGTAGCGGGTCCCCTGGACTACGACATATTTGGCGTCAATATCTTTTTTCAAATAGTTGACGAGGTTATTGGCCGCTGCGAAATTAGTTGCTTTGCTGTTCTCTGCGGTCGAAGTCGCGGAGTGCGGCGTCAGCAAGGCGTTCGAATAACGAGTCAGTACCGAATCCGTGCACGGTTCTTTCGGAAATACGTCAACTGCGCAGCCGCCCAGATGTCCGGAGGCCAACGCTTGAGCAAGCGCTTCCTCGTCAACCACCGGACCTCTGGCAATATTGATCAGAACCGAACCGGCCTTCATCTGAGCAATGCATTCCTCGTTGAAAAGATGAAACGTCTGATCCGTAAGGGGCACCGCAGCGACAACGTAATCACTTTCTTTGAGGAGCTCTTCCATCGAAACGCTTTGCACGCCGTAAGCCGCATCATCAGCCAGATTCGGATGACGACAGAAATAAATTACTTTCATCCCGAAAGGCACTGCGCGTTTTGCCACTTCTGTTCCGATGCCGCCAAAACCGACGAGCCCTAAAGTGCGGTTCTTAGCACCCGGCATTAAGCGGCTGTTCCAGCTGTGGTCATGCATATCGGCGCTTTGCAGATCAACACGCCGCGCAAAGTACAGGATATAAGCCATCACCTGTTCGGCAACCGCGCCTTCAACAAAGCCTTTGTTTCTTGTCAGTCCGATGCCTTCTTTGCGAAGTGCATCGAGATTAATCGCGTCGTAACCGATGCCGTTGCGGGAAATAAGCTTGAGGTTACTTAAACGTGCGAGAAGCTCGGGACGATAGGTTTCTGTTCCGGCAATGATCGCATTAGCGTCTTCTACCACGGGATACAGAACGTCGTCAGGTGCACCGGCGCCGATACCCAGCCTGTTGCGCAGCACAACTTCAAAACCTTCAGACTCTAAATAGTGCTTCGCTTCTTCGCAAAAATCTTTTGTTGTAACGACGACTTTCATTTAAGCTTCGAATTAATAATTAGAACGTTTCTTCAGGACGGCAGATTCGATCGATTTTCTTCTTTATCTTGCGCAGTTTCTTGGGCATTGAAGCCGACGGCAGCTCTTCAACCGCTTCGATACTTCCTAGACGGACAGCCTGTCGGTAGACCCAGTTTTCATACTGAAGGCGCTTTAATGTTTGCTTCTGCCGCTTAAGTTCCTCTTTGAACTTGACTTCTAGGTCGCTCAGGATATCAGCACGATCTTCCAGCGTCCTTTCTCCGGCGTGAAGGAGTTCAATAAAGTGAGATATCTCTTTAATAGACATCCCGCTTTGTTTAAGGCAGTCGATCAGAAGCAAGACTTCGCAGTCTTTTGCTTCAAATTCGCGTGCACCCGAAGCCTTTCTTTTCACGCCGGGGATGAGCCCTTCCTTTTCGTAATAGCGAAGTGCAGAGGGCGCAATATTGAATTTCTTAGCAAGTTCTCCGATGGTGTAGCTCATGATTTTATTTTTCCTAAAGTGCACTTCTTATCCCTGCATTCTACCGACCTTATGGGTTTGAACGGAACTTTACCTTCCTCTCTTGACGCTTTTTTTTGCCTCTAATTAAAAAAATAAATTTCGCTATTCCAATATTGAATAACGTAAAATTTTTATGTATACTTATTCCTGTTCTGAACGAACCGATTGCGCCACCACCGCGATATTGTACAAGCAATCTTGGTTATTCAGATTCTGGAAACCGAAACCCTCTGTTTGGGGTTGGAGTAATTGGGGTGCTCCACAAAACCTTACAGATGTTCGAAAGAAGCTTTTTGGGGAAAGCTGGCAACGGTTTTCCGAGCATGATGTTCTCCTGCTCAATGCATCAAAACACCGGCCTGTGTCCTGGCCGGTGTTTTTGTTTGTGCGTCCTGCTTCTTTTTTGAATTGATGAGTCTATCCGGCGCCTCTAGGCGATACACTAAAAAGACATCAACAAAACAACCGGAGAGGAAGATGTTGAGAAGAACATTGTTAGCAGTGTCTGCCGCGTTCTCTGCAGGAGCAGCCTTTGCAGCCGATAAAGTCGGCATTCGTCCCGAAACCGTTCCGAGTTCAGCTGAGTATCCGCGTCTTCGAGCCGGAACCCAGCTCGATCATTTATACGAGTCTATGCTTGCAAACGGATTTGGTATTAAGAATCCCAAAGCATCTTCCGATCTTCCCACCGTTGTCATCGTTTCTGATACGCAATGTCCTTGGTGCTCACGTCTTTGGAATGCAACGATGCCGCTCACCGACAAGGTTAACTTTGTTTGGTATCTGGTCCCCGTTCTAAGAGATCTCAGCATTTCTCAAGCGGCCATGATTCTCTCCTCATCTAACCCTTGGGAAAAATACGGAGAACACGAACTCCACTTCAAAGACGCCGGGTTCAGAGGGTTAAATCCGGAAGGTATTCCTGTCGATCAAAAATATAGAGATGAAGTTTGGACCAATGCAAAAATCGCCCGCTGGTCCGGAGTGACATCTGTTCCGCTCGGTGTCTACAAAAATAAGGCGGGGAAATATATTCCTATTTTCTCGGGCTCTTCTACAGAACAAATAGAAGAAGTCGTTTTTGGAAAACCTAAATAAGCGATAGATTTAGGGTTATCCTTAAATCTCAATATGAGGGAGGATGGATTGAATAGTTGTAACAGACTCCCCTCCAACTTATTGATAAAACAGTATTAAAATTAACCCACCAATTCGGTATTTTGGATTAAGGGATGACCCTATCAAAAAAATGCAACTTATCGTAAAATCTCTCCTTGTTTGACAATTACTTGACTCATTCAGGAGAATCGAATGCAAAAAATTCTTTTGGCCTCTTTAGTCTCCGCTGCTTTTGCAATGCCTGCAGTTGCAGCTGAACAAGCCGACGTCGTCATTATCGGCTCCGGCGGTGCAGGCCTCTCTGCTGCTGTTACAGCCCATGACCTCGGCAAAAAAGTTATCGTTCTTGAAAAAATGGCTATGGTCGGCGGCAACACAAACCGTGCAGCCGGCGGTCTGAACGCAGCTGAAACAAAGCCTCAGGCTAAACTCGGAATCAAAGATTCCATCGAGTCTCACTTCAACGACACCATCAAGGGCGGTCACTATCTCAACAACCCCGACCTTGACCACAAACTCACTGACAACGCCAAGTACTCTGTCGACTTCATTAACGACCTCGGCGGCGACCTGAACGACGTCGGCATGATGGCCGGTGCTTCTCAGAAACGCGCCCACCGTCCGACAGGCGGCGGTTTCGTCGGTGCTGAAGTTGTTAGAACACTCTACAAAGCTTCCAAAGACCGCAACATCGACATCCGTACGATGGCTGACGCCCAGAAGCTGATCGTCAAAGACGGTAAAGTTGTCGGCGTTCAATTCAAACAGGGCAAGAAACCTGCTCAGATCGTCCACGCTAAGGCTGTTGTTATCGCTTCCGGCGGCTTCTCTGCCAACCAGGCTATGGTCGCTAAGATCGATCCGAAACTGAAAGGGTTCGCTACAACTAACCAGCCCGGCGCAACCGGTGACGGTATCATCATGGGCGAAAAGATCGGTGCTGCTACTGTTGACATGAAACAGATTCAGACTCACCCGACAGTTGTTCCCGGCAACGGCGAAATGATCACTGAAGCTGTTCGCGGCAACGGTGCCATCCTCGTTAACAAGGAAGGCAAACGCTTCATCAACGAACTCCAGACTCGTGACGTCGTTTCTGCAGCCGAACTGAAGCAGACTGACAAAGTCGGTTACCTCTTCTTCGATAACAGCGTTCGTAAGAGCCTGAAGGCTATCGAAACATACATCAAGAAGGGTCTCGTTACTGAAGGCAAGACACCTGAAGAACTCGCTCAGAAACTCGGCATCAACGCTGACAACCTGAAAGCCACTTTGGCTGACTACGCCAAGTTCCAGGCTGACAAGAAAGACGCTCAGTTCGGCCGTGCCGATATGCCGCGTCCTCTGACCGAAGCTCCTTACTACGCAGTTATGGTTACTCCGGCCGTCCACCACACAATGGGCGGTCTGAGAATCAACACTGAAGCTCAGGTTCTGAACCACAAGGGCAACGTTATCCCAGGTCTCTTCGCTGCCGGTGAAGTTACCGGCGGTGTCCACGGCGGCAACCGTCTCGGCGGCAACGCTATGGCTGACATCGTGACATTCGGTCGTATCGCCGGCCGCAATGCTGCTGAGAACCCCACAGGAGTTATCATCCCGCGTGCTACACCTCCGCAGACAGCTGAAAAGCTCGCTCAGGAAGCTAAGTAATTCTGAGTAGTTACTAAAACTGCAGCGCCCGTCAGAAATGGCGGGCGTTTTGTTTGCGTCAGTCTCTCGACCTGTGGGGAATCAAAAGTTTTGACTCCGTCTTATTCTTTGTTCTCTGTAGTCGGCTCTAATACCTTTCTACCGATTACATTCATATCTTTATCGAACTCGTAGAGAATCGGTTTGGTATTTTTGATTTCCAACTTCTGAAGTGCTTTCGGATCTAACTTCGGTTCAATCCAAGCGGATAAGGCTCTGAGGTTAGTGCTGTGTCCGACGACTAAAACTGTCTTACCGGATTTAATTGCCGGACGAAGCTGATCCGTCCAATAGGGACCGACTCGTGCAATAACATCTTTGAGGCTTTCAGAAGCGGGAATCACACGAGGATCCAAATCTGCATAACGAGGATCTTTGACCGGTGAGCGAGCGTCTGTCACGGCTAAGGGAGGCGGCGGAACATCAAAGCTTCTTCTCCAGATTTTCACCTGATCATCACCGACCTCTTTTGCAACATCTTCACGTTTCTTGCCTTCGAGATCGCCGTAACAGCGCTCATTCAGGCGCCAATATTTTTGAAGCGGAACCCATTGAGCAGACATGCCTTTTTGAGCCAGCTGAGCAGTTTCAATCGCACGATTCAGCTTGGAGGTGTGAACTTCATCGAAATTGACGCCGGCTCCTTTCATAATCTCGCCTGCCTTAACGGCCCCGGCTCGACCCTTATCCGTCAGGTCGATGTCCGACCATCCGGTGAAGCGTTTTTCAAGATTCCACTGGCTCTCTCCGTGCCTGAGGAGTACCAGTTTATAAGTAGCTTCTTCCGCCTGCGCAGCAGGAACAGAGATCAAAAAAGCGGAAGAAAGAAGTGAGGCGGTAACTGCGGTCAAGAAAAGTCTTTTCATTGTTTGCCCTTGGGTTGATTGAGTTATGAGAATATTCTAGTTACTTCAACCGACGGACTCGATTGGCAACTTCCCGCTGGTAGGAGGCTCCTCCCATCTAATCTTGACTTGAACCGGCTCCGTGTAAGGCTTTATGAGTTGATCGACGGTCCTTTTTTCCCCGGACGGCAGTTCAATGGGTGCGTGAATCGCCTTATCCAAACGCCACGGTATCGCAAAGAAGGGATGTTCGACAAAGCCGGGAGCCATATTGATTACAGCTTCCGATAAATTGGCAGTAATCCCGGGGTTCCCGATCAACGTGTCTGCCATGGTGTTTTCTCGGATTGGCGTATTAGCCAAAACTTCGGAATCCAAGACCTTTCTGCCCATGGCTCCGCGCACGGAGGGAAAAGAGAACCAAGAATTGACGCGATGATAGTCCCGACCGACTGGTGCACAGATAATATACGGGAGATCGGCAATGGCACCCAGCGCTACCAGCCAGTCTTTCAGCCTGATGTTGTCTTGTCGTCTAATGCGTCCGTCGAAAACAAAAAAGGGCCTCCCCACCGTCCTTAAGGTCGATAGAGATGTAGCCGAAGCAAAGTGTATTGACCTTGAGCCTGATATCTCTGGTTAAATCATGATTAACGTTGTCCTGACTCGCATTCGGAAAATAATGCAAAACCGTCGGACAATGCTCCGCTACTTTAAATCTACAAAAAATCTATAAAACAGATCTTTAATTAAATTCCTGCTTCAACCCTGCTGGTTGCCAGACCATTTATTGCTAAATCGTCTAACAGAGCCGTCAGATCCACAGGCTTGAGTTTTAAGAGTTCGGGGCTAGCTAACCCTACTCTGTTGATGTATACCTCAGTCAAGTTCTTTGCGGCCTGTACGTCTCTATCCTCGGTAAAACCGCACTTGGGACAGACGAAAATCCTGTCGCTAAGCTTAAGATCTTTGTTTACCTCGCCGCATCTTCTGCAGGTTTTCGAACTCGCATAGAACTGATCTGCTTCAACAACGGTCCTTTCTCGCAGGGATGACTTTCTTTTGATCATCTCTTTCAGAGCGTAGGGGCTGTTGTCTGCCACCGCTTTTGCCAACCGATGATTTGACATCATTCCCTTAACATTTAGCGTCTCTAAGCAGATAACTCTGAAATGGCGGACGAGCACGGTTGATAGCTTTTCATTCTCATCGAGCCTCTGAGCCTTGATCCGTCGGTAAAGCTTTCCTACTTTCCTTGACTGTTTGATGTAGTTCTTGGATGTTGGCGTTTTGTCACCTTTGGTTCTCGGGTGCTGTTTTTTCGCCAACGTCTTCTGCTGCCTTGCAAGTTGCCTTTGTCTTCTCTTTAGATGCTTACTTCCTTTGATTTTGATTCCGTTAGACAGCGTCAGGAGATCTTTAACTCCCCAGTCGCAGCCGCATAACGCCTCTTGTGCGTTCTCTTTATGCGTCCCCTCATAAACGATTTCGGATGTCTCTATGCTGAATGATGCAAAGAATTTATCGCCGTCCTGGGATATCGTCACGCTGTTAATCTTTCCGGGAAAGCGAATCTCTTCTCTTAGCATTACCCATCCAAATTTCGGAATGTACAGATACGTTTTATCGTCAGAAGCTTCGAAGCGTTTATCTTTAATTTCAGAGCCTTTCTTTACGACGGCCAAGTCTCCGCCGATATAAAACGATCCCGAGCTATATCTCTTCTTTTTAAAGACCGGAAAGCCTTTCCGTTTAGAAGAGGATTTGTCGCTTTTGAGGTCATCAAAAAACTGTGACAAGGCTCGTTTCAAAAAGATAAAGGGCTGCTGAGAGGCATACTTTGTCACCTCCATGACAAAGGGATATTGCCTTCTTTTGATGTGATTGAACTCTTTTTTTAGTTCGAGAACGTCGATTTTTTCTTTTCGCTCTCTTTTATCGTTTACTCGTTCTAAAGCCCAGTTCCACGTAAATCGAGAAACACCAAAGGCTTTGCGGCAATAAGTTTTGAATTTATTGTTCGCCTTTAGTTCGATCTTGTGGGACAAAGTTACTGTCATTTTTAAAGCCCTAGAGCTGATCCTTTGCGGTTTCGGTTAATTTTTTTAGAAGCTCTCGGTTCTTTTTACTTCGACTTCCGTACAACTTGGCAGAAAAAACGGTGATTATTTCAAGAACATCTTTGGCAAGTTCTTCTTCAAATCCTACCGTTTCATCTCCCTTATTGAGGATAATAACCTCAACCCCCTTAATTTCACAGATAGTGAACACCAGCTCCGCTCCGAATCTCAGCAGCCTATCTTTGTGAGTGATGACCAAGCGTTCAACCTTGTCATTAAGAAGGGTGTCGAAAAGTTTTTTCAGCCCCTTCTTTCGATAATTCATTCCGGACCCCGAGTCGGAAATGACTTCATAGGTAAAACCGTTCTTTGCGCAAAAGAGTTCCAATAATTCTATTTGTCGGCTTAAGTCTTCTTTTTGCTCATTAGTACTCACCCGGGCATAGGCGATGGTTACCTTCTGATCTTCTTTAGTTTCAGAATTAGTCAATCCAGTAATAGAAAGGAGTCGGCGTCTGCTGTAACGACGAGTCCTGCCAGCCGAAACAAAATCCGGAAGCAGTCTGCCTGTTTTCTCCCAATTGCGGAGGGTCTGGATTGAGACGCCAAGAATTTTGGACGCTTGCCCAATCGGAACAAAATCAGAGTTCATAATCTACAAATAATTTATACTTTTTAGTATATTTTTATAGATTTATTTTAACAGTTAGAAGCCCAGCTTTTGCGGTCTTTTACAGTCGAAGAAAAACCATTTCTCAGGGTACACCTTGGGGTACACTTTTTTTCAGATTAGCAGTGATTTTCTCTGTTTTTCATTAAAAATCAAAAACGAAAATCTGAAGTTTTGCGTTTCTAGATCTTCATTATTTTAAAAATCCTCAATAAAAGATAAAGTTAATATTGAAATTGAGGATTTTTTGTGCTAAACTAGATCATTATTTATGGAGATCTATCAATGCCGAATCCGAAGCTTCCTCCGATTCTGATCAATAAGGCCGGTTCTGTTTATTACGTCTACACCTATAAAAATGTCTGGGACAGAGAACTCAAACGAAGTAAGAGAGGTGAATCCAAAAAGATCGGAAC
>OGIE01002173.1_pt1 | contig 25010 bp, 18 predicted proteins | sample 1571581 | NCBI WGS metagenome assembly OGIE01 (sample SAMEA2582021, study PRJEB24529) | metagenome | biome: Human gut stool | place: China | collected 2011
CGAGACTCAAACTTGAATCCCGTATTTCCATTTACACAAAATATTTTATAGTGCCCAATATAATAACTCTGAGGCCCAAGTTGTTTTAGTTCATACATAATTTATTTGGCATTCAATTAATATGACAATTTTCTAAATCTACACGCAGCAGCAACGGATTGGAATCATCTTCATCATCCCTCAGTCCATATTTAGCCAATTCATTAGTAGAAAGCAGTGCATAACCTTTATCATTCTTAATTAAAGTAAACTGCGCATTTACAGTTGTCTTTTCATCTAAAGGCATAAAGTATCCATTTTTAGAATGTGTCAGCAATTCTCCGGTTTTTATATCCCAAACGGTGTAATGCCGACCACGTTCCAAAAAGAAATTGTAGAACATTAACTTACCTGCAATAAATGCAGCATCCATCTGGATGTACTTTTGTCCTTCCGAGACAAGGCGGTCTAAAACGCCAATGATTTCATTCGGCATCTTTAGTTTGCCCTTATTAATAACCAAAACAGGAAAAAGCGTATCCTCTTTATTTGTATAAAGCGTATCGTCTACCATAGTATATATATGATTATTAGCCTCTCTAAATCGAGGAGCAATACCGAGATCACCATTCACCAAAGCGGCTTCACGGTCAGGAAGAAAAGACTGCTTTACCTTCCAGTCCTTATCTATGAAGCCAACCAAATGCTGTTTCCAATGTTCTCTTTCGTAAATACCCCAGTAACCGTCGGTGGTCTGGGCCAAATTGGTAAAACTACCTTTGGGGTATTCCTTGACAAAGGTTCCGTCCGGCTTATAGGACTTAATATTTTTAAGTGTTGCGATGTAAACGAGTTCATTTTCTTCATCAAAACAGCTGAAATATATATCTGTATATTCTTCGGGGCCATCTCCTTGTCTGTCTATCTTCGAAAGGAATGTTCCGTTATGCGCATCAAAAAAATAGATTTTCTTATCACTTCCCACAACGATGTATTTAGGGGTAACGTCGCAAATAGAGGCAAAACCACCTAACAGGCATTCATCTTTTGTTTCCAATTGGAGAGTCTTAGGATTTTTGAGCAATGCTTTATACTCTTCTGAAGTATAGTTATTCTCAAAGCGTTCACTGCTTCCATCTATATTTATGACTGGAAGTTTGTCATTCGATGCTTTTTCTCCCGAACAAGCAGCAAGAAGTAAAATAGAGCAAGCGAAAGAATAAAAATAAGAGTGTTTCATAGTGCTTTCCTTTTTTATGTGTTATAGATGGTTGCTAAGATATTGAGAAATAGTAGAATGTACAAGATATTAGAACAAAAATAGAGAGTAAGAGAAATAAGAATCTTCAAAGTAAATATCACATCCTTTTCAATATGCTGAATATAAGCCTTTTATTACTTTTCTCAGAAAAACTCCTCTAAAGGCACCAAAAGGGGACAATATATCAAATGCCTCGTTGTACCTTTGCAAAGTCATTGAAACAAATGACAACAGTAAACCTTATTTTTTTAACCATTTAAACTTTAACAATTATGGCTTTAGAGTATGTAGTGACAAAGAGAGTGTTTGGTTTTGACGATTCAAAAACAGAGAAGTATGTAGCCAAATCTGTTCGTTCGGGACAGATGAGTTTTAGCAAAACGTGTGCAAAGGTTAGTCGTCTTTGCGGAGTGCATCGCAAGGTAGTGGACTTGGTAGTCAGTGGCTTAGTCGATATGATGGCGGAAGATATTGATGACGGCAAGAGCGTTCAATTAGGGGAGTTTGGAATTTTTCGTCCTACCATTAAGGCCAAGAGTGAAGATTCTGCTGAAAAGGTTACGGCAAGTAACATCATCCGTAAACGTATTGTATTTACTCCGGGTAAGATTTTCCAACGTACATTGGGAGAGATGAGTGTGACACGTGCCGTTCCGGTAGATACGGATTATACAGATGGAAGCAGTTCTGGTAATGGCGGCAACCAGGGCGGTGGCAGTCAAGGCGGTGAAGGAGGTTTGGAAGATAATCCGTTAGGATAATCTTCCTTCGGAATGAGAAAGCAAAAGTAGCGGAAGTAATTTCGCTACTTTTTTGGGTTTTATACCTATTTATATGGATAATATCTGTTATTTTTGCACATACTATAATCATAAATAGGTATTATAATGGAAACATCAAAAGTATACTACACAGACTTGCGTACCTCTCCTACTTCTAATCTTCTCGACAAGATGGAGCGCTTGGTGAAACGAGCTGGTATTGAAAAACTCCCTTTAAGAGATAGTTTTGTAGCTATCAAAATTCATTTCGGTGAGCCCGGAAATCTTGCTTATCTCCGTCCGAACTATGCAGCGCGCATGGCGAACTTATTGCGTACGTATGGTGCAAAACCTTTCCTGACGGATTGCAACACACTTTACTCTGGTCGCCGTGCCAATGCTGTCGATCATCTGCAAAGTGCAATGGAAAATGGTTATAATCCTATATCTGCGCAATGTCAGGTTATCATCGGAGACGGTCTGAAAGGTACGGACTGCCGGGAAATTCCTTTGAACGGTGAGTATTGTGCTGCGCCCAAAATTGGTACAGCTATTGCTGATGCTGATATTATCATCAGTATGAACCACTTTAAAGGACACGAACAGGCGGGTTTTGGCGGTGCTTTAAAGAACTTGGGTATGGGCTGTGCCAGTGTAGCCGGAAAATTGGAACTGCATTCGGCTTCTCAACCCAAGATTGATACGGAAAACTGCATCGGCTGTAATATTTGTGTAAAACACTGTGCACACGATGCCGTACATCTGAATGCAGGACGTAAAGCAGATATTGACTACGCTAAATGTGTTGGTTGTGGACAATGTGTTGCTCTGTGCCAATATGATGGTGCTGTGATGGGCGATGAGGATACATCCGAACGCTTGAACTACAAGATTGCCGAATATTCACTGGCTGTAGTAAAGGACAAGCCAAACTTTCATATAAGCTTTATCATGAATGTTTCTCCGGAATGTGACTGCTGGAACCATAATGATGCAGCCATTATCCCTGATCTTGGTATTCTGGCTTCTACAGATCCCGTTGCCTTAGACAAAGCATGCGCGGATATGGTCATCCAAGCCCCTATCCTACACACGGAAAACCGCCTCTCTTCCGAGCATGAGCATGATGATTTGTGTGGTCATGATAAATTTCATCTGATGCATCCGAATACTGACTGGTTGGCCGGATTGCGTCATGCAGAAAAGATCGGATTGGGCAATATGCAATATGAATTGGTGAAGATTTAAACCTTTTCAATCCGAAAGAGTCTTAATACAAACATGCCGATACAAAACCAATAGGGATTGAGACAAATCTGTAAATAGAATGGGCACTCATCCCCTACCTTTGTATCTTGAAGAATTATCATAATAATAAATTAAAATCTAATCATTGAATAATGGAAACATCTGCTAAACTCTACTCTTTGTCGTTTGGTAACGTAAAGACTTACTTGTTTGCATTCTTATTTGTTGCAGGAAATATAGCATTGCCACAGCTTTGCCATTTGGTGCCCATGGGGGGCCAAACATTACTGCCTATCTATTTCTTCACGTTGATTGCCGCTTATAAATTCGGCTTCCGTGTAGGATTGCTTACGGCCCTGCTTTCTCCGGTGATTAATCATTTGCTGTTTGGCATGCCTGCTGCTGCAGCACTGCCTGTGTTATTGGTAAAATCAGGCTTATTGGCGGGTACTGCCGCGCTTGCTGCACGATATACCCAAAAAGTATCTTTAATTGCACTACTTGGTGCAATCCTTGTTTATCAAGTGATTGGTACGGCTTTTGAATGGGCTTGGTGCAGTAACTTCTTCCTTGCTGTACAGGATTTCCGCATAGGTGTTCCGGGTATGCTGATTCAGTGGTTCGGCGGTTACGTTGTACTGAAAGCTATTTCCAAACTTTAATAACCAACTACTAATCTCCCATAGAATATGGCAAAAACAATGGAAGAAGTGATGGAACGCTTCCGCACTATTGAATTCCATGATGATTTTGATATGATTGTGGCAATTGCTAATGGCGGCATCGTTCCGGCAGGTATCATCAACCAGCGACTGCAAAAAGAAGTGCATCTGCTGCACATCAATCTGCGGGATGAATATCAGCATCCGAAGTATGATGCTCCCAAGTTGCTTGCTCCGGTTGATTTTGATTTCAAAGACAAAAGCATCTTATTGGTAGATGACCGGATTAAAAGCGGTTCTACCATTCGTTTAGCATGCGAATTACTCAAAGAAGCACGTTTGATAAAAACGTTCGCAGTCAATGGTACGGCAGATTATGCCTTGTTTGACGAGACATGTTTCAAGTTCCCATGGATAGTGTAGAGAATTAATAATTAAAAGTTAATAATTAAAAAGAGCCTATGGACAGAAGGGATTTCTTAAAGACTTTGGCGGTAACGGGTGCAGTGATGACCGTGCAACGTTCTGAAGCAATGGATATATTGGCGCAAAAGCTAACGAATGCGGGTGGAGGAAAGGTTGATTTGGTGGCCGTTATGGGTGGAGAACCGGAAGCTATGTTCCGGCGGGCCATTGCCGAAATGGGTGGTATGAAACAGTTTATTAAGCCGGGACAGAAAGTGGTAGTCAAGCCGAATATCGGTTGGGATAAAGTGCCCGAACTGGCGGGTAATACGAACCCGCAATTGGTTGCGGAAATCGTGAAGCAATGTCTTGCTGCCGGTGCAAAAGAAGTGACAGTTTTCGACCATACTTGTGATGACTGGCAGAAGTGCTACAAAAACAGTGGCATCGAAGCCGCCGCAAAAGCTGCAGGTGCAAAGGTGATGCCAGCCCATCTGGAAAGTTACTATAAAAACGTTTCATTACCTCGAGGTAAGCGCATGAAGAGTGCCAAAGTGTACGAAGCTATCTTAAACAGCGACGTCTGGATTAATGTCCCCATCCTGAAAAATCATGGAGGCGCCAATCTGACCATTTCTATGAAGAACCATATGGGTATTGTCTGGGATCGCGGTTTTTTCCATTCCAATGACTTGCAGCAGTGTATTGCAGATATCTGCACGATGGATAAGAAAGCAGTGCTGAATGTAGTAGACGCGTACCGTGTTTTAAAGACGAATGGTCCACGTGGGCGTTCAGCTTCTGACGTAGTACTGACCAAAGGCTTGTTTATCTCACAAGATATCGTAGCTGTGGATACTGCTGCTACTAAATTCTTTAACCAGGTGCGTGAAATGCCTATTGAAAGTGTAGGGCACCTTGCTAACGGGCAGGCATTGAAGATTGGAACTATGGATTTGGACAAATTGAATGTAAAGCGTATCAGACTTTAATTCAAGAGTATAAAAGTACACACATTTATGTTAAGAAAAGCACGTATTCTACTGTCCGTTGTCTTTTTCGGACTGATAACTTTTTATTTTCTGGATTTTGCGGAGATATTGCCGAATGGTTTTCATAGACTGGCGCATATCCAGTTCATACCGGCACTAGTGTCACTAAGCTTTATAACACTGGTGGTACTGATGCTGGTTACATTGCTATTCGGACGCATTTATTGTTCCACAATCTGCCCGATGGGTATATTTCAAGATATAATAACCTGGATTTCCAGGAAAACAGCAAAGAAGAAACGCTTCCGTTATTCACCTGCCAAAAATATACTGCGTTGGGGCATATTGAGTGTGACAGTTGTGGCTTTTCTTTTTAATTTCACTGTAGTTTTAGGCTTGCTTGACCCGTACAGTGCTTTCGGGCGCATGGTGGTTAATGTATTCAAACCTGTGTATATGTTAGGAAACAATTTACTGGAAACTGTTTTTTCCAAATTCGATAACTATACATTTTACCAGGTAGATGCTTCCCTGTTGAGTATCTCTTCATTTGTTATCGGGTTGGTGACATTCTTGCTTATTGGATTTCTGGCATGGAAATATGGACGTACATGGTGTAATACAATATGTCCGGTAGGTACACTACTCGGCTTTTTCAGCCGCTTTTCGCTATTCAAAATACGCATTGATGAAGAAAAATGCAATCATTGCGGACTTTGTGCCACGAAATGTAAGGCATCTTGTATAAATAGCAAGGAACAAGCCATTGACTATAGCCGTTGCGTAGATTGTTTTGATTGTTTGGGAACATGTAACCAGAATGCACTCCGCTATACGATATCTTTCGGAGCCAAAGGACAGACCGCCGCTGATGCTTCTAAACGTCGCTTTCTGGTTGCAGGTCTGACAACTGCCGCCGTGGCTCCTAAAGTAATGGCACAGGCGCAGAACGTAGTGGCAGCAGCTTCAGGTATGAAAAGCGATAAACGGACAACCCCTATAATACCACCGGGCTCTGTCAGTCAGGAACACTTTCAGGCGCATTGTACCTCTTGTCATTTATGTGTCAGCAAATGCCCTTCTCATGTATTGAAACCAGCTTTTATGGAGTATGGCTTAGGAGGAATGATGCAGCCGACTGTTTATTTTGAGAAAGGATTCTGTAATTTTGATTGTACTGTGTGTGGAAATGTTTGTCCAAATGGGGCAATTCTGCCTCTAACGAAGGAGCAGAAGCATTTGACGCAAATGGGCAAGGTTGTTTTTATTGAAGAAAACTGTATCGTCTATCGTGATGGCACCAGTTGCGGAGCGTGTTCTGAACATTGTCCTACGCAAGCTCTTTCAATGATACCTTTCAAAGATGGATTGACTATTCCACATGTGGATACAGATATTTGTGTTGGTTGTGGCGGCTGTGAATATATCTGTCCTGCCCGCCCTTTCCGTGCCGTTTATATCGAAGGAAATGCAGTGCAACAAGAGGCTAAACCCTTTATAGATAATCATCAGGAAGAAGTCCAAGTGGATGATTTTGGTTTCTGATTGAATGTTTTCCCGATTCTATCAACGCCTGCTTTCTGCAATACAAATCAGAGGCAGGCGTTACTTTTTCTCTATCTTCGCACATTTTTCTTCCTTTTTACTTTCAACCTACGATAAAATCACTAATTTCGTGCCGAACAAATATATGGTAGATTTTTGACATGGAGGTAACAACAAACAATTGGTTTACGAAAAAATATCCTATTGGTTTTGCTTTGAGTGGTGGTTTCATCAAAGGCTTCGCACATCTGGGAGTGATGCAGGCATTGCTGGAACATGACATCAAACCTAATATCCTTTCGGGTGTAAGTGCAGGCGCCTTGGCCAGCGTGTTCTATGCCGATGGCAATGAGCCACACAAAGTTCTGGACTTTTTTGCCGGGCATAAATTCCAGGATTTAACTAAATTAGTCATTCCGAAAGTAGGACTTTTTGAATTGGGCGAATTTATTGACTTCCTGAAAACAAATCTAAAGGCAAAGACGATGGAAGAGTTACAAATACCTCTCATCATCACTGCTACCGACCTTGATCACGGGCGTATGGTTCATTTCCATAAAGGTGATATTGCCGAACGTGTAGCGGCCTCTTGCTGTATGCCTATACTTTTTTCTCCGGTTAAGATAGAAGGTACGCACTATGTAGACGGAGGTTTGTTCATGAATTTGCCGGTTTCTACTATCCGGCGTGTTTGCGATAAGGTGGTAGCGGTAAATGTCAGCCCATTGATGGCAAATAAATACAAAATGAATATTGTAAGTATTGCCATGCGCTCTTATCACTTCATGTTTCGTGCAAATACTTTTCCGGAACGGGAAAAAGCGGATTTATTGATAGAGCCGTATAATTTGGACGGATATAGTAACACTGAGTTGGAGAAGGCTGAAGAAATATTTATGCAAGGATATAATGCTGCCAATACTCTTTTAGATCAATTAAAAGTGGAAAAAGGTTCCATCTGGAAAGAAGAAGTTATTATCAAACCATAAAATAAAAAATAGAATGGGGAAAGAAGAAAAAATAATTATCTATCAAGTGTTTACACGCTTGTTTGGTAACAATCATAATCATTGTATCAACAACGGTAGCATAACCGAAAACGGATGTGGCAAAATGGCGGACTTTACTACCAAAGCACTGACTGAAATAAAGAGACTCGGAGCTACACACATTTGGTACACTGGCATCATAGAGCATGCTACACAAACCGATTATCGCCGCTATAACATCTGTCCCGATCATCCGGCTATTGTGAAAGGGAAAGCAGGTTCTCCATATGCCATCAAAGATTATTATGACGTAGACCCTGACTTGGCCAATGATGTGCCGGAGCGCATGAAAGAGTTTGAGAATCTGGTGCAACGTACGCATCGCAGCGGCTTGAAAGTAATTATAGACTTTGTGCCGAATCATGTAGCCCGTCAGTATCACTCGGATGCACAACCTGATGGAACCTCACAATTAGGAGCAAATGATGATCCCGCTTATGCTTTCAGTCCTTATAATAATTTCTATTACATTCCTCAATCGGAGTTGCACGGTCAGTTTGACATGAAAGGTTCCGCCGCCGAACCTTATAAAGAATGTCCTGCCAAAGCCACGGGAAATAATCGTTTCGATGCATATCCCAATATATCCGATTGGTATGAAACTGTGAAGTTGAACTACGGTGTGGACTATCAGAATGGTGGAACCCGCCATTTTGATCCTATTCCTGATACCTGGACTAAAATGCTGGATATCCTTCTTTTCTGGGCAGACAAAAATATTGATGGTTTCCGCTGTGACATGGCAGAAATGGTTCCGGTAGAGTTCTGGGAATGGGTGGTTCCTCAAGTTAAAGAGAAGCATCCCAATTTGTTATTTATTGCCGAAGTGTATAATCCGGCAGAATATCAGAACTACCTGTTTCGCGGCAAATTCGATTATCTGTATGACAAAGTAGGGTTATATGATACTCTTCGGAATGTGATTTGCGGTTACGACTCAGCCACAGCCATCACCCGTGCATGGCAAAGTCTGAGCGGTATTGAGAAGCGGATGCTAAATTTCCTGGAAAACCATGATGAACAACGCATTGCTTCCGATTTCTTTGCCGGAAATCCACGTAAAGCTATTCCCGGAGTAATTGTTTCGGCTTGTATGAACACCAATCCGATGATGATTTACTTCGGGCAAGAATTTGGAGAACTGGGTATGGATAGTGAGGGCTTTAGCGGTAGAGACGGACGGACTACCATTTTTGACTATTGGAGTGTTGATACTATCCGTCGTTGGCGCAACAGCGGTAAGTTTGACGGCAAGATGTTGACGGAGGACCAGAAGCATATATATAACATATACCAGCGCATCTTGACACTTTGCAATCAAGAAAAAGCAATTATTGAAGGAGATTTTTTTGATTTGATGTATGCCAATGTAAACGGCTGGCGTTTCAACGAACATAAACAATACGCTTTCCTACGCAAAGCCGGAAACGAACTATTGTTTATTATCGTAAACTTCGATCATATCTCGGTAGATGTGGCAATAAATGTTCCCTCACATGCCTTTGACTTCCTGCAAATACCGCAGATGGATATTTATCCGGCAGTAGATCTGCTGACCGATAAGACGGAAAATATCAGTTTACTGCCATATAAAGCTACAGAAATCTCTGTGGAAGGATGCAGTGGAAAGATTTTAAAAATCAAATTATAATAAAGATCATAATACTACGTAATGTACCGAAAATGTGCCACATTGTTACTGCGTTATATCTTCGGTATATTACGTAGTTTTATGGTTACATCCTCTCTCCTTCCAGTTTGTCCTTTAACCTATATAAACGTTGGATAGCAGGATTGTAAAATTCATCAGGATAATGTGCCCTGATATCACTCAGATTAGCCAGTGCATATTGTTTCACATCCAAAATTTTTTCGGCTTCACTCAGTTGCAACTCCTTGGGTAATTGTGCGTTCTCGGCCCACTTCATTAAGGCGTTCACGCTCTCCTCATCATATTTGTATTCCATATGTTCGTATAATTTTTCTACAAAGATATAAACAAATGATAAAAAGCCCTCTACCTCCTCGAACTTTTTCTGTGGGGCTGTGTTATATAATTGTGTTTTTCATAGTATTAGATATAAGATTAATTAAAGGAGACGTACCCGCTTGTGATAAGTAAGTACATCAAAAACAGAAGCGTCTGTTTGATTGATAAATGTGTAAGGAGCATCGGTTTACCAGAGCCGATGCTTTTTTTGTCCCTCTTTGTAGTATGTTAGGAAAATAATGCGTAAATTTGTCAGATAATAAGGAAAATATAAATATGAACATCCCTGTTATTTTTCACTTCCTGAAAGAAGTGTCCGCTAACAACAACCGTGAGTGGTTCAATGCCCATAAGGACTTATATGATGAAGCCCGTGGTGAATTTGAGAACTTATTATCGGTTATCATTAATCGCATCTCGCTTTTTGATGAAAGCATCCGCGGCGTACAAGCAAAAGATTGCACTTACCGTATTTATCGTGATACGCGCTTTTCGCAGGACAAAACCCCGTATAAGACTCATTTGGGTGGATATATCAACGCCCACGGTAAGAAATCAGACCACTGTGGTTACTATGTTCATATCGAACCGGGTAATTGTTTGTTGGCAGGCGGTAGTTATTGCCTACCTCCGAAGACGTTGAAAGCTATTCGGCAGGCTATCTATGATAATATAGATGAATATCGTGGCATTGTTGAAGCTCCTGCTTTCAAGCAATACTTCCCAGTCATTGGCGATACATTCCTGAAGACGGTTCCGAAAGGTTTCCCGAAAGATTTCGAGTATGCACAATACCTGAAATGCAAGGATTATACCTGCTGTAGTTACCAACCGGATGATTTCTTTTTGGCTTCGGACTTCCCAGACCGGACAGCAGATATCTTCAAGCAAATGAAGCCTTTTGCCGATTTCCTGAATTATACAATAGATGAAATCGAATAAAATCTGAAAATAAATAACTAACTTAAAACATTAAAGCTATGGTAGTAGATAGATTAGAAAATTTAGAAAAATATGCATCGTTGAATCCTTTGTTTGCCCAAGCTATTGATTTCTTACAATCACACGACTTAAACGCAATGGAAGTTGGTAAAACCGAATTGAAAGGTAAAGATTTGGTTGTAAACATAGCTCAAACTACCCCTAAGGCTAAAGAACAGGCCAAACTGGAGACGCACAATGAATTTATCGATATTCAAATACCACTTTCCGGACCGGAAGTAATGGGCTATACTGCAGGAAAAGATTGCGTACCGGCTGACGCTCTTTATAATGCAGAAAAAGATATAACTTTCTTCGAAGGACTGGCTGAAACCTACATCACTGTAAAACCTGGTATGTTTGCCATCTTCTTCCCGCAAGACGGACATGCTCCTGGCATCTCTGCTGACGGGGTGAAGAAAGTCATCGTGAAAGTGAAAGCATAATAACTCCAATCAATCAAAAACTCATCCTTTATGGAAACATTGAACTTGATTAAAAACGACCCATGGCTGGAACCTTACGAAGATGCCATCAACGGCCGTCATCAGCATGCATTAGAGAAAGAAGCTGAACTGACGAACAAAGGGAAACAGACATTGTCTGATTTTGCCTCGGGATATTTATATTTCGGACTACATCGCACAGCCGACGGCTGGATTTTTCGTGAATGGGCACCCAATGCCACGCAAATATTCATAGTTGGTACATTCAATGACTGGAAAGAAGAAGAAAAGTACAGCTTAAAACGAATCACAAATGGTAACTGGGAAATCAAACTTCCTGCGGATGCTATGAAACATGGCGACTTGTACAAACTCATTGTGCATTGGGAAGGTGGTTGTGGAGAACGTATTCCAGCTTGGGCTACCCGCGTGGTACAGGACGAGCAAACCAAGATATTCAGTGCGCAAGTCTGGGCTCCGGAAAAACCGTATAAGGCAAAAAAACGAACTTTCAAGCCTTCTGTTGACCCTCTGTTGATTTATGAGTGTCACATTGGTATGGCTCAAAAAGACGAAAAGGTGGGCACGTACAACGAGTTTCGTGAAAAAACACTTCCGCGCATAGCTAAGGCCGGATACAACTGTATTCAAATCATGGCTATTCAGGAACACCCTTATTATGGAAGTTTCGGCTACCATGTATCCAGTTTTTTTGCAGCTTCTTCCCGATTTGGTACACCGGATGAACTGAAAGAGCTGATTGATACTGCACATGGATTAGGTATTGCAGTAATCATGGATATTGTCCACTCTCATGCTGTAAAAAATGAAGTAGAAGGACTTGGTAACTTTGCCGGTGATCCGAATCAATATTTTTATCCCGGCGCCCGTCGCGAGCATCCGGCGTGGGATTCGCTTTGTTTCGACTATGGAAAGAATGAAGTGATACATTTCCTCTTATCTAACTGTAAATACTGGCTTGAAGAGTATGGCTTTGATGGTTTCCGTTTCGATGGCGTAACTTCTATGCTCTATTATAGTCATGGTCTGGGTGAAGCATTCTGCAATTATGGAGATTATTTCAATGGTCATCAGGATGATAATGCTATTTGTTATCTGACTCTTGCCAATAAATTGATTCATGAAGTTAATGCAAAAGCTTTAACTATTGCTGAAGAAGTATCAGGAATGCCCGGATTAGCAGCCAAAACAGAAGATGGTGGCTATGGTTTTGACTATCGCATGGCGATGAATATCCCTGACTACTGGATTAAGACTATCAAGGAAAAGATTGACGAAGATTGGAAACCGTCCAGCATGTTCTGGGAAGTTACTAATCGCCGCAAAGATGAGAAGACCATCTCTTATGCAGAAAGCCATGACCAAGCGTTAGTGGGCGATAAGACCATTATCTTCCGGCTGATAGATGCTGACATGTATTGGCACATGCAAAAAGGTGATGAAAACTATATTGTAAATCGTGGTATCGCTCTTCACAAAATGATACGTATGTTGACGGCAACCACTATCAACGGTGGCTATCTTAATTTTATGGGCAATGAGTTCGGTCATCCCGAATGGATTGACTTCCCACGTGAAGGTAATGGTTGGTCATGCAAGTACGCTCGTCGCCAGTGGGACTTGGTAGATAACAAGAACCTCACCTACCACTATATGGCAGATTTCGATGCCGATATGCTCAAAATCATTAAGACTGTGAAAGGTTTCCAAGCAACACCTGTTCAGGAAATCTGGCACAATGACGGCGATCAAGTATTGGCATATATGCGTAAGGATTACGTCTTTGTGTTCAACTTCAACCCGAAACAATCTTTCACCGATTACGGCTTCCTGGTTTCTCCCGGAACGTATGAAGTTGTATTGAATACAGATAACCCGGCTTATGGTGGCAATGGTTTTGCTGATGATACAGTGAAGCACTTCACTGTTGCCGATCCGCTATATGAAAAGGAAAAGAAAGAGTGGTTGAAACTTTACATTCCTGCACGTACAGCAGTGATATTGAAGAAAACGAAATAAAAATAGTAGTATAAAGAAAAAAGCCATACCGGAAAAATTAAATTCCGGTATGGCTTTTTCTTTATATTCTTTTCTGATAGATTACTTCAATTGCGTCTCAATCTGTGGCAACAATTTCTTTATATTATCTATCATGCTCTTTTCACGTGGTTTATCAGCGGACAGTAAAGGAAGTGCTTGTTCCAGATAAGTCTTAGAGTCTTGGAAGTTTTTGTTAGCAATTTCTTTTTGTGCGTCATACTTTTCCTTATCCGAATTAGCCAATGGAGCAGCGTTCTTCAAAACCAAAGCTGCTTTATTATAAGAGAGAGTACCTAAACTGTACAAAGCATTTGTATTTTTAGCATCGTCGGCAAGTACTTGCTTGAATGCTTCTTCAGCATCATCCAGTTTATTAGCCTTTTGTGCTTTAATACCAGCATTCAAATAATAATTAGCATGGAGTCTTCTTAGAGTCTTATTTTCCGGAGCTGCCTCTATGCCCTCTTTCAAAGTTGCAAGATAATCAGCATCCTTTTTTAAATCTTTCAATGCGCCGGCTTTACCTACATAAGCGTTTCCCAGATTATACTTCTTTTGAATAGCAATATCAAAATACTTGAGAGCTGCTTCCGGATTTTTGATTTTATCGGCACAAACGCCGCAGTTATAAGCAATTACAGAATCCTGATCGTTTGTCTGCGTCAGGTAAGTACTGAATTTAGTGAATGCTTCCTGGTAGTTTTTAGCTTCGAGAGCTGCTTTTCCTTCATTAATCAGATCTCCAGGGGCTGTAGTTTGTGCAAAAAAGTTCGTTGCTGCACAACAAAGTGCAATGGATAACAATAATTTTTTCATGTGCTTTAATTTTTTAAAAGTTGATATTCCAAAATTAGTGTTCATAGCTATAGGAGCAAAACCTTTTTAACTTTTTTGTAGTTTTTAGAACAGCTGTAACAAGTGTTATTTTACGTAAATCTTCTTTTGTAAACTGAAGCGTAGAATTGATTTGGTTATACAAGCAAAACAAATTTAGGTATATAATCAAATGATAATATGCTTATAATGAAACGATATTATGCTTTAAAAGAAGATTGCATCGCATAAAGTAATCTTTATGACTATAAAAAAATAAACCGCAAATACTTATTTATTAGCTATTTGCGGTTTATTTATGTGATTCCGTTGCGATTCGAACGCAAGACCCACGCCTTAGAAGGGCGTTGCTCTATCCAGCTGAGCTACGGAACCATCCTTAATTGCGGTGCAAAGGTACGCTTTTTTGCGAAAGTTGCAAAGATTTCACGCATAAAATATTCACAAAATAATTATTTTCATATTCGAACTGATGCTATAATCCTAATGGTAAACCAGTTACATACCACAAAACAAATAACAAAGTCCAAGCCAAGAGTATATACAAAGAATATCTCCATGTATATTTCAATAATGAACCATAAGTAGCCCGCTTGTCATATTGCTGCATATAAGTAAGGATAAGGGGCATGTAGAACATAAAAGGAGTGATTGCATTTGTGGCACTGTCGCCAATGCGGTATGCACATTGTACCATGTCGGGAGAAATGCCCATACCAGCAAAAACCGGAACAAAGATGAAAGACATAAAAGTCCATTTGGCGGTGGCAGAAACCATGATAAGATTAACAAGGGCTGTAAAGAGAATAAATAAGATTAATATCCATAAGCTCCCCAAGCGTATAGACGAAAGCATATCCGCTCCCATAATAGCAATACATTTATCCAAATGAGAGTATTCAAAGCAGGCAAACATCTGGGCAGCAAAGAAAGCGATAACAAAGTAAACGCCCAATAGCTTCATTGGCTGAGTGAGTCCTTCAATCACATCGCCGTCTGTACGATAACGACCGGAAGCAAAACCGTAGACCATGCCCATAAGTCCGATCCCAAAGGAAAGCAAAAACAAAATACCTTCTATAAAAGGAGAACGGATTAAACCTCCATTGACACTACGCAGAATACCCCACGACGAGAACGTGGCAAAAAGGATAGCAGTTGTATAAACTGCTCCGATAGATAGTGCCCCTATCATGGCACGGCGCTCTTTGCGTGAAAGTTGTTTGTAACCGCTAAAACGAATATTACCCGCATACTCTCCCAAAGCTGGAAGCAAATTACGACGGGTTATCTGATAAATAATGAAAGCCAGCAAGAAAGTAGAAACTATCAGGAAATAGTAATTACATAGAGGTCCCGTATTGCCTGATGCTACATTCGCCATATCCGCAGCTTTCTGAGTACTGGCTGCAAGCATGGGATCCAGTGTGCTTAACAACACATTGGCACTATATCCACACGAAACGGAAACATATGCTGTGATGATGCCTCCAACCGGATGCAAACCGACCGAATGAAATAAAGTTGCAGCAATCGGCAGCAAGATTATATATCCTGCGTCTCCTACCACATTGGAGAGTAAACCCAAGAAGATGACCAGTATCACCATGCGCCACGGATTATGTTTACGTCGTGCCCCACTCCGGATGCAAGCATCAATAAAGCCCGAATGTTGTGCCACACCGATACCAAACATTGCCACAATCACCAATCCCAACGGAGCAAAACCAGTGAAATTGGTAACCACATGACGCAACAACCAACGAATACCTTCCGGACTGAGCAGACTTTGTACCCGTATCTCCTCCCCTGTTTGTGGTTGGAATACGCTCAAGCCATAAATGTCAAATATCCATGAGAGGACAATGACAGTCAGCGTCAACAGGAAGAACATTGTTGCCGGATGTGGCAAACGCCATTTGCTATTCATCATCCGCTTCCAGATTATCTATATCAAGAATACGAAGTTCCAAAGCACGTACCGCCAAACGGGTTGCATTTACCCCTATCCGCTCTCCTTGTGGGAACAAACGGTTTACCAAATCGTTCTGGCGTTTCTCCAAAGACTTCACACCGAAAGGCATACCCTTCAGGTTAGCAATCATATCTTTGGTATATCCCAAGGCCAGATGACGCAAAAAACGTTCGTCATATTCATCGATATCATAACTGATAACAGCTTCCTGACGCTTCGCATCATTCGCAACAGATTGCTTAAAACGGTCTACTATCTTTTCCAGAATAGGATAATTGAATACCAGCTTCTTTCCATCCATCACTGCCTGCACATCTGTTTTTGTAAGCAGTTCACCGGTTTTTAGAATGATACCGTCCGCACCTGCATTCAGCACGTCCACCCAAAGCTTTTCATTCAGAATTTCTCCGGTAAATATCAATACATGTACACCTGGATAACGCTTAAAAATGTTTCGGCAAATATCCACACCGATTGTAGTGGAACCACCTAAGCCTAAATCCAACAAAACGAGATCAGGAATTCCACTTTCTATCAGTGTCCAAAATTCACTTTCGGTCATAGCTGTACCAATCACTTCTGCATTCGGAATTTCATGACGGAAGATTTCTTCCGTTCCTTTCAGTTCCAGCTTAACATCTTCTACAATGATAACTTTGAATTTTTTGTCTTCCATATTTTTATATTTTATTTTCTTTTTGGTATTGTGAAATAAACAGTAAATCCACTTTTTTCAGCCGGTTCGGCATTGATGCGACAACCGCGTTTTCCTGCAAATTCGTCGTGGTCGCGGATAATCTGTTTGCAGACGAGGTATTCTGTTCCCCGCAATTCTCCTTTCTCTCCCGTTGCCGTCATACGTTCTAGATTGGGGTAGAATAGCTGGTTTAGTTCTTCACGGGTTTTCTCCCTTCGCATATCTGTAAAGAGGAAGCGAATATATTCTCCATCGGCCATTGCCTCTAAAGTTATTTCTCCATTCAGGGATACAGACAAAGCTTCATCTATAAGGTTCTCCAACAAGAAGCGCAGTTGGATGAAATCACCGATTATCTGTTCGTCAACAGCTTTTGTATGGAAAGATACAGTAAACGCCTTTCCCTTGTTTGCTTTGCGGAAATATTTCTCAGCCAAAGCAAACAATTCCGGCACAGCGATTATCCCGCGACGGAACGTAACTTCTTCCAACTGACGAGATGCGCATGAGCTCAGTATAGTAAATATACCTTTATAATACTCTATCAATTCACCGATGGCCGATACTATTTCTCTTTCTTCTGCTTCTGCCAACACTCCCGAACGGAGCTTACCAATGAGTTGCTTAATCTTATTGGGATAATAAATCGTCTCGTGCTTAATAGTGGAAAGACAGTTATCCAATACCATGTTCTGGACATGCAGTAGACTATCTTCCCATGACGCCCGATGCGCTTCTTCATGGGCGGCTTCAATATCCCGGTACTTCGTTGCCAGTTTCACTACGGCATTGAATACCACAATGGCTATATAGCGCGCTATTAACTCTAATAACAAATGAGCCGTTTCCTGCTCAACGCTTTCCTGGCGTTCAAGATATAACACACCGATACAGCGTGAATCTCCTGCGGCATCCACCACCAAAGGCAAAGCTTCAAATCCCGGAGCGGATAACTGTGTATGTTGTTCAAAGCAATGCTGAACGACTTCTTTCCAGACTTCATCCCCCGTTGCAAGTCCGTTTTCGCCGATTACTGACGTTATTTTTTCAGCTACAGAGTTGGATGCATATTCCAATTGGTGTGTTGCTTCATTATAGACGGCAATTCCCAATCTATCAATAGTCAGCAATTCATTTACCGCATCGAAAGCTTCGTCAACAATGCGTTGTGGAATGGCTTTCAGCATATTCTCTTCTTGCTGCAGGGCTTCTTCTGTCTCGGAAACCTGTGTCAAGGAAGCAGAAAATATCTGTCTGTTTATCTCTAGAACCTGTTCCAGATTCCAACGATTCACAAGGCGTTTACGTATATATAAGATGTAATACCCGAGCAATAAAATCGCTATCAGTCCGACAAAAAGGATGACGCCCACCATCTTATTATTAGTAGAGCGCTCCAACTGACGGCAATATTCCTCCAGCGACTGGTCTTCGCCCAGCAACTTATACAAAGTTGTATAAGCGGCATTATTATAACTGTATGCATCCCATTGCTTCAATGCAAGAAATGCAACGGCAGCTTCATTCCGAATGTCCAATATGACATGAAAATCCGAATTGAACAGATTATTCCACCAGAATAACTCACCAGGCTCCCCTTCTCCTGTCAAGGTCATATAACGCCGTGGGTTACGGGCATATTTCTTGTAATGGGCATTCAGACAATCTATGGCAGAATCCGCATATTCCAATGTTAGTTCAAAGTCGCCTGCAACATTGCTGTAGTAGGCATCATTGGCATATTCAGAAGCTTCATTCAATAAAATTTCATACTCACTTTCCGTAGCCAACGATAGGGAATCTTGTGCAGTCTGCGCATACACCTCATCCGGTTGCATTATTACTTCCTCTACAGATTTATGACACGAACCCATACTCAAAGAAAAGAATATGCATAAAAAAGACATCAGAGTTTTACGCACACTTGCCGGTAGGCGAAAATAGAAACGGCTACCTTTTCCCAATGTGCTTTCCACATTGAATAGGCATACTCTGAATACCTCATTCGTTTTTCTGTATTTCTCAATAATACCTTTGCAATTCATTAAGCCGAAACCGCTTCCTTTATTTTTCCGCAATTCCTCCCGGTCGGTAGCATCGAGCATGCCAATTTCTTGTGAGTTATATAATTTTTCTCCTATAATGCGTGTCACATCCTCTTCCGAAAGACCATAACCATTATCTTCCACCGAAATTTCCACATATTCTTCCGTTGAACGGGCATACACTTTTACGCTTCCTCCTTTCGGAGTATATTTACGGGCATTTTCTGCAAGCGTATTTATCATGAATAACGTCAATGCCTTATCTGCTTTCACATAAGCATCCGTCGGAGTGACTTCCAGGCGTTGCTGTTTCATCTCGAAAGCACGGCTACCTTTCCTTATCAGGTCAAAAAGTTCATTCAACCCAAATGTCTCTATATTCAGGCTCAGGCTACCCTGCTTCATTTTAATCCACAAAGCCAGAATATCATTGTACTCATTGATAGTTGTCACCAGCTCATCCATGTACTGATACTTTTCAGCCTTGATGCGTTCGTCATGGATGAAACCTTTTTCCATGAGCTTGTGTTCTTCATTGATAATCCGGTCTATATATGGATGGATACCATTCACTATAGCCATGCAGGCTTTTTTTATCAGATTCTGACGTTTGTTTCCCGCTATATGTTGTTCGTAGACATAACGTTCTTTTTCCAAACGGCGGCGTTCATCACCCAGCGAAATGGACGTCATGCCATTATCGAGTGCCCATGTGATATACGGAGTAATCACATGCACCATAGCCCGTTCGTCTTTTGCGAGCCGTTTGGGCAGGATGAGCTGTCCGTCTTCTATCCGAATATCTTTTATTCCGAAGAGTTCTCCTATATCCGTCTGAACGGCGGATAGAATAGCATCCACTATTTCCTCTTCTGTTTGTGCATCTGTAGGAATGGATGCAGTTATTTTCTGGCAAATATCCAACATCTGTTTCAAACGGTGTAAGTGGATACGGTTACGTTCTTTAGAACGTTTATTAAATATCCAGAAGAATAAAACTACCAGAATAAAACCGACGATTACAAAGAAAAGCAGAATATTGAGTTGCCGCGCTTCACTCTCCAAAGCCAGGTAACGGCTCTCCAGTTCTTTGTCTTGGCGGGTATCTTCCAGAATATCCAGATAGATATTTCTGTTATAGTCAGAATGTTGCTTCATCTCCAATCCGGCATATGTTACGCTCAGTTGTTCACGAATACGTGAAATCCATTCGGGAACAGTTTTCAATTCACGCTGTATCCATGCTTTTTCAGAAGAGATGGTATCGCGGACATCAAAGGTTTTTAGCCAGTCCAGGCTATCGTGACAATCATAAAAACGGCGATGATGGTTGTTCACACATTCCAGAGCAAGTGTCAGCGTATCCAGCGCCTCTGTGTAGTTGCCATGTGCATTCAGATACTTACCGATTGAAACATACGCTCCGGCAATTTGATATAAATCATTGTATTGCCTGAACTTCTTAAGAGCCAGTTGGCCTAAACGCATAGGTAATAAAGAATCGACCGGCACTTCAAACTGTTTCAATGCATGAGAACGCCGGGTCTGGAAAAACTCATAATTATCCGGTGATGCCATCAGGTTAGCAAGCCCCTGAACCCCGTTTCCTTCAAAATACAAGTATCCACCACGGGAAGCCAGCTTCCAAGCCGTATACAATTCATCAAACTCACGCAAGCGACGTTCATCGGCTGTTTCACCATCACACAATGCTGCCGAACCTTTTATATAATGATAATATAACAATTGATTGGTATCTGCAGCCAGTTCTTCCTGTGGATATATTTCGTTGATGGAAGCAACTGCTTCCGGACGCTGTTGCAAATAGTAATAATAGACTGCAGAAACGATGTAAAATTCCGAATGTGCATAGTTCAGCCGTAGTTGCTCATGTTTATCTACGAAAAGGTTATTGTCTTCGTCAATTCGTTTCATACGGCGGAGTGCACTATTCCGGTAGTCATAAAACTCCTTGTTCATAGCAGTTCGCTGATAGATTTTCATTAATCCGATGTCAGCGATTAATAATTCCAGTTCGTTTTTGGTTAAACCATACACTTCGTTATGAAACTTCTCCGCTTTTTCGAAATCCATACGCATAAATGCACAAAAACCTAAATTATTGGAGGCTTCTGCTTTGCCCTGACGATAGAGGTTTACGTTTTCGTATGCTTGTGTGGCAGCATGACAGGAAGAATCCAAATCTTTATAGCGGTATGAATAGGCCACCTGATTGAGCGAATCAATAAGGCGCACTTCTTTGGTGGGGGCAGTGCCCACACAAGAAACTATTGCCATGCAGGAAAGCAGCAAACTTGCTGATAGTATAAGGGAAAACCGTTTCACTTAGCAAAGCTACAAATAAATCCGGGAAAGAAAAAAGATTTTTCTACAATAAGTCTTGTATAATGTAGCAGGAAATTCATAACTTTGCAGCCGAATTAATAAATAGGTAATATCTATTACAAAATGAGCGAAAAAGCACCCGTAATGGTATTCTCAGGTACTAACTCGAGATACCTCGCAGAAAAAATCTGCGCAAGCCTTGATTGCCCTCTGGGAAAGATGAACATCACCCACTTTGCTGATGGTGAGTTTGCTGTTTCCTATGAAGAGTCAATTCGTGGCGCACATGTATTCTTAGTTCAATCTACCTTCCCTAATTCCGACAATTTAATGGAACTTCTGCTGATGATTGATGCAGCAAAAAGAGCATCAGCCAAAAGCGTTGTTGCAGTCATTCCTTATTTCGGGTGGGCACGACAGGACAGAAAAGACAAACCACGTGTTTCTATCGGCGCTAAATTGGTAGCCGATTTACTTTCAGTAGCAGGTATCGACCGTCTGATTACGATGGATCTCCATGCTGACCAAATTCAAGGCTTCTTCAATATTCCGGTAGATCACCTGTATGCATCTGCAGTGTTCCTCCCCTATATTGAGTCACTGAAGTTGAAAGACCTTGTAATTGCTACGCCTGACGTTGGTGGTTCCAAGCGTGCCAGCACATTCTCCAAATATCTGGGGGTTCCCTTGGTATTGTGTAACAAATCACGTGAGAAAGCAAACGAAGTTGCTTCCATGCAAATCATTGGTGATGTAACAAACAAGAATGTAGTGTTGGTGGATGATATCGTAGATACCGCCGGAACTATCACAAAAGCTGCTAACATTATGTTAGATGCCGGAGCGAGTTCAGTACGCGCTATTGCAAGTCACTGTGTTATGTCCGACCCTGCTTCTTTCCGTGTGCAAGAATCCAGTCTGACTGAAATCGTATTTACTGACAGTATTCCCTACTCTAAGAAATGTGCAAAAGTAAAACAACTCAGTATCGCTGATATGTTTGCTGAAACAATTAAGAGAGTAGTGAATAATGAATCAATCAGTTCACAATACATAATCTGATTTGCCTTCAGCAAATTAGAAATTAAGAATTAAAATTAAAGGCTGCGCAATTCAAATGAATATTGCGCAGCCTTCAATTTTTCATTATTAATTATTTAAGTCCAGCCTTCCCATTTTGTAGGTTCCCTTCCGTATCACCTTTCCATTCTTATCTGTTTCAACAAAAGGACCGTGTTTCTTACCTTGTTTGAAAAAGCCTTCGTAACGGTTGCCATCTTTGTCTTCCTGTATACCATTACCTTCTTCCATACCGTTCACGAAACTTCCTTTATATTTCGTTCCGTCTGTCATAATCAAAGTGCCTTGACCATTAAACTGGTTATTTTTCCAATCGCCTTCATATGAATCTCCAACATTCCATTTATATAATCCATGCCCGTCACGCTGATTATCTTTCCAGTCACCATCATACACTGCACCGCTGGCCCAGGTAAATATGCCTTTACCATGCTGCATACCATCTTTGAAGTTTCCTACATATTTATTTCCGTTGGCATAGTAATAAATGCCGGCTCCTGTACGTTCGCCTTGTACATATGATCCCTCATAGCGATCGCCTGTGTGGAAGAAATAGATACCTTTACCGTGCTGCATGTCATCTTTCCAGTCGCCTATGTATTTATCTCCGTTCGCATATTCAAAAGTGCCTTTTCCGTCACGAACATCATTTTTCCAGTCACCCTCATACTTACAACCGTCATTCCAGACAAATGTACCTTTGCCATCCTTTTTATCATTCTTCCAGGAGCCTTCATATTTAGAACCATTCTTCCAAGTATATGTGCCCTGCCCTTCACGTTTGTCATTCACCCAGTCGCCTTCATAAATATCACCGGTATAATAATACATAGTACCCTTACCCTGTTGATAATCTTGGAACCACATGCCGTCATAGCGATTATTGTTCATGAAGTAGTATATGCCTTTACCGTGTTGCTGGTCTTGAAACCATTGTCCTTCATATTTCTCACCATCGGGGAAAGCATACGTACCATATCCTTCACGTTTACCCTTCACATACTCACCTTCGTAGACGTTACCATTCTTAAAAACAGTCTTTCCTTTTCCATTGGGCTTACGTCCTTTCATTTCACCCGTATACACAGAACCATCTTTGAATGTATGCGTTCCTATCTTTATTTCAGAAGATAATGTGCTTTTAACCTTATCGAAGAAACCTTGTTTCTTTTCCTGAGCTGTCGCCCCGTTTTGGGACAAGAATACCAGAATGAGTGCAGTATATAGATATTTCATTGAAAATTATTAATTAGCAATTAAATAATAAAGGCGATGTTTGCGAAAAAGCATCGGATTCCTTTGAGTATATAAATAGAGAAACCTGTTTTAAAGACGTATAAAAGCAGTAATTTGTTACATACTCTATACGGGATTTGCACAAAGATACGATTAATCTCCCAAAAGGAAGAGATATCACACGTCTTTTATGACATTTTTTTGCCGGACACGACTTCTTTTAATGTCTCTTTGCACAAATGTTGTGAGGCAAGTTCTCGTATTTCATCCGGAGTAACAGTCTTCACTGCATCCACGGCATCCATCACGTACGAGTTCGAGAGACCGGAAGTATGAATGAAAATCCAGGCGTCTGCGAGTGAAAAGGCAGACTCATAGCTGCGGCACATGTCACCCAGCATATAGTTTCTTACCATAGCAAGTTCTTCATTAGATACGAGATCATTTTGCAAACGATCTATTTCATGGTAAACTTCTTTGATAAGAGGTTCTACAAATTCATTAGCAGTCTCTGTGTTGATGACAAACAATCCGCTGTCAGGATAAGGCATTATACCTGCAGAAATGCCATATGTATATCCTTTTTCTTCACGGATGTTAGACATTAAACGGCTACCGAAATATCCCCCCAATAAAGTAACGAGAACGCGTGCTTTCATATAATCGGGGTGGCGTCGGTCCAAAGAAATCATTCCTATACGAACGGCACTTTGCATCGCATCAGCACGTTCGGCAAAGAAACGTTTCCCGGGAGACGTTACCGGAACATAAATGGACTTTTCCGGCCTCAGGAAACCTTTTCCAAAAGGTTCGCTTCCAAAAATAACCTCTACACGGCGAATAGTGTCTTCACTGACTTTTCCCGAAAGATAAATGCTGCAATTCCCGGAATGATAATAACGGTCATAAAAGGATTGCAAGACGGAAGGATTGATTAAGTGATAATCTTCTTCCTGCACCAATTGTCCGCAAGGATGCTTATCACCATACACGGCATTTATCAAAGTACGGTGGGCCAGAAAGTCAACCTTCGAACTATTCACTAAAAATTGCTGAATGTTATTATCGACAATCACTCCTAATTCTTTCTCAGGAAAAAGAGGTTCTTTTACGATAGACTCGAAAATATCTAAAGTTTCAGGCAGGTATTTATTTAAGGAATAGAGAGTGATGTAGGCATACTCGGACGAACTGGAGAGTTCTAGCCATGCGCCATAATAATCTAACTTTTCGGCAATTGCTGCAGCGGAATAACGGCGAGTTCCTTCGCGTAACATCCGGTTGGTGAACAAAGCCTGCAAGCGTTGGGTTTGTTGCCATCGTCCGCCTTCCATTAACAAATCGATGCGCACTACTTCATTATCTCCGGCATTGAGTATATATAATGGTATACCATTATATATACTCAATGCCGGAG